>RCMY010002626.1_pt1 | contig 29692 bp, 29 predicted proteins | sample 2041341 | NCBI WGS metagenome assembly RCMY01 (sample SAMN09708234, study PRJNA481090) | Marine sediment metagenome, whole genome shotgun sequencing project. | reverse complement strand
AAGACCATAAGAAAAACCCACCTGCGGTGGGCGTTTTCCATATAGATAGCGCAGTTGCAGAGCAACTGCAACGAATCGGCGAAGCCGATTCGCCCCGACAGCAGTTTTGGCTGGTCCAAACTGCCAGCCGCCGGGCGTAGCCCGTTGGCCAGATTCAGTCGAAACCCGCATCCAAGACCATAAGAAAAACCCACCTGCGGTGGGCGTTTTCTTATGGGTAGCCCCGACGGGATTCGAACCCGCGTTACCGGCTTGAAAGGCCAGCGTCCTAGGCCGCTGGACGACGGGGCCGTGCGGTTAACACGCAAACAGAACGGCAGAACAATTCTGGGAGCGACGCAATTGTAGCGTACTCGCCACTGGCCTCTGCCATCTACTCGAAACGGCTCCTAGCCGTCCGTAAGCGAGCGACGGTCTCTGGCTGGCCAAGCACTTCGAGCGACTCGAATAGCGGGGGGCTGACCATAGATCCGGTGACGGCAACCCGGAGCGGCTGAAAACCCTTGCGGGGATTCAACTCGAGCTCCTCAAGCATCTGGCGCATGACGACCTCTATGGCCTCTGTAGACCATTCGGGGAGTCCCTCCAACCGTCCAATGGCGTCATCGAGCACGGCGGCCGCTTCCGGCTTCATGACCTTGTCCCACGAGGTTTCGTCGAACGTGACCTCGTCCACGAACAGCCACTCAGACATCTCAGTGACTTCCGGCAAGACCTTGACTCGCTCCTGGATGAACGGCGCAAGCTCACGGTATTTGCTGCGCTGGTCGTCGGTAAGAGTCCGGCTAGCTTCGATAACTGCCAGGGACCGCTCAGTGAAGTCTTCGGGGTCGAGCAGCCGCATATATTCGCCGCTCATCCATTCCAGTTTCTTCGTGTCAAATATGGCCGGGTTCTTCGAGACGTCGTCGAGTTCAAACTTCCCGATCGCCTCCTCCGGAGAGAAGATCGTCACTTCCGGGTCATACGACCAGCCGAGAAGGCTCATGTAGTTGAACATCGCCTCCGGTAGGTACCCCGCCTTCATGTACGAGTCCATCGAGGTGTCTCCGTGGCGCTTTGACAGCTTCTTGCCGTCAGGGCCGAACAGGAGCGGCAAGTGGGCGTAGGTGACCGGCTCGGCTCCCATTGCCTGGGTTATGAGAATGTGCCGTGGCGTCGAAGACAGCAGGTCCTCACCACGGGCCACGTGGGTGATCTCGTAGTCGACGTCGTCAACCGTTGACGCCAGGTGATAGGTGGGCGTGGTGTCGGACCGGAGCAGCACAAAGTCGTCGATGACGTCATGGTCGAAACGCATATCATCTCGGACCAGATCGAGGAACTCGGTGACTCCCGGGCGGGGAATCGCCAGTCGAACCGAGAACGTTTCGCCGGCAGCAACCTTTGCATCGACATCGACGGCGTTGAGATCTCGGCAGGTCCCGTCATAGCCGGGCGGCCGACCTGCGGCTTGAGCTTCCTTGCGTCGCGCATCTAGTTCCTCTGACGTGCAGAAGCATCGATAGGCGGCGCCGTCTGCGATCAGTTGGTCGGCAACCTCACGGTACCGGTCGAAACGGTCTGACTGGCGGTAGGTCCCGTGCGGACCTCCAACGCCGACCCCTTCGTCCCAGTCGAGGCCCAGCCAACGGAGGGCTTCCATCATCTGTGTGACGTACTGCTCTTCCGAGCGGGCGGTGTCGGTGTCATCGACCCGAACGATGAACGTGCCGCCGTGGTGGCGGGCGTACAGCCAGTTGAAGACCGCAGAGCGGGCGTTGCCGACATGGAGCATTCCCGTTGGCGACGGGGCGATACGAAGGCGGACACTCATGAGGCGGCCACCACCGTGTTCGTGAGGGTTCCGATCCCCTGGATCTCGACGTCCATCCGATCACCCGGCTGAACCGGCCCAACCCCCGACGGCGTGCCAGTCATGATCACGTCACCGGGCAGCAACGTCATCACCGACGTCACATATTCGATAAGTTCGGCTACCCCGAAGACCAGGTCGGCGGTCGAGCCGTCCTGTTTCACTTCGCCATTGACCTTGGTGATGAGACTCATGCCTTCGGCAGCATCGAACTCCGTTTCGATGGCCGGGCCGAGCGGACAGAACGTGTCGAAACCTTTGCCCCGAGTGAACTGGACATCCTTGCGTTGCAGGTCACGGGCAGTCATGTCATTGCCAATCGTGTAGCCGAGGATCACCTGACCTACATCTTCGGCTGGTACGTGGCGGGCGACGGCCCCGATAACCACCACTAGCTCGCCTTCAAAGTGAAGATTCTTGGTCAGCTTCGGATAGATGACCGGTTGATTGGGTCCGATCACTGAGGTGGACGGTTTGAGGAAGATGAGCGGTTCTTCGGGGACCGGATTGTTGAACTCGGCGGCATGATCCACGTAGTTGCGGCCGATGGCGACCACCTTCGAAGGCAGAACCGGCGAAAGCAGTTGAATGTCCGCGTAGTTTACGAAAACGTCGGTGGCCTCCCAATGCACGAGTGGGGAACCTTGATAGACCCGAATTCCTTCGGGCTCGACGGTGCCGTAGGCGATGCCTTCGGACGTCTGCATGCGAACAATTTTCACGGGTAGTACTCGTCACTTTCGTAGATCGATTTGAGAGCGTCTTGGAAATGCTCGATGCCGACCGACAGGAATAAGCCGGTGGCCTCAAGATAGTTGGTTCCCCGGTCGTCAAAGGCCACTGCTTCGGCGAACATCTTGCGACCATCGATGCGGGTCATCCACGCTTCGGCTCGGAGGTGCATGCCAACCGGGATCGGACGGAGGTAGTTGACGCTCAAGTTGGCGGTCACTCCTGGTCTTTGGTGAGCGATCATGACGAAGCCGATCAGGTCATCGAGAACCGCCGCCGACATGCCGCCGTGGACTAACCCAGGACCGCCTTCGTGACGTTTGTCGAACGCGACATCGACGACCACCCGGTCGCCTTCGTATCTGACCTCGAGGTGGAGTCCATCCGGATTGTCCGGGCCGCACCCGAAACAGGTCGGAAGGTGTTGGGTCGTCAATGACGTGAGCACCTTCTGGTCCGGTACGGGTAGAACGTCGCCGGTCAGGTAACGAAACTGGTTCACGAGGTGACGAGGAGTGTCCGGACCCGATCGGGAGAAGCCGCCAACAGTGTCGGGTCCAACGATGCGACATACGCGGCACCTTTTGAGTGTTCGTGTGCCGAGACATCCAGCCAACGGTTCCGCTCGTCGCCGAGGCGTTTGGCAACCGCCGGGGGCACTTCGTCGGGGCGAAGTCCCATGAGGATCAGTCCAACTTCTACGTCCTGCATCGTCGGGGCGCGACCGAACATCGAGGCCCGGGCTCCAACCAGGGTCGCCAGAACCGCTTCGGATTCGTTGCCGCGGTCCGAGCGGTCCCACACCGTTTCGCGAATCAGTTTGAGCGCCCAACCGGTGTCGGGGCCGGGACGCCCAAACGCCCCGCCCCAGCGCATCTCACCGGGGCTATTGATCTCGCCGGGGCGGGTCGGTTTCCATCGGCGGGGTGCCGCTGGTGCCAGCGTTTGGCGCGGCGCGTCCGACCGGTCCAACTCAATATTCGGTTCTTGACCCATTAGATCCGATCCAACCAATGCTCATAGGCGGGGACCTTGCCTCGGACGGCATCGGCGAAAATCGACTGAACCTGCTTAGTGATTGGGCCAGGTCGACCGGAGCCAACCGGGCGTCCGTCAACCTCCTTGGCGGGAGTGACTTCGGCAGCCGTCCCACAGAGGAAGATTTCATCGGCGTAGTACAGCTCGGAACGAGTGACCGACCGTTCGACCAGTTCGTGCCCGTTGTCGCGCAAGATCTCAATGACCGCCGTGCGGGTGATACCGCCGAGGCAACCGTCCGAGACCGGCGGAGTCGCCACTAGACCATCTTTGACCACGAAAATGTTCTCGCCAGAACCTTCCGACACGAAACCTTCCCGGTTCAGCATGATCGCTTCGTCGTAGCCGGCTCGAATCGCCTCACTCTTGGCGAGGATCGAGTTCAAGTATCCGCCGGTGCCCTTGGCCGAAGGAATCAGTGACGAGGCGTCGATGCGACGCCACGAAGATACGGCCACCCGGATCCCGTTGGTGATGCCATCCTCACCGAGGTAGGCACCCCATTGCCAGGCCGCCATCATCACGTGCGTCGACGCGCCAGCAGGGTTCAAACCGATCGAGCCAAGCCCGAGAAAAACCAAAGGCCGGATGTATCCATCCGGAAGGTCGTTGGCGGAGATGACCTCGCGGGCCGCCTTCATGAGTTGATCCGTGTCAAGGCCGAGTGGAATCCCATACGCCTTGCATGACATTATGAGACGATCCATGTGCTCACGGTGCCGGAAGATCGCCGGTCCGCTATCCGTTGCGTACGCCCGGATTCCCTCAAAAGCGCCAGTTCCATAATGCAGTGCGTGGGACAGAACATGGACCTTGGCATCTTCCCAAGGAACCAGTTCACCGTCCATCCAAATGTATTTCGATGTATCCATAGTCTCTAGTTTGCCAGGTTCTAGACCGTCTTGAGCAAATGGCGCCCGTGCCATTCGAGAATTGCTTCGAACCGCTCTTGGCGATGTCGGGGCTTTCCAGCTCGGGACAGTTCATGCGACTCACCCGGGAACCGCAGCATCTCGGTCTCGACCCCACCTCGCAGGAGCATCGTGAAAAGCTGCTCGGCCTGTTCGATTGGGCATCGGAAGTCGTTTTCTGAGTGAATGATCAGGGTCGGCACCTTGATTTCATGGGCGTTGGCAAGCGGACTGGCCTCCCACAGCGCACCGGGATCGTCAGGGAGACTCGCCTCGAGATACATCTGCGAGAAGTACGGACCGATATCGGATGTTCCGGAAAACGACGACCAACTCAATAGCCCTCGCTCCACAATCGACGACTTGAAACGCTGATCCCGAGCGGTGATCCAGGCTGTCATGAACCCGCCGTAGGACCCACCCATCACGCCGATCCGATCCGGATCTAAGCGCGGATACCTGGCAAGCGCTTCATCGAGAGCAGCCTGTACGTCGGCCAGGTCGTTCACTCCCCAGCCGTCCCCGACAACGGCCTGCACATGATCCGAGCCTCGACCCGACGAACCGCGCGGGTTGCAGGCCACAACGCCATACCCGGCGCCCACGTACATTTGGAACTCGTCATAGAAACCGTACCCGTATTGAGCGGCGGGCCCTCCATGGATGTTCAGCAACATCGGAACCGGGTCCGTCCCAGACGGCAGGTACACCCAAACGTCGACATCGCCTCCACCGGCGTCAATCACAAAATGTTCACCCTTGACCAGCTTCGGCGAGAAATCTGCATTGAACGAAGTCAGCTGTTTGGCGACCCCACCTTCGGACTTCATCAACTCGCCAGGTTGGTCGTAACTCGACTCGACGAAGGCAATCCCGCCCTGGCTGACCGACAGTGAATCTGCAGCCGAATCAGCGGAGTGCACATCGGAGATGGCCCCGTCGGCGGAGACACGTTTGATCTCCACCCGACCCTCGTTCTCGACGAGCACGACGGCGTCTTCGCCAGAGAAGGCCAAGTCGGCGATTCCTCGATCGAGACCGGCGGTGAGCGATACCGGCCCGTCAGGATCAAATCGCCACAACTGCATCATGTCTGGCCAATCGAACAAGTTCTTCAAGCCAACCGCGTGCAAGCGGCCAGCATCCGAGTATCCGAGCACCGCCCACATGCCAAGGTCGGCCACCATGGTCAGCTCACCAGATTCGAGATCACGTTCCCAAACCTGCTTGTCGTTGGTAGCGACTCTCTCGCCGGATCGATCAGACAAAAAAGCCACTTTCGTTCCGTCAGGCGAGAAGATCGCGTCGACCTCCCGAAAGTTGTCGTCGTCACTGAGTTTGCGCGGTTCGGTGGCATCGACGGGAACCAGCCAGGTGGTATCGACGGTGTTGTGGAACTGCCCGATAGTGTCGAATTTCATCGGCAAACGGGTCACCCTGACCGGTCTGCGCCTCCGCTCTTCGTCATCGAGTTCAACCCAGTCCGCAGAGTGCTCAGTCGCCGACACCACAATCTGGGTGCTGTCTGGCGACCAATCGAAGGAGCGGGCAGCAATGGCGAAGCTGGTCAGAACCTCGGCTTCTCCGCCACCAACCGCGATCACCGCCAATTGCGGCCGATCGCCAGGTCCGGCACCCTTGCGGAGGAATGCCACCTTGGTCCCGTCCGGACTGAACTTGGGGGTCAGATCAGTTGGTCCGGCCGTCAGCTTACGAACCACTTCTCCATCGGCGAGCCAGATGTTGGCGTCGTAACGGTCGTCTTCGATATTCATCCGTCTACTGCCGAACACAATTCGGCCATCGTCGGCGATCGACGTCCCGGCCAAGGTTACGTAGGCAGTTGTGTCTTCAAGATCCAAATGATCCTCCCGATCAGCCAAAACTGTAGCCTGCCCCGATGCATCGCATGATCGCTTCCTGGTTCGGCTCTGGCCTCATTCTTGGAAAGATGCGCGGAGACCATTCCGGGTCAGGAACCATCGGGTCGGCGGTGGCGCTTGGTATGACGCTGCTCATCGCCCCCTTCGGATGGCAATGGCAAGCACTGGCAGCCATCGTGGCGACCGGACTGGCCCTGTGGTCGGCACGCCCGTTTGCAGCCGATGGGGCCGATCCCGGGTGGATCGTCGCTGACGAGGCCGCCGGCATGTTCCTTGCTTCGATCGGACTCGGAATCCCGGCTGTCTTCGTGGCTTTTGTCGTGTTCCGAATAGCCGACGCCACCAAGAAGTTCCCCGGGGTGGCCGCCGCCGAACGCCTTCACGGAGCGGTTGGTATCACCGCAGACGATCTCGTGGCGGGACTATGGGCACTGGCGGTCGGCTGGGGGTTCCAGCTCTACCTGTTTGTCTAGAGCCCCGTTTGCCTGGAGCCCAGTTTTGCCCTCGGTCTTAGCGGGGGACTACTTGCCTAGGGATTAAGCGTCCGGCAGGCGGACAAACCGAGCGGTGATAATTCCGTCGAGTTTCCGCAGTGCTTCAACCTGAATATCGGTCAAAACCGAGTCGGTGGCTACGCCCATCATCGCCGCCTCTCCCGTGCCCGGCATCCGCCCGACGACCATGTCGGAAATGTTGACGTTCAAGTCGCCGAGGAACGTTCCGACCCGGCCGATCAACCCGGGGACGTCTTCGTTGCGGACCATCAGGAGGTTCTGGTGGAGCGGCAGTTCCAACTCGAGACCCTGGATCTCGACGAGCACCTGCCCTTTGCGTGTAATCGTCCCCGAGACAGATACGGGCTGACGGTTGAAGGTGCCAGAAAGTTGAACGAGCGAAAGATAATCCTCGGCGTCAGAGGCCTTCTCCTCAACGATCCGAATGCCGCGTTCTTCGGCGATTGTGGCGGCGTTGACGAACGAGATCGTGTCAGTTGTGGCCTCGGCCAAGGCTCCCTTGAGGGCTGCCAAGCGAAGCGGAGTCGCCGGATGTTCGGCAATTCTGCCTTCGAGACGCAGAGTCACCACCGGCGGTAAACCCTTGGCAATCCCGACGAACACCCGGGCCAGGTTTTCTACCAGCGGCAGGAACGCTCTTACCTCTGGCGAGACCTCTCGTCCCAAATCCACGTTCACGGCAGTCAGGACCAACTCCCCTGCCAATGCGTTGGCAACGGCCGATGCTACGTCGGTGCCAGCCTTGTCCTGAGCTTCGACCGTCGATGCGCCAAGGTGGGGGGTCAGCACAACCTGCGGGAGGTCGAATAGCGGGCTGGCAGTGAGGGGTTCCACTTCGAAAACATCGAGTCCAGCGCCGGCGACGATGCCATTCTTGACGGCCTCAGCCAGGTCCAATTCCACCACAATGCCCCCGCGCGAGGCGTTGATGATCCGAACTCCTGGTTTCATCGAGGCGAATGCGTCGGCGTTCAACATGCCTTCGGTCTCGCGAGTCTTCGGCAAATGAACGGTGATGAAGTCGGCAACGGCATACAGATCAAACACGTCCTCGACGACCTCAACCCCCATCCGACCAGCCACCTCGGGAGATACGAACGGGTCGAACCCGATGAGCGTCATCCCAAAGGCCCTGGCCCGCTCGGCAACGAGCGAACCGATGCGCCCGAGACCGAGAATCCCGAGCGTCTTTCCGTGGAGCTCGACGCCTTGAAAACTGGTCCGATCCCACACCCCCGACCGGAGAACGGCGTCGGCTCGGGGGACATTGCGAGCCTGCGAGAGAATGAGCGCCATGGCGTGTTCGGCCGCTGAAATCGTATTGGCGGTAGGAGCGTTGACCACCAGCACACCCTGCGCGGTGGCTGCCTTGAGGTCGATGTTGTCTACCCCTACCCCGGCTCGCCCCACCACGGTGAGCTTCGGAGCTGCCGCGAGGAGTTCCGCGTCGACCATCGTTGCCGAGCGGACCACCAGTCCATTGGCGTCGTGAAGGCGTCGCATGAGTTCGGCTCGATCCACACCGGATGCATCGTCAACGACACAGGACCGTTTGAGCGCCTCGAGTCCTGCGGCGGCGATTACTTCGGCGACGACAACCTTCGGCTTTTCCATAGGCAATTGTCCCCTTCCTTGGAATCAAATACAAAACCAGATCCACCTCCTGTCCCCTGGTGCGAATGGCGTGTAGATTCCGCTGTGGAGGTATTCAATGACATGGAAGATGATCGTTGCGGCAACCGACGGATCTGAGCGATCAATCGCAGCCGCTCAGTTTGCTGCGAGCCTGGCAAGAGAATGCGAATCCAAACTTCACATCGTCACGGTCGTCCGCCCACCTGAGGGCTGGTGGGGTATCGAAGGCGCCCCACCGCCGCCTCGAGCTATGTCCGAAGCCGTTGTCGACGCCCGACAGTCGATCCTCGATGTGACGATGTCGAAACTTGACCAAACCGGGTTGGATATAACCACCGCGCTCGAGATCGGCGAACCGTCCGGGACCATCGTGAAGTATTGCGAAGACAACGAGGCCGACCTGCTTGTCATCGCGCGGCGAGGAGCCGGGTTCATCGAACGATTCGTGATGGGATCAGTTGCTGATCGGCTTGCTCATTACTCGCCTTGCCCCATCCTGATCGTCCCGTAGGCGATTCGTAATTCAGGGTTGATAGACGGTTGCTCCGAAGAGCTCCTGGTTGACGCGCACAATCGTCGCTTTTCCCGATTCGCTGAACAGCCATTCGGCAAACCGAAGGCCTTCCTCTGGGGAGCCAGCGATCACCGTGACGCGATAGGGGTTAGCCGGAGGGTCGGTGAGGTCGACTGGGATTAGCCGGTCGAGATTCTCGACAGCGTAGAACGCACCGGCCTCGGCGAGGGTGAACGCCCCTCGTTGGTCGGCCACCTGCATCGTCAAACCCATCCCCTGGCCGGTCGACAAATACCAATCCGCAGCAGGTTCTGCGCCCCCCGGCCACTGCGACAGCTCGGTCTCGTGGGTACCCGAACCGTCACCGCGCGAAACAAAGCGATACCCGTTGGAGGCAATGGCGGCGAACGCCTCACGAGTGGTGAGACCCGTCAAGCTCGCCGCCAGCTCGGTCGGCCCAACCAAAAGAAACGCACTCGCGAAAACAAGTTCTGACATCTGAGGGTTCTCGTCGGCAAGGAAGTCGGCCTCCTGTTGGGGAGCGTGAGTGAAGAGGACATCGGCCGCTCCCGACCGACCTAGATTGAGAATCTGGGCACTGGATTCGGCGAGGACGCTCAGCTCGACGCCGGGATGGTTGGTTTCGTATTCGGCGACCAGAGCGCCCATGAAGCCGCTGTCGACGAGCGTGGTCCCCGCTCCGACGATCACTCGTTCATCAGTACCTCCACAAGCCACGACGAGGAGGACCATGAGGAACCCGAGCCACTTCATGAAGACGGGACGACACGCACTGCGGTGGCCTTGACGACGGCGGTCGCCGGTACGCCTACTTCGAGCCCGAGAGCTTCGAGGGACCCCGGTGTGAGCATGGCAACGATCGGAATCCCGGCATCGACGGCCACTTCCACGAATCGACCGATAGGCCGGACATCGGTCACGATGCCGATGAAGCTGTTCCGGGCGGAGCCAACCGTTGGGGGTGTACCGGCGTACATCGTCACCGTCTCTGCGCCGAACATGACCCGAACCGTGTCGCCGAGTTCGTGATCACCCACTCCCCAGATCGTCGTACCGGATGAGGCGACCGAACACAACGGACCTTCCGTGACCCGCACGACCCCATCGAGCACGTTGCCGAGGCCAACGGCGGCTGCCACTGCTCCGCTGGCAGGCTGGGCGAACACATCGTGGACCGGGCCGCTCTGATGAACCTGACCGTCGATGAGAACCACCATGTGGTCACCGAGTACCGCAGCCGAATCCTGGTCGTGAGTGACGATTACCGCACTCCGATCGCCAATCGCATCGACGACGACCCGGGCGACTTTCATGCGGTCCTGTACGTCAAGCGCCGCCAGTGGCTCGTCGAGCAGGACCCATGGTTCCGGGCGGGCAAGCGTGCGGGCGAGGGCCAAACGTTGGCGTTCGCCGCCAGACACCGCCCGCGCCTCAAGGAGATGCCCAACCCCAAGTCGATCAGCGAGGTGGCGCGCCCGGGCAGCCTCTTCAGCCGACAATCCCAAGCCGAGGTTCCAACCTGCGCTGCCCCGAAAGTGATAGCTGCTCTGCGGTAGGTAGGTCGCCTCCAGCGGCGAGTCTCCGATCGAGCCGGCGAGGAGTCTCAGCAGCGTCGATTTGCCTGCGCCGTTTGGTCCGAACACGACCGTACGACTTCCAGAAGGAATGTCCACCTCGCAATCGAGTTGCGACCCGTCGTCGGGATACCGGAACTTCACATCGCCCTCAATCGGCCGAGGGCAACGTTCACGAGAAGCACGATCATGAGCAAGACCATTCCGAGCGCCAGGGCTGTGTCAAAGTGGGCTTGCCTGGCTTGCTGAACGATGGCAGTGGTCAGCACCTGGGTTTCGCCCTCGATGTTGCCACCGACGATGAGCACCGCACCAACTTCGGACACGACCCGACCAAACGCAGCCGCAATTGCCGCCACCACCCCTGGAAAAGCCTCGCGGGCTGCAACCAGAGCGCGCTGGGGACCCGATAGTGCCAGGGCGAAGAGCTGCTCGTTGGCGGCCGGGCCGAGACCCCGGATCGCCCCAGCGGTGATTCCTGCCGCAATCGGGATCGCTAACAGTGCCTGAGCACCGATCATGGCGATCGGGGTAAAAACCAGCTCGAGAGAGCCGAGCGGACCGTCGTTCCAAAGCAAAATAAGAATGAGGAGACCTGCGAGAACGGGCGGGACACCCATGCCAGCGTTCACCACGACGTCAATCACATTTCGGAAACGATGACGGGTCAGTGCCAACCAGGCTCCGAGCGGAATACCGAGAAAGATCCCGATCAACGTGGCGGAACCGGCGACAGCAAGGGTGAGAAACAGGATGCGGCGGAGCTCGCCACCGAATCCGAATAGCTCCCTAACTGCGTCCGAAAGAAGGCCCGCCAGGAAATCCAAGGGTCAGGTGCTGAACCAAAACCAGGCGGCCGCTGCCACGATCGCCGCATAAATCGCCAGCTTGAAGACCTTTTTGACGAACCAGTAGACAACTAGTCCGGTTGCGCCAACGCCGAGGATTAGAGGTAGCCATTGTTCCATAGGGGCAGGTTAGCTTCCGAAGAACAGTGCGGGAGTCAAACGGGGGACGACGAGATCGGCCGCCGCCAGCTCTTCCAGATCGAACTCGCCTCGATCCACGGCCACGACCCGCATCCCCGCCGATTTTGCGGCTGCTACACCCACTGGCGAATCCTCGACGGCAGTACATGCGTCAGGGGCGACCCCGAGCAGTTCCGCCGCTCGAACAAACAGATCAGGGGCGGGTTTGACCCTGGCTACTTCGTCGCCGGCGACCGACACCGAAAAGAACTCGGCTAAGCCGGTCGAACGCAGGGATACGTCGAGCCGATCCCGAGCCGAACTCGAAGCCACCGCCAGAGCCATGCCCCTCCCAGCCAAGACTTCAAGTGTGTCCTTGGCGTCCTCAAATGACTCGAGGTGCCGCTCGAAGAGGGCAAACATGGCATCAGAGATGGCAGACCCGACCTCTTCGATGGGGGGCAGATCGTGGTTCGACGCAAAATGGGCGTATTCGACTTCAAATGGATGGCCGACCAGGTGTCGCCGGTCCGCTTCGGTAACGGTGACGCCGTATCCACTCATCGCGGTAGCTATGGCGCTCCACGCCAGCGTCTCGGAGTCGACGAGGACGCCGTCGCAGTCAAAGACGACTGGCATCTATCCGATCCGGGATCGAATGATGTCTGTAACGGCTCGCGGATCGGCCTTCCCGCCCGTAATTCGCATGACCTGTCCGACGAAGAAGCCGATGAGCTTGTCTTCGCCGCCTGCCAGCCGAGCGAACTGGTCCTGGTTTTGTGCGATGACTTCATCGACGGCTGACTCCAGCTCTCCGGTGTCACTGATCTGGATCAGGTCGTGAGCGGTGGCAACGGCTTCCGGGTCGCCTTCGCCGGCCAGGACGTAGGCCAGCACTTCCTTGGCAGCAGTCGCTGACAGCGTTTTGGCGTCGACCATTCCGGCAAGCTGGCTGATGTGGCCACCGGTCAACGCCGAGTCGGCGACGGCAGTCGATTCGCGGCGAGACCAAGCAGTCACTTCGCCGGTGAGCCAGTTGGCGGCTGCTTGCACAGGTGCCCTGGCTTCGATCGCCGACTCGAACAAGCCGATCAGGTCGTCCGATCCAACCAGCGAAGTCGCTGACTCAGCGTCAACGCCAAGGCCAACATATCGGGCAGCCCGAGCGGCTGGGAGTTCGGGCAACGTGGCAGCGATTTCGTTTCGCCATTCCTCGGTGACTTCGATTGGTAGCAGGTCGGGTTCGGGGAAATACCGGTAGTCGGAACTCCCCTCCTTGGACCTCATGCTGTGGGTGACGCCTTCGCCCTCATCCCAATGGCGCGTCTCCTGATCGATTGTCCCGCCCTCATCCAGAATCTTGGCCTGACGGACTATTTCGTGGTCGACGGCTCGTTCTAACGAACGGAACGAGTTCATGTTCTTTACCTCGACCTTGGTTCCAAACGGCTCAGTTCCTTCCGCACGGAGCGAGACATTCGCATCGAAGCGAATCGACCCTTCCTCAAGCTTCGCGTCCGAAACTCCCAACGCAGACACGACGGTGCGAAGGTCCTGAGCGTACGTGCGAGCCTGGGCGGCGGACCGGATGTCAGCCTCGGACACGATTTCCACGAGAGGGACACCGGCCCGGTTGAAATTCAGCAGAGTCTCGGTAGCCGAGTGGATCCGACCGCTTTCGCCAACATGGATGGACTTTCCGGTGTCCTCCTCCATGTGGGCACGGTTGATGCGGATGCGACTCGTTTCGCCATCGACGGTCACGTCGATCCAACCGTCGTGGCACACGGGCACGTCGAACTGAGATATCTGATAGTTCTTCGGCTGATCCAAGTAGTTCTTGCGATGGAACTGTGATCGTTCCGAGATCGAGCAGTTGAACGCCAGCCCGATCTTGGTAATCCACTCGATGGCCTTGCGGTTCGGGACCGGCAATGCACCCGGCAGGCCAAGGCATACTGGACAGATGTTCGTGTTCGGTTCGGCGTCAAAGTCGACCGCACAACCACAGAACATTTTTGAAGCCGTCTCAAGTTCGACGTGGACCTCGATACCGATGACCGGCTCCCACTTCATGAAGCCACCACGTCGACTATCGGGCGGCCGATGTCGTCTGACATCGCTTCAATGGCGGCCGCGACCTGGAACATCACGGTCTCGCCGAGCGCCGGCGCCATCACCTGGAAGCCAATCGGAAGGCCCGAAGCGGACAGTCCTACCGGAATGGAAATGGCCGGATGCCCAGATAGGTTCGATGGAATCGTGCAGATGTCTTGCATGTACATCGACAGCGGATCCTGGGTCTTCGCTCCGAGTTCAAAGGCGGGGGCCGGAGCGGTCGGCGACACCAGCACATCAACCTGCTCGTAGGCGGTCGCGAATTCTTGAATGATGAGCGTCCGGACCCTCTGGGCCTGCCCATAGAAGGCGTCGTAGTAGCCGGCCGACAAGGCGTAAGTACCGAGAAGAATGCGTCGGATGACCTCCGGCCCGAACCCTTCCGCTCGAGTCAGGGACATCATCTCGTCAACCGTTCCGCCACCGACCCGCAGGCCGTAACGTACACCATCGAACCGAGCGAGGTTCGCCGAGCATTCAGCGGGGGCGATCAGGTAATAAGCCGACAAAGCGGTCGCCGTAGATGGAAGTGACAATTCGACGATTTCGGCACCGGCTGCAGCTAGCCGATCGACGGTCGTACGGAATGCGGCCATAACTTCGTCGTCGATCCCCTCGCCTGACAGCTCGGTGACGATGCCAACTCGCAAACCGCTAATCCCGTTTGCAAGGCGTTCGGTCCCAGAAGGCGCCGGTCCGGGATATGACGTTGCGTCCATCGGGTCGTGACCGGCGATCGCCTCGTACAGGATCGCCGAGTCTTCAACAGTGCGGGTCAGCGGACCGATCTGATCAAGCGAACTGGCGAAGGCAATCAATCCGTACCGGGACACGAGCCCGTAGGTTGGCTTCATGCCAACTAGCCCACATAGCGCGGCCGGCTGGCGAATCGAACCGCCCGTGTCAGAGCCGAGGCCGGCCAGCGCCGACCCGGCCGCTACTGCAGCTGCCGATCCACCAGATGATCCGCCCGGCACCGTATCGAGATTCCAAGGGTTCCGGGTCGGGCCGAAAGCCGAGTTCTCGGTTGACGATCCCATTGCGAATTCATCGAGATTGGTCTTGCCAACAACTACTGCTCCCGCGTCGCGGAGCTTCGTCACGACGGTCCCGTCATAGGGTGGGATGTATCCGGCGAGGATCTTCGACGACGCAGTCGTTTCGATACCCTTCGTCATCATGTTGTCTTTGATCGCTAGAGGTAAACCGTCGATAGGGCCCAAGCTGGCGTCGGTCGAGAGGCGCCGGTCAGCCGCTTCGGCGGCGGCCAGAGCTCCATCACGATCGATGGTCAAATACGCATGCACGGCGGCCTCGGTCAGACTGGCCCGAGTCAAGACCGACTCGGTCAACGCGACCGACGAAAAATCGCCTGCTCGCAACCCGGCGGCGGCCTGGACGAGGGTGAGGTCGGCCAGGTCGCTCATTCAGTGTCCAACGAGGGAGGCACGCGGAAGAAGCCGTCCGTGGCGTCAGGGGCCTGCGACAGCACCGCATCACGGTCCAGAGAGTCGGTCACGACGTCTTCGCGAAACGCGTTGACCATGTCGAGGGGATGTGAGGTTGGCTCGACGCCATCGGTGGGAAGGCCCTGCACGAGGGCGGCGTGGTCAAGAATTACGCTCAGCTGGGCGCGGTAGTCCTCTAATTGCTGGTCGGACAGCTGAATGCGGGCAAGTCTGGCGACATGGGCGATGTCAATATCGATAGGCATGACGGATGAGTCTAGGCCTTCTCGATATGGGCGCTAACCACCCGAATCAGCTCGTTGACCTCGTTGCCCGTCATCGCCCGATGAGTACTGTTTTCGAGCCAACGAATATCAACCCTGGCTCGGATCAGCCTGTCCCTCAGGTCGTAGACGCCATCCGGCAAGATGTACTGGTCACGCCGAGCCTGCACAATCAACGTGGGATGCTCGATCCACTGGGCGGCAGTAAAGGCAGCCAGACGAGCTTCAAGGACCTGTTTGACGCTTTTCGTTGGGTAACCGCGGTAGCCGATATCGAATCGGCGTAACGACGGTGCCGGTTCCGGTTGGGGTTCGGGCCAGTACTGATTGCGGCTTACGTACGAGAGCGCCGGCGCCAGGAAGATCGCTTTGTCGGCAAACCACGTCAACGGATTAATCAGACTCAACGAAGCGAACCGTTCGTCGGCGGCGAGCATGCAAAGCATGGCACCCAACCCGAATCCGACCAGGTGTACCCGGTCTGCGAGATCCTCAGCTTGCAGGATCGCATGGTCGACGCTTGCCTGCCACATTTGTCGGCTGACGCCACCGAGGTCGCTCATCTCGGTTCCGTGACCAGGCAACGAGGGCACGACCACGGAGTGGTTTCTCGCTAGGAGTCCGTCGGCGAGCGGCCGCATCTGCGCGGCAGAGCCTGTGAATCCATGGACCAAGACGACTGCCTTTCCACTGTCACCGACCGCCTCGAAAGGTTGCGCAAGCGGATCCAACCAGGCTGTCACTCGGACACGCCGAATCTTGTAACCCCAAGCTCAGTGAGTAGCTCGGTCACCCGACGTTCGATCTCGTCGCGCACGACCCGAACTGCTGGCAATGCTTGCTCATGCGGATCGGCGAGATCCCAGTCGACGTATCGCTTGCCAGGGAAGAATGGGCAAACGTCCCCACAGCCCATGGTGACCACCACGTCGCAGGCCTCGACGATCTCATCGGTGAAAGGAACCGGAAAGGAGCCGGAGATATCCACTCCCACTTCAGCCATCGCCTCCACTGCCATCGGGTTCACGGCCGACCCAGGGTTGGAACCGCCACTGAACACCACAGCCCGATCGTCGGCGAAATGGCGGGCGAATCCAGCCGACATCTGTGAACGGCCGGCGTTGTGAACACACACGAAAATCATGGTGGGGATGTCGCTGCCGGTATCAGCCAAATCGGCGGCCTTGGCCCGCTGAGCCGTGAACGAGTCGACCTGGTCGTCGGTATAGGGGGCCGGATATTTCGAGAGGAGGACGGCCGTGTCGGCGCGCAACTGAACGAGAGATCCCTGCATCGGGCACCATCATACCGACCCGCTTTCGTCCGACACCGCCCAGCGACCGCTAGCTTTATTCTCTCCGAGAGAAGGATGGTCCGTGCGGGTGCTCATTGCTGCTTCCGAATATTCACCATTCGCTCGAACCGGCGGACTCGGTGAAGCCGTATCGGGAATCGCCCACGGGGTTGCCGCCGCAGGCCATTCAGTCAGGGTGATCATCCCCCGCTACCGCCACCTTCACGACCTCGGAACCCGCCACTCAGGGACAGGGTACGCCGACGCCCTCTACCTCCACCAGCACGGCGACGTCGAGGTCGTGCTCGTCGACGATCCCGAATCCTTCGATCGTGTTGGCATCTACGGAGACACGCCCGGCAGCGGCTACGACGACCAATGGAGGAGATTCGGTAGGTTCGCCAACGTCGTGGCCGGTCTAGCTGATGATGTCGATGTGATCCATCTTCATGACGCACACACCGGTGCGGTTGCGCTGCTGGCGGATGCTCCGACCGTATTTACGATCCACAACGCTGCCTATCCCATTGTCGGACCGCTCCACGAGTCGATTGGAATCCTCGGGGCGTCCGAAGAGTTCGCCGCCATGGGCGGTCCACTCGAGTGGTACGGCGACGCCAACTATCTCAAGGCTGGCATGGCCACGGCGGACGTCGTCACGACCGTGAGCCCCACCTTCGCCAAACAGCTGCTAGTCGATCCATCGGTTTCGAATGGACTCGATGGAGTGCTGAACGCCCGGGCTTACCCTCCAATGGGAATTGTCAACGGAATCGATCCGGTTGCCTGGAACGCCGAGACGGATGACTCTCTGGCGACTGTCTTCGGGCCGGACGAACTGGATGCACGATTGGCCAACCGGGAGATGTTGCTCGAAATGGCCGGAATTGATGACGGGGTGATCTTCGGCAATGTCGGGAGGATGTCAGAACAGAAAGGCCTGGCGTTGCTTGATGCTCATTTGGATGAACTCGTCGCCGAAGGAGCACGATTTGTCCTGGTAGGGGGCGGAGAACTCGACGATATGGTGGATGGGTGGGCCGCCCGCCATCCCCAAGCCGTCTGGCACGGCCCCTACTCAGAGGGACTCAATCGCCTGGTGGCTGGCGGGACCGACAGTTACCTCATGCCGTCGCGATTCGAGCCGTGTGGGATCGGTCAGATGTACGCCATGCGTTACGGCTCGCTCCCAGTTGTACGTCTCACAGGCGGACTTGCCGACACCGTCGTTGACATCGACGAGGCACCCGAAGAGGCGACCGGTTTTGGGTTTCGCGCCTTCGATTCGCTAGAACTTGCCAAAACGATCCGACGGGCCATGCGGCTTTTCCGCACTGACCAACCCACCTGGGCGTCGATGCAGCGCCGCGGCATGACCAACGATTTCTCATGGGCGAATGCTGCCCGCTCCTACATTGAGGCCTATGACCAGGCGATCCGTCAGTCCTAACGGCTGCGGCCAACTACCGTGGCAACCATGAAGACCCGACTGGCAGGCCTGCTTACGTTCACCATGTTGCTGGGAGCCTGCGCGCTGCTTCCGAGCGCTACGACGCTGCCGGAGGACACCACCACCACGACGCTAGCGGCCACCACCGGTGGCTCCCTACCGGATGCGCCACCACCAACGACTCCCTCGAACGAGCCGGTGTCGGGCGCCATCGTTGTCTCTGACTTCGCAGTCAGCATCGTGTATGACGACGGACCAACCGCTACGTTGACCGGGGACATCGATTACCCACTGGAATCAGCGTTCGTCGACCTTATCGGTGGCCTGGTATTCCAGTACGCCGATCCTGGCCCCGGCGTGTCGTCTGGCATCTTGCGTTTGTTGCCAGGGACGATCGAGCCAATCGAACTGATCGCTGAGTCCGAAGGCGAGTCGCTCACCCTCATTGATGTTGCCAGCATTGATGGTCGACCCAACGTCGTTTACCTGATCCGGGCGCCTGGCGAGACCGTGGGCGGCCAGTTGGTTGCAGCCGACCTCCAGGGTGGGGCCCCGTCGGTCCTCTACGACGGACCAGACCTCGTGTCGGGCGATGTGGACGACTCGCTTATCGTCGTAGAACTTCGGGTCAACGCCACTTGCAACAAGCTCCTCGCCTTCGCGGACGGTGAGTCCATCTGGGAAGCGGATTGCATCGACGGGTCAGGACCGGTTTCGGTCGCGACCATGGACGGATTCGTGGCGACGGTCATTAACGGAGAGCTCCTGGTGACCAAGCTCGAAGACGACACCACTTCGACCTACGGAGTTGGAACCGCCGAGCGTGTTTTTGATATTTCCGATGCCGGGGTCTTGCTACTCGATCAGGCGGGATCGTTGGTGATTGCAACCGAAGCCGAACAAACAATCGTGCCAACCGCCGAACTCGTTCGTTCCGCTTCTTTGTTCGACAGCCCGCTGGCAGTAACTGAGGGCCATCGACTCGGAGGAATCCGGGCCGCCCAGGGACCGTGCTCAGCAGCCGGTCAGTCGTCGGTCCCTCCCGTCCTGGCCTCTTTGCCTGAGGCCGTCGCTGCGATTAGATCCGCCATTGTCGAACGAGCCGTCGACTGCGATTTCGACGCCCTGGCCGCTCTCACCTCACCATCATTCACGGTAAATTTCGGAGGTGGCGATCCTCGGCGGGTCTGGATGGCGTCAGAAGCTCGGTTTGGCGATGACCTGTCACTCATCGTACGAATCCTGAACCTTCCCTTCGCGGTGAGCGCGCTCCCCGATGGCCGGACCGTCTATGTGTGGCCGTCGGCAGCCACGGACAACCCGACCGACGCCGACTGGGAGGCAATCCGACCGGTGTTCAACGAGGAAGAAATCGACGCCATGCGCCAGCAAGGCGGGTATACCGGCCATCGGATCGGCATCGCCGAGGATGGCGAATGGCTGTTTTCGGTGGCGGGCGACTAACGGTGCATAACGAGAGCCCTGCCCTCCGCGAGGAGGTGCTTGCGACGCTTTCGCTCGCCTTGAGAACCCCGGCTGGCCGGCCGACCGATCAGGCGCTGCGACATTTAGGGCGAGCCAACTCTGATGACCTCGCAGCAGACGCCATCCGTTCGGCCATGAACAAGCCGGGCCGTTCTGCCGGCATGCTCGACATTCCCAGCGCTGATGAGGAGGCGTCACAGGCAATATCTGCCTTGTCGACCCGTCAACGGCTGGCGCTCATTCTGCGGCACGGAAGACACTGGGATGACTCAAGGATCGGCCGGGCTCTGGGGGTCGATGACGGCGCTGGGGCTGTGCAGGAAGCCGAGATGGCGGTGGCTGAGAGTGTCCGGCCGAGACTGGCTTGGGAGATCGATCATCAGCTTCGCAACATCCTTCTCGAGTCGTCGTCTGATCGCAAACGACGACTCATCAAGGGCCTGGCGATTCTGGCGGTCGGAGTGGCCGCCATTCTGACGTTCCTGGCTGTCACCCAGGCCAACATCAAACGTCCCGATCTCATCCAGCTTCGGCCAAGCGGCCTTTTGCGAGCCAACTCGGACGGTGACATCACCCGACTGATCGAAGAACAAGTGTCCGTCGCCAGGGTGACCTCGGACGACGCGATCCTCTATCAATTCTCGGGTGGTCCTGGTGTAGCCGGCGGATCGATCTGGTACAGCCCCGGCCCTGGCCAACGTGCTGGCCAGCTGATACCCAAAACAGGTGGTGTCCTCGGGTGGGTCGAACCGGAGAACCTCCCCCCAACCACCCCTGCCAGTGAGCGCCAGGCGATTGCACTCATCGCTGAGCGCCAGGCGAGCGCCGGCAGCGGTATCACCACTCATTCCATCGTGCTGGTCGATCCGTCGACGGGAACGGACATTTCGGTAGCCGAACTCGGGACATCGACTGGCTCTGAAGAGTCGTCTACGGCTGGAACCAAGCCGGTTTTTGCGTCCTACGGGGGCGACCGGGTGCTGGTGTGGATGATGGACGCGATGGACCTCGAAAGTTTGCCATCGGACGGGGTGACGGATTGTGGCGAATGGCTCATGTTCGACCTCGCCGGTCAAGCGCTCCCTTTTGCGGGCCCAACACCAGCCTGTGACCAGAATGCCGTATCGTTGAGCGTCCCAACGCTCGATCCAACCGGGACCAGGTTGATGTGGTTAGAAACGACCGGCACAATCGACGCGGCGAATCCGCCTCGCGAGGGTTGGCTGTCATCCCAGACGACCGTGCTCAAAGTCATAGAACTCGGGTCCGACAGACAGTTCTCTGTCGAACTTGCCGCCATCAACCAACCGACCTTCTGGGCACAATTCACCATGTTCTCGCAGCAGACCGGCACCATCTCAATCGACAGCGAGGGCGACATCGTGGTCGTTTCGATCGGGATCTGGAATCCAGATGTGGCCGTACACAACTACACGACCTACCTTGTAGATCTGGTCGGGGAAAAAGTTGAGAAGTCAGCCAGTGATGGGCGCGTAACGTTCGGGCATTAAGGCCACAACGGCGCTTTCGGTTTCGCGGCGGTAGATTCGACGTCATGGACGATCAGACCCGCATGACCGCCTATCGGTGGATGACCCTGACCCGCACCTTCGACGAGACGATGGTGGCGATGTGGAAACAGGGCCGCGGGATTGGCGGAACCTTCTCAGAACGAGGTCACGAAGCGGTGTCGGTCGGGGCTGGGTTGGCACTCGGACCCGATGATGTGGTCGCTCCAATGCACCGAGATCTTGGGACATACCTGCTCCGAGGCATGTCCCCGGCCAGAATCTTCGGGAACCTGCTCGGTCGCGAAATGGGCGTCAGCGCTGGACGCGATGCCAATCTCCATGGACTCGGCGATCTCGACCTCAACATCATCGGGTTCATCTCCCACATCCCGCAGGCCATCCCGACCGCGCTCGGTGCAGCAATGGCGTTCCGCTACCGGGACGAGGCTCGGGTAGCCATGACGTTCGTCGGCGACGGCGGTTCCTGTGCGGGCGCTTTCCACGAGTCGCTCAATATGGCCGCCCTGTATAACGCTCCGTTTGTACTCATCATCGAGAACAACCAGTACGCCTATTCGACGCCGCTCAGCCAACAAATGAAGAGCGGCGACATCGCCGGTCGGCTACCCGGATACGGATTGGAGGCGTCAAGAGTTGACGGCAACGATGTCGAGGCTGTCTTCGAGGCGGCTTCCGAAGCCGTAGAACGTGCCAGATCGGGCGGCGGACCGTCAGTCATCGAAGCTCGGACGATGCGTATGCTCGGCCACGCTATCCACGACGGTGCCGAATATGTGCCACCGAATCTGCTCGCCGAATGGGAGGCGCGTGATCCGGTGAGAACCTTCCGGCAACGACTGCTGAGAAACGGCGTCCCGGAGGCAGACCTGGCGGCGCTGGATCGTCAGGCTGAAACCGAAATCGCTGCCGCAGTGCGCACCGCCGAATCGGCCCCACTCCCCGATCCAGACACCGTAAACCAAGGTGTCTACGCATGAACGACACCTTCGGATTCTCCGGCACTGAAACCCGAAACGAGGACGACCGGACTCTGACATACCTCGAAGCAATCACTGAGGCACTGTTCGTCGAAATGGACCGAGACGACAACGTCCTCGTCATGGGCGAAGACGTTGGTGGAGACTTCGGCGGCGCGTTCAAAGCAACCAAGGGTCTCGCAGCCAAGTTCGGTGACCGGCGGGTAATCAACACGCCCCTCGCCGAACTGTCGTTCACTGGCATGGCTAACGGGATGGCGCTGATGGGGCTCAGGCCGGTGATCGAAATGCAATTCGCCGACTTCATCACCTCGGGGTTCGACTCGATCGTCCAGTTCGCGGCGACATCTCACTACCGGGGCATTGGGAAGATCCCCTGGGTGGTTCGGGCACCCTCCGACGGGGGCATCCGATCGGGTCCGTTTCACAGCCAGAATCCCGAAGCGTGGTTCGTGCACACCCCCGGTTTGAAAGTTGTCGCGCCTTCCACGCCTGCCGACGCCAAGGGTCTCCTCGCCGCGGCGATTCGCGACGACAACCCGGTGATCTACTTCGAGGCCAAGCCCCTGTATCGGTCTATCAAAGGCGTGGTTCCTGGCGGCGAACACGTGACCGAGATTGGGAAGGCGACTGTCCGACGGTCCGGATCAGATGTGAGCGTCATTGCCTACGGAACACAAGTGCATACCGCGCTGGAAGCCGCCGATCGAGTCGCCTCCGACGGTGTCGACGTAGAAGTACTCGACCTGCGGACCCTCAAGCCACTCGACACCGAGGCCATCCTCGGGACGGCCACGAAGACCGGAAAGGTCGTCGTTGTTCACGCCGCCAACCGGATGGCCGGGGTCGGAGCGGAAGTAGCCGCCCTGATTGCCGAAGAAGCCTTCGAATCTCTCGACGCTCCTGTTATCCGAATCGGCGGCCTCGACACCCCGGTCCCCTTCAGCCCCCCGCTAGAAGACGCCTACCGCCCCAACACCACCAAGATCGAGACCGCCATCCGAAAACTCTTCGCCTACTGAGCAGTGAGCTCGCGGGCATCGGGGTTGTCGGTTCCGTCCGCCAAACAATGGCTGTTATCGGTCTCCCCAGCGGAATGAAGCGGTCCAACCACAGGACGGCCGTTCAGCCCTGAGGGAACCGCCAGAGCAGCCCGCTGCACTCGGCCGACGCACCGGCTTAGCCGGGCGATCCCTGGCGGCGGTGGCGGTGGTCTTGGGCGATCACGGCTACTGCGGCGCCGGCGGTGTTGACTACCAGGTCGAGCATGGTGTCTCCGTAGCCGCCGACATTTGCATTTTCGATGACGACTGACCCGATGAACTCCACGATCTCGACCAGGGCCCCCAAACCCGCAGCCACCAGCAGGGCGGCGACCGCAATCGCTGGGCGGGACGCTCGGCCTTGGCCCCATTTGGCGATCACCTCATAGGCCGCCCAGGCGGCGATGGCAGTCGCGACTGTGTGGAACGGCTTGTCGTATCGCACGTCAGCGAATAGCCGCTTTACGTAGAGCGGCTGCCCATCGACCAGATAAATGCCGCCAGCCAGATTGCCGATCGCCACCGCAACGAGAGCCCACAGACTCGCCACCGAGAGCTGGACCGAACGGTGCATAAAGAAAACGGCTACCGAAAGCACCACCGTGATCGGCACGTAGATCCACACAAAGGGACTGTCGACTGCCAGCCCGTACACGGTGAAGCTCACGACGCCGGTGGCGAGTGCTCCGACCAGTCGACCCACGGTCTACCGAACTATCTCGACCGGGGGAATGTCACCAGACGGCACGAACCCGAAAGCCCACGCATAAAACGACAGTTCGGATTCGAGGGATTTGACCTGATTGTCGGCGATGCGGAACCCGTGTCCCTCGCCTTCAAAGGCAACGTAGGCATGCGGGATGCCCTTGGTCTTGAGAGCTGAGACCATTTGCTCGGCCTGATCGGGTGGAACCACTTCATCATCGAGGCCTTGGAGAATGAGCATCGGCGTCGACAGCTGGTCGGTGTGGTGAACTGGAGATCGCTCACGGTACAGAGCTTCAGCCTGCGGATACGGCCCGATGAGGCCGTCGAGATACCGCGACTCGAACTTATGGGTGTGTTCGGCCAGCGCCGAGCAGTCAGCCACGCCGAAATATGATGCCCCTGCCGAGAACACATTATGGAACGTAAGTGCGCACAGGGTCGTGTAGCCGCCAGCCGAACCACCCCGAATCGCCAACCGAGCCGGATCCACGTCTCCGCGGTCAACCAGGAACTGAGCGGCCGCTATACAGTCGTCCGTGTCGACGATCCCCCACTGGCCTCCAAGTGCATTGCGATAGGCCCGGCCGTAGCCCGTCGAACCCCGATAATTAACATCAACGACACCAAAACCTCTGGTCGTCCAATACTGTTTTTCGAGTCGGAAGCCAGCCGTCGTCGCCGAGGTCGGGCCACCATGGGACATAACTACGAGAGGCGGTAGATCACCAGACGGCGCCTCAAAAGCCGGGTTGTTGGGCGGATAGTAAAAGGCGTGCGCAACTGCGTCGCCGGTCGTAGGGAACGTGATCGTCTCAGGGACGGAGAACAACGCTTCATCGAACTCAACCGACAGAGCCTGTTTGACTACCTCGACCGAACCGGTATCAACGTCGACGCCGAAAACGGCGTCTGGAAGCGTCGGGCCGCTGCCGACCAGCCACACCTTCCCTCCACCGATGGAAATGGACGGGGCCAGATCTGTTCGATCGAGATCGACAGTTCGCATCTCATCACCGTCAATGACTCCGAGTCGGAACCATCCCTCCTGCTGGTACACGGCGGCGATACGCCCGTCAGGGAGGAACGCGTACCGACGCATCCCGAACACCCATTGCGGATGGCCAAACTCGACATCCTCCTCATGAATGGCCGTATCGGTGTCGTCAGCCTCCCGACGGTACAGATTCCACCAACCAGTTCGATCCGACACGAAATACAAAGAACCATCAGGTGACCACTCAGGTTGGAATATCGACTCGGTACTGTGCCCGGCCACGACCTCGGCGCCCGACACCGAACCATCTGCGGCGAGATCACCGACGTAGAGCTCAGTGCCGTCCCATGGCATGCGGGGGTGATCCCAGGCCAGCCAGGCCAGCCTGGATCCATCCGGACTTACCCGGGGATTCGAGAAAAAATCATGCCCGCCCACGATGACCCGGGGTTCGCTGCTGCCGTCGACCGCAAACACCACCAACTCGTTGACGGGTTCACCGTCGACCTGGTGGTGTTCTCGGACACAAATGACCTGATCGCCCGAGAATGTGAAGTCGGCGTATCGGGCTCCGGCGGCGATATCGGGCTCGGGAGTCACCGCGATCGGCTTGTCGCCGTCGAGCCGGTAGAGGCGCTGGTCGGTGAATGACGACGAGAGAATCACGTCACCGTGTATCCCGATGGCACCTCCGCCGTACTCATGGATTCTGGTCCTGGCATTGAAGCCAGCTGGCATGATATCTCTGATCGTCCCGTCCGTGGCGCGTCGCACGAGTGCCGTTCGGCCTCCTTCGGTCGGACGGTTCTCAGTCCAGTAAAGGTTGTCACCGACCATGCTCGCTCCAGCGAGCCCAACGCCTGCTTCCGTGAGGAGGCGAGCGCTGAGTGGCGAAACCCACGCACCATATGGCGAAACAATGGTCATACGATTACTCCGTCAGGAACTTGCGGAGGTGCCCGAATGCGACCGGCAAGTTTTGGATGGGGACCGATTCGGCCAACTGATGGGCCATAGCCACCTCACCGGGTCCGTAGTTGATGGCGGCGATTCCATACTCGGCTAAACGAGCCACATCAGTCCAGCCCTGTTTCGGTGCCCGGCGAGCCTGGGTGATGTCCGACAACCGATCCATGTGAGGGTTGTCTTCGGGCACCGGCGCAGCCAGTGCACGGTCGGTCACTTCGATCTCGTCGGCCTCCTCACAGAATGCTCGCAGATGTTCTTCGGCTTCCTCAAGACTGAGCGTTGGAGGAAAACGGTACGAAACGTTGAATTCAAAATAGGCCGGAATCACGTTGCGACTCACTCCGCCGCTGGCGAGCGTAGGGCTCATCACCTCAAGAAAATCCAAGCCGCCGTGATTCGTCGGTTTCGGGTCGCGAGCGGCGAATTTGGCCAGCAAGGGGGCCGCCTTGGTGATGGCATTCTCGCCCAGCCAGGGTCGGGCACTGTGCGCCGACCGGCCGTGAAACTTCACGAGGGCGTTCATCGCCCCGTTGCAGCCCAGTTCAAGATTGAGGTCCGTCGGTTCGAGAACGATGCCGAACTCGGCATCTGTCAGAAACGGAACGGAGTCGAGAATCGTACCCAGCTGATTGTCGACGATGGGGCCCTCCTCTTTGTCATAGAAAACACCCACCACGTCGTAGGGCCCGTTGATCACGGCAGGATCCTCGAGAAGATGAATCATCACCGCGACTCCACTCTTCATGTCGGACGCTCCGAGCCCGTGGAGACGCTCGCCGGCCACGTACGCTTTTGGCTGGCCCTGATGGGGAACAGTATCGATATGGCCAACGAGCAGTATCAGCGGGTTGCCGACACAGCGCCCCACTACAAGACCATTTCCAACCCTGGTTATCTCATCGTGGTTGTACGTTGCGGAAAACCGGCCTTCCAACTCGTTGCAGATCTGCTCTTCCTGACCGATTTCCGAACGGACATCTACCAGCCAGATAAGCGTGTCGAGCAGATCGGTCATACGCTGACCCCGAACGTGCGAAGGGCGTCATTGAGACTGACCTTCTTGTCGGTTTCGGCGGACCGATAACCGATGATGTAGGCGCATTGCAGGTAAGCAGTGCCACCTGCGAACTCGCGAGGCCGGGTGCCTTGCACGACGATGGCTCGTTCTGGGACCTCGCCTCGATATTCACGCTTCTCGGCCGTCGTCATGTCATAAATGGGGATGGACGCCGTGAGTGTGGTGTTGGCTCCGAGGATGGCGCCATCGCCGATCAGGGCGCCTTCGGTGATGATGCAACGGCTACCGATGAAAGCCCCATCTCCAATGATCACCGGCCGAGCGTTAGGTGGTTCCAGTACGCCTCCGATGCCGACCCCGCCCGCTATGTGAACGTCTTTACCAATCTGAGCACATGACCCCACGGTCGCCCACGTATCGACCATGGTGCCGGACCCGACGTAGGCCCCGATGTTCACGTAGCCCGGCATCACCACCACGCCCGGTTCGCAGAATGCCCCGTACCGGACGGTGCCAGGGGGGACGACCCGCACTCCTTGAGCGGCCAGGTCGGTTTTGGTCGGAATCTTGTCGTAGTACATAAACGGTCCAGCCTGCATCGGCTGAAGTTCGGTCATCCGGAAATAGAGAAGAATGGCTTCCTTGATCCAATCGTTGACCATCCAGGCGCCATCGACCTTCTCGGCGACCCGAATCTGGCCGGTATCAAGGAGCGCAATCGTGCGTTCAACGGCCTGGCGGACCTCGGCGGTCAGCGAATTGTCCGCGTAGGCGGTTTCGATTAGCTGGCGGTCAGACATTCGGTCACCACTTTCACTGCTGCTCGACATTCTTCGACTGTTGGCACCAATGCCAACCGTAGATATCCTTCTCCTCCTGGACCAAACACTCGTCCCGGAGAAACCACGATATGCGACTCGAGGAGTCGGGCTGCGATGGCCAGATCATCCGAACCGGCCGGGACCCGTAACCACAAATACAGACCAGCCCGTGAGGCTACGGCTTCATAACCGAGGTTTTCGAACGCGTCTCTGACGATCGACCGTTTGGTCGCAAAGGTTTCCCGACGAGGGGCCACATGTTCGTCATCTCCCCAGGCCACCTGAGCTGCGGCCTGTACAAACTCCGTCGACGCCGTACCGGCCGACGATCGCAGAGCCTTGAGATGACCAATAGCCGTTGCATCACCGACGATGGCTGCTGCCCGGTAGCCGGTCATGCCCGAACGCTTCGACAAACTGAGATACGAGAGGACACCGGTCTGATCGGAATCGGCCACTTCCAGCGCCGAGATCGGTGGTGTTCCTTCATACAGATCGACGTAACACTCGTCAGCGAGGAGCCAGGTTTCTGTTGCTCTTGCTTTGGCGTGGAAGTCTTCGAGGTCAGATCGGGTCATGACCGAACCGGTCGGGTTGTGCGGGTTGTTGATCCACACCATGGAGGCACGTTCCCAGGCATCTTCTGGCACAAGTTCTGCCCGGAACACGAAATCGCCGTCGAGTATCACCGTGTGAACCTCAGCACCGGCCAGTTGGGCGCCCCGTTCATACACCGGGTAGCCGGGGGTCGCCTGGATCACGACGTCTCCGGCGGTTCGATCGACAAAAGCTAGAGGGGTAGAAAAGATGGCTTCTTTCGATCCCGACGTCGGGATGATCTGGGTGTCCGGGTCAACGTCGACCCCAAAGCGCCTGGCGACGTAACCGGCGATCGCCTGGCGAGTTTCGGCCAGGCCGGCCGTGGTCGGGTACTGGGAGATTTCGGGCACGGCATCGCGTAACGCCTGGCGAATTTGTGGTGGAGTCGGCTCCCTTGGGTCGCCGATCGAGAAGTCGACAAGCGGAAATCCCGCGGCACGAAGCTGGCGGGCCTTGTCCTGAAGTTGGGCCATGGGATACGAGCCCTGGGCCGCTAATACGGGGTTGATGCGCATCGCCGTCACGCTAGCGGGTCATCCGGCTTGGTTGGGATCGGACCCCTTTAGACTCGCTCCCGATGACAAATCGACAATATCGTTTGGTAATCCTCGGATTGGGCATGCTGCTCCTCGGTGTAATGGGCATCGGCTGGGTCTTGACAACTTCGACCTCGTCAGAGTCGACCCGCCCTGAAATCATCGAAGCTCTCAGCCCCGAACCTGACAGCCAGGCTCCCCGGCAAACGTCCATCGACGTCGACGTTCCGGTGGACTATCGCGTGGAGATATGGATCGACTACCGCGGGTCGGGAGATCTCAGCGCCAATTGGGTGCGGGTTCCGGAAGGGGAAATCACGGTCATCGAAGCAACCGGTCAGTACTCGTGGCGACCGACCCCGGGCAGTCCGTTTCTACAAGAGTGGCAACCAGGCCAACAACGGGTTCGCATCGTATGGGATACACGGACCGGCATTCCCGATCCAGGCGTCTATGAGTTTTCGTTCCGGATTGGCTAAGCGGACGCTTCGTCGATTTCGACAGGACACGGAACTCGCTCTGGGCCTTCGTTGGCGTAATCAAGCCAAAACGCATCCATCGCGGCAATGTTGAGCGTGGTGAGTTCCATCCGGACCTGCCAGGCGGTGAGCACGATATAGGCTCCCACCGCAGGGTTAGGAGCGACGATGACGTGGCCAGCTTTGTCGTGGGCGTATATGCGAAGTGCCGAGATATCGGCCGGGTCGATCTCCGGGTTGTACTGGATGAGGACGGCACCATGTTCGAGCGAGTGAACTTGCACGATGTC
>RCMY010000829.1_pt1 | contig 29692 bp, 31 predicted proteins | sample 2041341 | NCBI WGS metagenome assembly RCMY01 (sample SAMN09708234, study PRJNA481090) | Marine sediment metagenome, whole genome shotgun sequencing project. | reverse complement strand
TCAAGCGCGCCGCTCAGGCGGCCTTCATCGACACTGATGATCGCCGTGCATTGATCGCGGTACTGACTCCCACATAAAGATAAGGATTGAATGATAAATGGAACATGAAAAACATAGCGTCTCCGATCAGTCGGAAGAAACTGCTTCGGCATCGCAGCCGGAAGCGCAACAACCGTTCTGGAAATCACGCGTCGGGGTCAGCCTGATCATTGCTCTGACAATTGCGGCCCTGCTGTTGGGGTTTGAACACCGTGTTCACCTCTTTGCCGGCAATGGTTTTCTGGTCCTGCTGCTAGTGGGCTGCGGTGTGATGCATCTTTTCATGCATGGCGGTCACGGTGGAGGCGACAAGTAGTGACAGACGCACCCGCCTATGGCTTGTGGTTGTTCGCCCTGTTGAACGCTGCGATCTTCATCATGTTCGCCTTCAGCTTCTTCAAGCCGCAAACCTCGCGCGACTGGCGCAGCTTTGGTGCCTTCAGCGCGTTTCTCGTAGCGCTCTTTTCAGAAATGTATGGCTTTCCACTGACCATATATATGATGTCGGGTTGGTTGCAGGCCCGTTTCCCGGGCATTGACTGGTTCTCCCACGATGCAGGCCACCTTCCGGAAATGATTTTCGGCTGGAAGACCAACCCGCACTTCGGCCCCTTCCATATCCTCAGCTTTATTCTGATCGGCTTGGGGTTCTGGATAATTTCCACCGCCTGGCAAGTCCTGTACGATGCACAACGCGGAGGCTCATTGGCCACAAGCGGCCCCTATGCGCGGGTACGCCATCCGCAATACGCGGGTTTTGTTCTGGTGCTGACCGGTTTTCTCGTTCAGTGGCCAACCCTGCTGACACTGGCGATGTATCCGGTGTTGATCTGGATGTATATGCGCTTGGCTCGTTCCGAAGAGCGGGAAACACGAGCGACATTCGGCGTGCAGTTCGACGTCTACGCAAGCCGTGTTCCAGCCTTCATTCCAACGCTGAAACGAACACCCAACGCAACTCAATGAGCGAAGAGTGCGAGAGTGCGGTACCGAGGGCTTCTCGCAGAATCAATGACAACACGCAAGGGTTCGTCGACATGACAAGCGGATGTAATGCGCTCGTCTGTCCAGAGCAACGATTGCCAGATTCGGCGCAACCTCTCGCTGTTAAAGCGCCGTGAGCGGTGACAAGAGCACTGCCCATAATCTGAGATAAAACTCGATTCAGGGAATTGACAGCAAGAGTTTGATTTTTTCGAATGTTCCATTTCAAATCACCAGGCGATCCAATGCCCGCATCAGGTAACACACAAGAAACCAATACGCGTTCAAACAGGCCGAGATCAGCCCATGACTGATGAGTACAAAATAGGTAGCTTGAGCCATGCCATTAGACACAAGTCAGAGTACAGCTGATGGCTGATGCGTTCAAAGCACAACCGCACACTACCGAATGGTGGAAAACTATGGGCATCGGTGGCAGCCGAAAAGCCGATTGGCGAGATACGCTTCATCCTCGCCGCGCGTCGTGGCGTGAAGTCTCGGCCCGTACACCAGCAACAGTTCGTCAAGCGCCTGTCGATTCCCAACGGCAAAAAGGACGAAGAGCAAGAGGACTCTGAAGGTGAGCTGCCTGGTGGCAAGCGAGATCGATCCACCCAGAGGCGAGAAGCCTGTCCAATGGCGTCATTTGACCAACAGGCGAGTGGATACGCTTGCCGAGACAAGTGAACTGATCGACTGGTACCGGGCGGGGCCGCTGGGAAATCGAGATGTTCTCCGACATACTGAAAAACGCCTGCAAGATCGAAAAGCTGCAACTGAAGGCGATGCTAAAACTGGAGGTAGCCATCGCGTTGTACACGGTGGTCGCCTGGCGCATCCATCGCTTGATGCGATTGGGTGGCACGTGTCCGGAGCTGGAGGCCAATCTGGTTTTTGAACCAGAGGAATGGATGGCCGCCTGATTACTGAACGAAAAAAAAGCCGCCAAGCAAAGTACCAGCGGTGAATGAAGTAGTGAGATTGATTACCAGTCTGGGCGGATTTCTGGGGCGAAAGGGCGATGGCGAACCGAGCGTCAAGACCATCTGGCAGGGAATGGAACGGGTGGCATCATTCGCTGCCGGGGTGAAATTCGCCCATCGCTTGGATAACAACAGCTGATGGGTGTGTAAGGACATGCCATTCAGGTAACTAGACTTGCAGAAACATGTAAAAGAGACGCGCAATGTTGAATGCGATTCAAAAAATTAAAAGATGACCGTTTTTGAGAAGACTCCACCCATGATTTCAAACCCTGTTCAACAAGAGGACTATTCAAGTGGAAAAAATGAAAAACAAAGAACATGCCAGCCAACAAAATGACCAAAAACTATCATTAATAGGATCTGTTTCTTTGGGAACTGGTGTAATGATTGGTGCCGGGATTTTTGTCCTGATGGGGCAGATTGCAGAATTAGTGGGGGACTTATTCCCTCTTGCATTCATCGCCGGTGCGATCGTTGTCGGATTTAGCTCGTATTCCTATGTCAAATTCTCTAACGCTTACCCATCATCAGGGGGGGTGGCCAAATTTTTGACCAAATCCTACGGACCTGGTACAGCCACTGGCACGTTTTCATTATTAATGTATGTGTCGATGGTCGTTTCTGAAAGTTTAGTTGCAGGAACTTTTGGTGCGTATACATTACGCTTGTTTCCACAAGCAAACCCCGGTTACGCCACCGTGCTGGGTGTACTGCTTATCGCAGCTGCCTATATTGTCAATATATCAGGCAATAAGGTGATTGAAGCGACGGCAACGTTAACCGCCATCATTAAAGTAGGCGGAATTGCCATACTCGCAATTTCTGGTTTGATGATTTCAGGATTACCTACCATTACTGGAAATTATGTTGCTACAAACAGTCAATCATTACCCGGAGGTTTAGGTTTCATCGCAGCACTGGCGTTATCCATTCTTGCCTACAAGGGATTTACCACAATCACTAATCAGGGCGCTGATATTGTAGATCCGCATAAGAATATCGGACGCTCTATAATTTTTTCAATCGGTATCTGTACGATCGTTTACGTCACCCTTGCACTATCGGTTGCGGGAGGCTTGAGTATTGAAGAGATCATTGAGGCTAAAGATTATGCCTTAGCCGCTGCTGCCAAACCGATTTTCGGCAGTTGGGGATCAGTTCTCACCATTATTCTTGCCATGGTGGCAACTGTCTCTGGAGTGATTGCCAGTGTTTATTCTGCTTCCAGAATGTTAGGCATGTTAAGTCAAATGAAACAGGTGCCCAATTTAAATGCGATGGAGAATATTAAAAATCCGGCACTTATTTTCACAGTTTCCTTGGCCATACTACTTACTATCTTATTCGATCTGACGCGTATTGCTTCCATCGGTGCAATTTTTTACTTAATCATGGATATCGCGATTCATTGGGGGTTGTTTAGATACCTTAGGCAAGAAGTTCAATTCAATCCAATTATTCCACTCATCGCAATAGTAATGGACATTGTTATTCTCGCAGCCTTTATTTACATGAAATATTTGAATGACCCGTTTGTGCTCATTGTTGCAGCGATTGGTGTTTCATTTATTTTGATTTTTGAGCGATTCTTTATGAAATCACATACTGATAAAGATGGCATGATGCGTATGGGGATGGACGATGATATGTGATTGTTCTGTAGTGCAATTGAATAGTGATTTGAGTCGACACTTTGAAACTCACGACGTGTGAAGCCAACTACGGAATGTTTTCTGATGATGAACGGTGGCATGATGTGGACCATGGGGGCGAGTCTGGCTGCTGGTGTTCGTCTGGCTGGTCCTGTCGATTGCAGCGCTCGTGAAGTATCCCTTCTTCGGCAGTAAGCGCTGCACTATCACACCAGGATTTCGGAACGATAATGGGTAGCCGCATGAGGAAGCTGCTATCTATCGTCGAAATACGATTGCTCGGCATCGATTTTCAAACCACTGGAAACGATGCCACGCTAACATTGGCAGGCATTTGAAATGCACATACCGATAGTGCATTATTGTGGAAATCAACCATGAGGATTAACGTGAATACAACTCAAACGCTTGAGCCTGAACAGCACACCTCTGTCCCCCCGATCGCTCAGCTCACGTCCTACTGGCAGATTGCGGGGCCAAGTCCCGTTGCTGGTGGCGGGCATTGTCGTACTGGGAGCGGACATGGCGCTTGACTGGGGCTGGCTTAGGCCCGTGGGGTCAGCGCCCATCATCCTGTCGATCGCACCCTGTGCGCGTCTGTGCACCGTCGGAATCTGTTGTAGCAAAAGGGGCCATCAGCCGTGAACCAGCCACAGGATGTAGTGGTCATTTCCCCGCGCAGTTCTGCCACCGATCCCTTGCGAGACAGCGCACCATTCCTGCTCTCGTTGCGACGCTATTTTAGCGTCATCGCGCTGTTGAATCTTGTCTGGGAATTTGCACATATGCCGCTGTACACCCTCTGGAGTACGGGCACTGCGGGGGAGATCGCGTTCGCTGCTGTGCATTGCACCGTTGGTGACATCCTGATTGCCATGAGCGCACTGATGCTCTCGTTGTTGTTCTTTGGAGCCGGATGGCCACTAGAGCGTCATGCCGTGCATCGTGTGGTTGTGTTGACGATGGTCGTGGGTGTTGGCTATACCGTGTTCAGTGAGTGGCTCAATATTGTGGTTCGCAAAGCGTGGACTTACTCTGAACTGATGCCCATTGTGCCAGTGATTGATGCAGGACTGTCCCCACTGCTGCAGTGGATCATCATTCCGGGGCTGGCATTTGCCTGGGCACTACGTCCGTTCCGACGATCACGCGGGCAATAGCGTGATTGTCGAGATCACAGGTATTGGCATCCTCGCCGCTTTTCTGGCCGGAGGCATTACTTTTCTGGATCTACGCGGATTCGTGTAGACCCATTATACGTAATGAAAATGCTTCGGTGACTGATGTCGATCAGCCCGAAGTTGTAGCGTCTATGACAGCCTTTTTCCCACTCTCACTGAGCAAGCGCAAATTTGCCGCGAGAGTCAGAAAATAGTGAATGATAATAACAGGCATTGCGGGAGCAGCTGCGCGACTCCCCACCCTACTCCTCACACCTGATCTCCAGCATCAAACCCTGACTTTTTCAATAGGCAACCGATTGCCTGGCTTTATGATGTTCGACTAACACAGATCAGGGCGGCGCTTGACACCAACGCGCAGGCTTACAGAGTCGATGTCACCGCGCAGACCGATCTGCCCATCACTCATGCCAGAGCAAGACTATAATCCGAATACGCCGCAGCGCGCTGAAGGCATCGTACATGCGGTCCGAGGCGCTGTTGTAGACGTTGTCTTCGCAGGGACCGAACTGCCACCGATCAATTCGGCCTTGATCGTGGAATGGGATCGGCCGACGCCCCTCATAGTCGAAGTTCACAGCCATCTGAACTTGACCACGTTGTGCGCCGTGGCGTTCCAGTCGACGGCGGGGCTCTCGCGTGGGGTGGTGGTGCGTGCGTCAGGTGGGCCTGTCTCGGTACCTGTGGGCGAGGCAATACTAGGGCGACTTCTGGATGTCGTGGGGGATCCGCAGGACGACGGGCCTTCGCTGCCTGCTGACACACCGCGCCGTTCGATCCACGCGCTGCCGCCGCTGTTGAGTTCCCAGACCCGCACCACCGACGTGTTCGAGACGGGCATCAAAGTGATCGACCTACTGACGCCGATGGCGCAGGGGGGCAAGGCCGCAATGTTCGGTGGCGCCGGGGTCGGCAAGACCGTTCTGGTGATGGAACTGATTCGCGCCATGGTCGAGAAGTACCAAGGGATCTCTGTCTTTGCTGGCATCGGCGAGCGCTCACGCGAAGGTCACGAACTGCTGACCGAAATGAGAGACTCCGGTGTGCTCGAGCGCACCGTGCTGGTCTACGGCCAGATGAACGAGCCGCCCGGGGCGCGCTGGCGAGCCGCGCTGACGGCACTGTCAGTTTCAGAATACTTTCGGGACCAGCAGCATCGCAACGTGCTTCTGCTAATGGACAACGTCTTCCGTTTCGTCCAGGCGGGCGCGGAAGTGTCGAGTCTTCTGGGCCGCCTGCCCTCGCGTGTGGGCTACCAGCCGACGCTTGCCACCGAGGTCGCAGGCTTGCAGGAACGCATCGCATCAGTGGCAGGATCTGCAGTGACGGCCATACAGGCGGTGTACGTGCCCGCCGACGATTTCACCGATCCTGCCGTTACAACGATATCCAGTCACATGGACTGTGTGATCGTGCTGTCTCGGGCGCAAGCGGCCGAAGGGTTCTATCCAGCGATCGACCCACTTGCCTCATCCTCGATGTTGCTGGATCCACTGGTGGTGGGTGATGCGCACTACCAGACCGCCGAAGCCGTTCGTCAGGCACTTGCACGGTTTCGCGAGCTGGCCGACATCATCTCATTGCTTGGCGTGGAGGAACTGGGCGCCGCCGACCGGCTGGTCGTGAAGCGGGCGCGGCGTTTGCAACGCTTTCTTACCCAGCCGTTCATGGTGACCGAAGCCTTTACCGGCACACCTGGGGCCAGTGTACCCCTCGCGGATACCTTGTCCGGTTGCCAAGCCATTCTGGACGGTACCGCCGACAACTGGTCGGAGAGTTCGCTTTACATGGTGGGCACGCTGGAGGACGCACAACGCAAAGAGGCGGCTGAAAACGCCTCAGACACCGAGGCAACGGCATGAAGTTGCGGATCGTAACGCCACTGTCTGTCGTTGTGGATGAGGACGTCGACAGCTTGCGTGCAGAGGATGTCAGCGGCAGCTTCGGTATCCTCTCCGGGCACGCGCCGTTCCTGACTGCGCTTGCGATCTCGATCGTCAGCTGGCGCACGTCACAGGCAGAGCGGTTCTGTGCCGTGCGCGGTGGAGTGCTGCAGATGACAGGCGATAACATCATCGCCATCGCCACACGCGAGGCCGTGGCGGGGGACAGCCTTGAAACGTTGGATACCGAGGTGCTGGCGCGATTTCAGTCAGATGCCGATGACGAACGCACAGACAATACTGAATCTGTTCGGCTTCAGCTGAGCGCGATTCGGCGCATGGTCAGCCGCCTTAGGTCCGGTGCAGATGTGGGTGAGTTCCGCTGATGTCGCCGACAGAGCCAGAGGATGATCCGCTAATCAGCGAAACCCGTCTGCGCCGCAAACGGCGGGACCGTTGGCTGCGCGAAGGCGATCTGTCCGTCGGCCGTCGCTTGGCACAGATCGGCGTGCTGGGATGGATCTTCATCGTACCGACGCTGGCGGGCCTGTTCTTCGGGCGCTGGCTCGATGTGCGCATTGGCACAGGCATCTTCTGGAGCGCGCCGTTGATGGTGCTGGGGCTCTGTCTTGGCGGCTGGAGCGCCTGGAAATGGATGAATGCACGATGATCGAGCTGTCTACCCTTCCCCATCAATTCAGTGTTCCAACAGGATTCCTTATCGGCCTGCTGCTCGGGTATGGCTACTTCTGCGCGTTGCGCCAGACGACCATCCTGATCGTTACCAAGGGCCATCCGTTGATGGCGCTTGCACTCACATTCAGCCGTCTGGCGATGCTTGTAGTGGTTCTATACGTGACAGCGCTGATCGGTGCCCTTGCCCTTGTGGCAGCGCTGGCAGGAGTCCTTTGCGCCAAAGCGTGGATGCTGCACCGGATACGGAGTGAGAGCACATGAATTCCCCCCTCGAGTCCGTCGTCCTGTTTCAACTCGGACCACTCGCCATCACGCAAGCGGTGGTCATGACATGGGGCATCATGGCTGTCCTCACATTGTCGGCGTTCCTGCTCACCCGGCGCCTCGAGCTGATGCCGGGTAAGCGCCAGGTTGCGGTCGAGATGATCGTCGCCACCCTTGACACCCAGATACGCGCCACGACCGGCGCCGAACCTGAGCCCTATCGCAGTTTTATCGGCACGCTGTTCCTGTTCATCCTGGCGGCGAACTGGTCATCCCTGGTGCCTGGCCTCGAACCGCCCACCGCAGCGCTGGAAACGGACGCGGCTCTGGCGTTACTGGTTTTTCTATCAGTGGTCTGGTTTGGTGTGCGCGGTGCAGGATGGCGCGGCTACCTCAAGTCCTTCGCTGCACCCAATCTTGTGATGATCCCGCTGAACATGCTCGAAAGCGTAACCCGAGTGTTCTCCATGTTCGTCCGCCTCTTCGGCAACGTGATGAGCGGGGTCTTCGTCATTGGTATCGTTGCCTCGCTTGCCGGACTGCTGGTGCCGATCCCGCTGATGGCACTCGATCTTCTAACCGGACTGGTACAGGCCTACATCTTCGCCGTTCTAGCGATGGTGTTCATTGCAGCGACCATCGAGGACGGCAATAGCATGCAGACGGATGCAGCATCGACAACCGCTACAAAACAAAAGGATTCCTGATGGATTATCTCAGCATAGCCAGCATTCTCGGCGCCGCCTTTGCGGTGGCCTTTGGCGCCCTCGGCCCGGCGCTTGCCGAGGGCCGCGCGGTCGCCGCCGCGATGGACGCGATCGCGCGTCAGCCAGAGGCGGCAAACACCATCTCGCGTACGCTGTTCGTCGGGCTGGCGATGATCGAGACCACGGCAATCTATTGCCTGGTGATCGCGCTTCTACTGCTCTTCGCCAACCCGCTGCTGGGCTGAGCCGGTGACGATTAACTGGTGGACGCTCGGACTGCAGGCAGTCAACGTCCTGATCCTGATCTGGCTGCTATCCCGTGTGTTCTGGCGCCCGGTGGCGGCGGCCATCGTGACCCGACAGACTGCAGCGAAGACTTTGCTGATTGAGGCGAAATCGTCCAAGACTAAAGCCGATGCAGCACTTGCCGAAGTCACAGCGACCCGAGAAGCACTGGCGGCGGAGCGCAAGGCTCTGCTGGCCGACGCCACGGCAAAGGCAGAAGAGGCAACGAAAGCGTCGTTGGAGGCAGCCTCAGGCAAGGCTGAGGCACTCCTGAGCGCAGCACAGCAAACCCGCGAACGCGAAAAGGATGCTGTGCTCGCCCGCAACCAGAAGGATGCCGCCCTGTTAGCCGTGGATATTGCCCGCAAACTCCTGGCGCGACTCGATACCAGCAAGATTCAGACATCGTTTTTCGATCTGCTTGTCGACGCCATCAACCGGCTGTCTCCTAAAGATAAGCAGACACTCCTCGGGACCGACGGTGGTATCGATCTGGTCAGCGCGCTCGAGCTGGACAAGACTGCCAGGGCGAAAATCAATGCGGCGGTAGGCAAGGCGCTGGGCGGTGAACCGAGTCTGAACTTCCTGACCGACTCCGAACTGATTGCCGGTTTCGAGATGCGCACAGCGCATTTCACCTTGAGCAACAGCTGGTATTCGGATCTTGAAGCGATACAAAAGGACTTGAAGAATGCAGCCTGATCCCCCGGACTGGCTCACTACGTCGCGCGGTGTCGTGAGCCGCGCGAACCTAGGCCCGCGAGCTGAGCACAGAGGGCGTGTCGAGGTGATCGGCGACGGCGTTGCCATGATCTCGGGGCTGCGCGATGTACGGCTGGACGAGGTACTGCGATTCGAAGGCGGCCAGGTCGGATTCGCACGGGTGCTGGACGCCGATCTCATTGGCTGCGTACTACTGGACAGTGCCACCGCCGTCGAGGCTGGTGACGCCGTATTCGGCACCAGTGATGTTGTCAGCGTGCCGGTGGGGGATACCTTGCTTGGAAGGATCGTGGATCCCCTGGGCCGCCCCCTCGATGGCAAGGGGGCGATTGACACACAGACGCGATTGCCCATCGAGCGCCCCGCTCCATCGATCATCGAGCGAGACCTTGTGACGGAACCGGTGCAGACCGGGATCGTCGTGGTGGACACGCTCTTTGCGCTCGGCCGTGGGCAGCGTGAGCTGATTGTCGGCGACCATTCCACCGGCAAGACGACACTGGCCATCGACGCGCTGATCGCACAACGCGACAGCGACATGATATGCGTCTACATTGCGGTCGGGCAGAAGACGTCCAGCGTTCGCCGGGCCATCGATGCCCTGCAGGCACGCGGTGCATTCGAGCGTTGCATCGTGCTCGTCGCAGGCTCAGCCGACGCACCGGGACTGCAATGGATCGCGCCCTATGCCGGGATGAGCATGGCGGAGTATTTCCGTGATCAGGGTCGAAACGCGCTGGTTGTCATTGATGATCTGTCCAAACATGCAGCCACGCACCGTGAAATCGCACTGCTGACCCGGCAGTCTCCAGGTCGTGAGGCCTATCCGGGCGATGTGTTCTATATTCATGCGCGACTGCTGGAACGGGCAGCCAGATTGTCAAAGGCACGCGGTAGCGGCTCGCTGACCGCTTTGCCGATTGCTGAAACCGACGCAGGCAACCTGTCAGCCTATATTCCAACCAACCTGATCTCGATCACCGATGGCCAGATCGTGCTGGACACCGCCCTGTTCCATCAGGGGCAGAAACCGGCCGTCGATACAGGGCTCAGCGTCAGCCGGGTGGGTGGCAAGACCCAAGCGCCCTTGCTGCGCCAGGCGGCGGGTACGCTACGACTGGACTACGCGCAGTTTCTGGAAATGGAAGTCTTTACACGCTTTGGCGGCATGCCCGAAGGCCGCGTGCGCAAGCAACTGGTGCGCGGCGAACGGATCAGAGCGATCCTGTGCCAGCCTCAGCATGCGCCGTTGCGACTCGCCGATGAGGTCGCGCTGCTACTGGCCGTGCAGGCAGGCGTTCTAGATGCGTTGTCGATGGAGGCGGTGGCCGAGTTTCGCACGGGTCTGGCGGCGGCGCTGGATAAAGACGCTGCCGATGTCTTGACCACCATTGCCCAGACGGGGGAATTGGATGAGGCCGCCCATGAAGTGCTCAGACAGGTGATGACCCGTCTCGCCGCATCGTTTTCCCATGTGAAGACTGCCCAGGACTCGCTCGAGGAGAGTGTAGAAGCCACCGAGCCATGACCGAGCGGCTGGCTGATCTGAGTGCCCGGATCGACGGCATCCACCAGTTGGGCGCGGTGGTGAATGCCATGAAGGGCATTGCCGCCGCCCGCGCCCGCGTCGCTCGTACCCAGGTCACAACAGTTGACCGCTATGCCGCCAGCGTTGCGGCGGCTATGTCGAGCGCCATCGGACCCAACGTGTCATCCACCAACACGGAGACTGAGAAGGATCCGGGCAAGCTCGGTCTACTCGTGTTCTGTGCCGAGCAAGGGTTTGCCGGAGCATTCAGTGAGCGAGTTCTGGACAGCCTCGGCGAAGACCTCAACCCTGACACCCTGTTTTTGATCGGCACTCGTGGCCTGTCCATCGCCGTCGCACGTGGTGTGCAGCCGGTGTGGAACGCAGCGATGCCATCGCACACACCCATCATCCCGAAGTTGGCCGACGAGATCACCAAAGTGATCTATCGTCAAGTCGACGATGGCTGCATCGACCATCTCGATGTCCTGTTCACTGGTTGGACTTCCGGTCGTCCGGTCGTGATGCGGCAGTCTCTGTTTCCAATCGACGTGTCCGACCTACCAACAGCGGCCGGTGAGCGTCCGCTTACGCAGATCTCCCTCGACAGCCTGATCGACTCTCTGAGTACAGACTACTTTCATGCGCTGATCACCAAAGCAGCGTTGCATGCCTTTGCCGCCGAAAATCAGGCCCGGATGGAGGCCATGTCCGCCGCGGGCAGTCAGATAGAGCGTGAACTCGAGACGTTCAAAGCCACGTTGCGTCGTGTACGGCAAGAGGCGATTACGGCCGAGATCATCGAACTGGGGACCGGTGCCGCGTCGCAGGTATCGTGAGGTGATCCTTTGTGCGGGAACCGGCGATCGAATACCGACACTGCATATCAGAGAGGATTCCGAAATACACCTGAGCAGGTGGCCGACTGATGCAGAGCAGTGCCGCACTGCAGCATAGGCGTTAAGGTGGCAGTTGCAGATGAGACTTCATCTGTCACTCATCGGTCGCGGCGAAGAGTATCGTGTCCGATGTCGCAGGCGACGCCGACATCCTGGTCGCTCCTGAACTTGAGGCCGCGAACATGATGACCATGCAGCTGATCTACCTGGCCGGGGCTGATGCGACTGGCATCGTGCTGGGCGCACGGGTACCGATCATCCTGACCAGCCGGACCGACAGCCCGGTGTTGCGCCTTGCCTCCTGTGCGCTCGCTCAGCTGTTCATCCACCACAGTGCGCAACCAATATCATGACAGACGCCCTCCTTGTCCTGAACGCGGGGCCCTCCAGCATCAAGTTCGCGCTCTATCGGGACAAAGCTGGCGCTCCCTTTTCGATCCTGCACGACAAGATTGCCGGGGTCGGATACGGCACGGTTCTCTCGGCGCGCGCTGCGGAGGGCTGTTCGGTATCGAGGTGCGATCTCATGCGACTCGACCCCGCCGCAGTGCATGATGTGCTTATATCCGCACTCATCGACGGACTGAAAAGTCATCTGGATGGCCTCACCATCATCGCTGCCGGGCATCGCGTGGTGCATGCCGGTCGCGATCATACTGGCCCGGCAAAGGTAACCGAGGCACTGCTTGCTGAGCTCGATGCGCTGGTGCCACTGGCACCGCTGCACCAGCCGCATAATCTCATAGCGATCCGGTGCGTTGCCACCTCGTTATTTGGTTTGCCTCAGGTCGTCCGCTTCAATACCAGTTGCCATCGCACGCAGGACCGTCTCGCACAGCGCTTAGCCCTGCCCCGAGCGCAGGCGGAGGCGGACATCATCCGCTATGGGTTTCACGGGCTGTCCTACGACTACATCTCAGGCACCTTGCCCAATGCATCGTGGCGACCAAGCCGAAGGACACGTGGTAGTCGCACATCGGGGCAGTGGCGCGAGCATGTGCGCCATGAACGCACGCCGCAGTGTCCCTACCAGCACGGGCTTCACCGCGCTGGTGGGTCTGATCATGGGCCGGCGCTGCGGCACAATCGATCCAGGGGTGGTACTGCATCTGCTGGACAGTATGGACATGACGTTGCCGGAAGTGGAACACCTGCTGTACGAGGAGTCAGACCTACTTGGCGTGTCACGAAACAGCGACGACATGGCGGTGCTGCAGGCAAGCGCTGCACCGGCAGGCGCGCAAGGCCATCGAGCTGTTCTGCTACCGCGCCGCCTGCGAGCTGGCAGCGCTTGGCACAGCGATCAGCGCACTCGATACCATCGCGTTCACGACTGGAATCGGCGAGAACTTCGCACTGGTCTGCAGCCTCATCTGTGAGCGCATTCACCAGCTCGCTCCTGTCACGAAGGCATGCCCGAGTGACTCTTTCCGAATTCAATAAGGAAGCCCAGCCCAATGAGTGACATTAATCCGTTAATAGGTACTGAGAAGCATTCTGGCGAGGAGTCGTCCGCTTTGACTTCCGAGCATGGTGGTGACGTGATGCTGCGAGACGGCACGCGAGTACACGTACGCCCCATCCATCCTGAGGACATCGAACTGGAGCGTCGTTTCATCGAGTCGTTGTCTCCGACGTCACGACGCTTCCGCTTCCTCGGCACGATAAACTCCCCGAGCGCTGCGCTTCTGAAGCAATTAACCGTCATCAACCCCGCAACGGACGCAGCCTATGTGGCGCTTCTGGGCACGGGCGACCAAACGCAGGAGATCGGCGTCGCCCGATTCAGCGCGCAACCCGACGGACACGACTGCGAGTTTGCCGTAGCAGTCGCCGACGACTGGCAGCACAAGGGATTGGGAACGTTGTTGATGCAACGCCTGATCAAAGTTGCGCAAGCGCGCGGAATCAAGTCGATGCATTCCAGCGACTCTGCCGACAATGATCTGATGCGTAAGTTTGCTGAGCACCTGCACTTTGAGAATCAGCGCGATCCCGACGATGCCACACTTGTGCTCTACAGCGTGCGCCTCGATGCGACCGACACCACTGCCTTGTCATGACAGAATACTTCCCGGGGTTGTCCATGATGTGCTGAAGCGATCGAACCACCGTACGCCAGTTTATTACAACGCTCGATGAGTCTGGCCGACGATAGAGACCCCGGACGACCGTCTCAAGCCATCCGCATAGTAATAGTTCAATGCGCAATGATCGTGTACTGCAGAAATCATTCTTTAAGACACCTTTGAGGAGACAAAACCAAACACAAGCAAAGCAGCCATGCTTTGCAGTGCAATCTGCCGAAATGGCGCCCCAATCAACCGCGGCATAAGACTCGCGGCACGGCGTCGTGCCGCTAACCTCGATCAGTTCGCCCTCTGCGATTCTCACCTATGGTGGCTCTATCTGCTGACTTCCTTGCACGGGCACGATGGAATCTAAAACAACTATGTTCCCGATGTCTCTACGACTCTCGAACAACGCACCTTCCTTGCTTGACGCAAAACAATGCAACCCGATGGACGACGACTCCATAGTCGTGCATCAGCCATTGCCAATAGCTAACGGTCGCGCTTAACTTCATAGAGCAGATGAGTATAAAGAATGCCTGGAGGCTTTCATCACGTGACGTTTTTCAGACAGACAATTGCACTACTGACTCTCATGGCGCCGTTGGGGGCGAGCATGGCCGAGACGTTGGAAGAGGCATGGTCCAAGGCTCTGGCTAGTGATCAAAGCTTGCAAGCAGTACGGACACAGACCACAGTAGCCAGAGCGCAGTTGGCTGCGGCGCAATCCAATCGGCTTCCAATTTTGAAGATCGACAGCGCGTTTACTCAACTTGACGATACACCGACAGTGGATGTTACACAGTTTGGATTGTCGAGTACCACGATCCTGCCGGGTGTGGTTGCCAACGACAATTTCACCACGGCGAGTGCAACGCTCAGCATCCCGTTATACACCAGTGGTTTAATTTCTAGTGGCATAGAGGCGGCTGACGCCGCTCTTGGAGCAACCATTGAACGAGAAGCTGCCTTTATTGAAGACGTTAAGCTTTCGGTAGCGGAAGCCTTTGTCTCTGTGCTACGTGCCGGCCGCGCGGTGGACGTGGCCGATGCTAACGTTGCGAGTCTTGAAGCACATGTCACGGACGTCACCAATATGTTCCGCAAAGGTCTGGTTCCCCAGAATGACCGGCTTGCAGTAGAAGTCTCACTGGCCAACGCCAAACAGAGTGCATTACAGGTGAGCACTGCACTGGATGTGGCCACAGCGTCCTACAATCAACATCTCGGACGCGAGCTGGAGCAGCCGGTTTTGCTGGATGAAATCATGCCTGCTGTTGATCCAGCAGCCATGTCACAAGATCTGGACACACTTACAACAGTTGCACTAACTACCCGCACAGAACTTACCGGACTGCTCAATCAATCAAGCGCGCTACGCCATCAGTCCGATAGCGTTAATGCGACGACTAAACCTCAGATAGGCGCGAGTGCGGGGGTCATCTACTTTGAGAACGAACTATTAGAGGACGACACTACTGCTTCGGCCAGCATAGCTTTGACATGGACGCTATTCGATGGCGGTCGAACTCGTCACCAGGCGAGCGCGCTTGAGCGTAAAGCGCGCGCTTTGCGCGAAGAACACGCTAATCTGAAGACTCTGATTCAGTTACAGGTGCGCACCACGTGGCTGGCTATCAATGAGACACGCCAAAGACTGTCTGTGACCGAACAGGCTGTCGCACAGTCAGAAGAGAACCTGAGAGTTGCGAGTAATCGCTATCGGAATGGTCTGGGCAACAATGCTGATGTACTGGATGCTGAAACACTGCGTGCGATCACCCAATCCAACCACAATAACGGGCGTTATGACGCTGCCATGGCACGACTTCGCCTCGCACGTGCCTTGGGTGTTTTATAAGCCAAGATGAACGCTTTAGGAAGATCAGTTATCGTTTTACACGGAGTCACCCATGACTAAGAAGGTATTACCCGTACTGGTAGTCGCGCTCATCGCTATAGGTGCCTGGCTTGCGTATACACAGTTTGTTCGTGTAGAGCCACTGCCGGAGGGATTAATCCAGTCAAACGGCCGGATTGAAGGTGATACGGTGACCGTGTCGAGCAAATACGCAGGTCGTATTGCCGAGATATTTTTTGAAGAAGGATACGCTGTGCACTCTGGCGACATCGTCGCAACACTTGAAGCCCTGGAAATCAACGCAAAAGTTCGCCAGGCCGAACAGGCAATGGAAGTCGTCGTACACGAAAGGGAAGCTGCACGCCGTCAGTCGGAACAAGCACAGCGAGATGCGACACGTTTTCAGGCGCTTTTTGCCGATGGCACAGCAACCGCGCATGAAGCCGAGCAAGCGATGTTGGCCTACGAGGTGGCACTTGAGCAGTTAACTGGCATTACGGCCAAGTTGAAACGTGCGGTGGCAGCCTTCGATGAAACAACCATCGTGCGTGATGATCTGACACTAACTGCACCTGCTGATGGAATCATTACCAACCGCTTGCATGAGCCCGGAGTAGTGATTGCCGCGGGTACGCCCGTCGTGACGATAGTTAATCTTGATCAGTTGCACCTCAAAGTCTATATCCCGGAAATTCAAATCGGCAAATTACGCCGGGGACTACCTGCTCGCATCTATACCGATGCGTTTCCAGAAACCCCGTACGAGGCAACCGTCGGCTACATTGCCTCGCGCGCCGAATTCACGCCCAAAGAAGTACAGACGCAAGACGAACGGGTAAAGCTCGTTTATGCCGTTAAACTCGACGTGACCGCTAACCCTGATCATCAGCTGACACCCGGCATACCCGCAGATGCTGTCATCCGCTGGAATGAATCGGTGGCCTGGTCGGCACCTCGTTGGTAGGACACACGCAATGACAGAGAACATAGCCGTTACCATTCGTGGATTTGGCAAACAGTACGGCAAACACAGCGCTGCGCGCAATATCGATCTGACCATCAAGTCCGGAGAGATCTTTGGTTTGATTGGCCCAGATGGGTCTGGAAAAAGCAGTCTGATGAAAGCCGTAGCCGGCGTACTGGCCTTTGAAGAAGGCGTAATAGACGTCTTCGGCACACGAGTCGATTCAGAGGCGTCTGCCGAAAAAGTCAAACAACGCATTGGTTTTATGCCTCAGGGGCTCGGACTGAATATGTACCCTGATCTGTCAGTGGAAGAGAACATCGACTTTTTTGCCCGACTCCGACTGGTCCCGGAAAAAAATCTTGCACAAAGAAAACAACGTTTGTTGGGTATGACACGACTGGAGGCGTTCCGTACCCGCCCCATGAAAAATCTCTCCGGTGGAATGAAGCAGAAACTCGGCCTCGTATGCACCCTAATTCATCAACCAGATCTGGTAATACTCGATGAACCGACGACAGGTGTTGATCCCGTGTCGAGGCGCGATTTCTGGTCCATTCTGGCGCAGCTGTTACGTGAGCAAGGTATCACCGCACTTGTGTCAACCGCCTACATGGATGAAGCGTCCCGCTTTCAACGAGCGGCACTGATGTTTGAAGGCAGCGTGCTGGCCGAAGGAGAGCCTGACGATATTGCGGCGCTGGCCAGCGGCACGATCATAGTCGTCGACGCAGATCCACAAGCCGAAGCCCTGCGTTGCTTACGCCAGTCTTTTGCTCAAATCGAAGCGGTCGGCAATCGACTACGCGTATGGGTGGATCAGGATGACTCGGGCATCACAGCCACCGATGCCGTGAGTCGGGCGCTGAAAGGATTTGTGGTCAATACACTAGAGAGCAGCGAGCCGGAGCTCGAAGATGTGTTTGTTGCCAAACTGCGACAGGAAGGCCACTCTGTTGGTGAATTACCGGCACTTGCCCAGGGTGAAACCGAGGGCGATGCGATCGCGATCCAGGCCAATAAGCTGACCAAAATGTTCGACGATTTCCGGGCAGTGGATGAAATCTCGTTCACGGTAGCGCGTGGTGAAATTTTTGGCTTACTCGGGGCCAACGGTGCCGGTAAAACCACGGCGATCAAACTGCTGACTGGCATCCACCAACCCACCACCGGTGAAGGTAGAGTGGCCGGTGCAGACATGCGCAATGCAGGGCAATTGATCAAACAGCGTATCGGCTACATGTCGCAGGCCTTTTCCCTGTATCTGGATCTAACGGTTGCAGAAAACATAGGTCTGTTTGCCGGTGTTTATGGGCTCGACACGCTAACGCGCCGGGACCGAACTGCCTGGATTCTCGAACTCGCTGGACTCAACGGGCATGAAAAAGAGCGCGCAGGTGCTCTACCGATGGGGCTACGACAACGTCTCGCACTCGGTTGTGCGTTGGTTCACCGTCCGCAGATTCTATTTCTTGACGAACCGACCTCCGGTGTCGATCCACTGGGACGTCGGCGCTTCTGGGACATCCTGTTTCACCTCGCTCGTGAAACCAAAGTCACGATTCTGGTGACAACACATTATATGAGCGAAGCAGAACACTGCGATCATCTGGCGCTAATGTATGCCGGTCGTGTGGTGGCTGACGATACACCGGACAATATGAAAGCAGCGGTGTCTGCCGAAGCGGGAGACTTGCTGGAAATCAGCATCGATAAGCCCCAAGAGGCGTTACGTGTTCTCGATGACGCCGGATTCAATGGTGCAGCCATGTTTGGTAAACGTATCCATCTGCTGGCGCCCGATGCTGTGAACGCAGAAAAACAAATGCGGACAGCGCTATCCAACGCTGGTATCGATGTGCAGCAGGTTCGATCTCGCCCCTTGTCGATGGAGGATGTGTTTGTGTATCGAGTATTGCAGCTGGAGCGCGAAAAAGCGCAAAAAGCTGCGTGAATATTCGGCGCACAGTGGCTGTTGTCTCGAAAGAGTGGCGTGAAATCATTCGAGATCGTCTGTTTTTAACGTTGTCTTTCATAGTGCCAGCGATGTTGATGTTGCTGTTTGGTTTCGGCTTGTCGCTGGATGTCGAGGACATACCGTTTGCTATCGTGGATTATGATAATTCCCCGTTAAGTCGTGATTACGCCTACCGCTTTATTGGCTCACGCTATTTTGATTTCCAGGGCTTCTCGCGAGACGAGGCGTTGTTGGGCGAAAAACTATCGACGAACGAATTAAGAGCGTACATCGTCATCCCAGAGCATTTTGAACGCAACCTCCTCAGTGGACAGCCTGCGGCTGTGCAAACCATGATCGATGGAACCTTCCCGTCGCGTGCCGAAACCACCAAAGGCTATATTATCGCGATTAACTCGGCCTATTCCATGGAGCGTCTGGCAGGATTTCTTGGCGCGGTTAAAGGTATCAGCACTGAGGTGGCCGCTGCAGCCCTCTCGCCGATTAAACTCGGTGTACGCTATTTGTATAACCAGAGTCTGGTTAGTACTTGGTCGATCGCGCCAAAGCTGATCATGATGATACTGATGGTATCCCCTCCGTTTCTAACAGCGCTTGGCGTGGTTCGCGAAAAAGAACGTGGCTCCATCTATAACATTTACGCCTCGACCGTCAGTCGTGGCGAATTCCTGTTGGGCAAAATCATACCTTACGTGGCTATCTCGCTGGTCAACGCCGTTATCCTCTGGCTAATGGCGACGATGTTGTTTGGTGCACCCTTCAAGGGTGACTTTCTGTTTTATTTACTGGCAACAACCATCTATATCATTTGTACGACCGGAATTGGTCTCGTTATCTCTGTACTGGTTGAGACGCAGGTAGCGGCGATGGTCGTCACCGCGATTGTAACCGTGGTTCCGGCGGCGTTGTATTCAGGCGTACTGGTGCCGATAGCCTCACTGTCGGATCAAGCACAGGTCATTGCTCATCTGCTACCGGCGATGTATTACACCAACATTGTGACCGATACGTTCCTGAAAGGCGCGGGGTTTGAAACATTATGGCAGGAGATGACGGTGTTGCTCGCCTACGCCGTCATGCTTTTCCTGATCGGTTACGCCATGTTCCGTAAAAGGCCGAGCGCATGAACTCGCTGAGAATCGGATTAATCCGCATGCGCGTGATGACTCACAAGGAGTTGGTGCAACTGCTGCGCGACACGGTGCTGATTGTGTTTACCCTCTACGCATTTACGATGGACATTTACTGGGCAGGTTCTGGCGTGACCTTGTCGCTCAACAATGCGGCGATGGTTTTTTTTGACGGCGACAAATCGTTTTCCTCAAGAGAATTGACTCATCGTTTTCGAGAACCCTATTTTGACGTACTCGGGGCTGTTAGTCGACCCACTGAGACGGTGGAAAAGCTTGATCAGGGAGGCGTTATAGTGGCGCTGGACATCCCCGAAAATTTTGAATCTTCGCTCATTCGCGGCGATCCTGTGACAGTGCAGATGCAGGTCAATACCACGAACACCGTACTCGGGCAGTTAGCCAGTGCCTACGGCCAACAGATCGTTGGGCGTTATGGTCTCGAGATTGCAATGCAGAAACAGGGTTTGTCACCGGATGGGCCTATCGCGGGACCTGTTTTGATTGACGAACACCGTGTCTGGTTTAACCCCAACCAGGATGACAGCTGGTTTTTCTCCATCACCGAGTTGTTGACCATCATCACCGTGTTTGCGATGATGTTGCCAGCCGCGGCGATGGTGCGCGAGAAGGAACGCGGTACGATCGAACAACTGCTGGTCTCTCCGCTAAGTGCGTTTCAAGTGATGTTTCCAAAGGTGTTAGCCATGACACTGGTCATCGTTGTGTTGACCGCACTGAGCCTATTGGTGGTGATTGGTGGTGTCTTTGATGTGCCCTTCAAGGGAAGCTTGTGGTTGTTCCTGGCACTCACCACGTTATATGTGTTCACAACGTCAGGTCTGGGGCTCCTTATCGCTACCTTTTCTCGCAATATGGCACAGGCTGGAATGCTGATCATTCTTCTGATTGCCCCGATGATTTTTTTATCGGGCGCCTTTACGCCACCGGAAGCCATGCCAGGATTCATGCGTGCGCTGATGATAATTTCTCCACTGCACTACTTTATCGATGCCAGTTTGGGGGTATTGCTCAAAGGTGTAGAGCTTAAGTTACTGTTGCCCCAGATAGTGGGCATGGTGGTTCTGGGTGGCATCAATTTCTCTCTGGGCATGTGGCGATTCCGTCGTCAGTTTGGTTGAACGGCGTACGCTTTGTTCACAGAACCTATCGTTGGTCCACCTGCGCCACGATGAAGTTCGGCCACCGATCATCTGTCGCTACGCTGCGCGACTAACCTCGATCAGCTCGCCGTCTGGGCGTCTCACCTAGGATGGTCTCGGCGGCCGGCTCTCTTGCACGGTAAGTATTGAGAATAATAACATTATGTCTCCTGTCGTACATGTGCCTCCGGAAAAACACACTCAGTTTAGCTTTCCCTCGGCCTATACCATCCTCTTCGCATTAATCGTGATCATCGCATCGTTAACCTGGTTAGTGCCGGCTGGACAGTATCAGCGTATCGCCTCTGAAACGTTGGGTAAGGACATCCCTGTCGCAGGAAGCTATACACTCACAGACGCTAATCCACAAGGCGTTTTCGATGTCATCCTTGCCCCCATTGCGGGCTTCTACGACCCGGGCAGTTACACCGCCAATGCCATCGATGTCGCGTTGTTTGTGCTGATGATCGGAGGTTTGATCGGCGTGGTGGCAGCCACCGGCGCGATCGCCGCGGGTATCAAACGCGCCATGTTTCGGCTTAAGGGTCACGAAAAGTGGATGATTCCGATCCTCATGGGCCTGTTCGCTCTGGGTGGAACAACAGTGGGCATGGCCGCAGAGACGCTGGTTTTCTATGTCGTGCTGACGCCCGTCATGATAGCGGCCGGTTACGATTCGCTGACGGCTGTGGCTGTAATTTTGCTTGGGGCCGGAGTTGGTGTACTTGGCTCGACTGTCAACGCCTTTTCAACCGTCATTGCCTCGGATGCTGCAGGCGTGCCCTTTACCGACGGGTTGATGTTGCGACTGGGAATATTCGTGCTGGTATTCGCGGCAACCGTTGCGTATGTCATGCGCTATGCCGCTCGGGTGAAGGCAGATCCTTCACGCTCGTTGGTGTTTGATCAAAAAGCTGAGAACGAGGCTCATTTCAGCAGCACGAAAGATGCCTCCACGGAGTTTACAGATCTGCACAAGATCGTCCTGTTGCTCTTCGGCATAACCTTCGCGGTCTTGATCTGGGGCGTCTCCCTGGGCGGCTGGTGGATGGCCGAGATGAGCGGGCTGTGCCTGTTTGCAGGCATCGCCATTGGTCTGGTCGGACGGCTGGGCGAAAAAGGCCTGATCGAGGCGTTTGTCGGCGGGGCGCGCGATCTTCTGGGTGTAGCGCTGATCATAGGGCTTGCACGCGGCATCGTGGTCATCATGGACGCAGGCCACATGACCGATACTATTTTGCATTGGGCCGAAGGGTCTGTCGCAGGCCTGAACAATGTTGCGTTTATTAACGTCATGTACTGGTTTGAGGTGGCGTTGTCGTTCTTTGTGCCCTCGACCTCCGGGCTTGCTGTCCTGTCGATGCCAATTCTGGCCCCCATCGGCGATTTTGCCGGAGTCGAGCGCAGTCTGGTCGTCACCGCATTCCAGTCAGCTGTGGGCATCGTCAACCTGGTTACACCAACCTCCGCAGTTGTCATGGGCGGTCTTGCCATCGCCCGGGTGCCGTACGAGTGCTGGCTACGCTTTGTCTGGCCAGTGTTACTGGGTCACACAATCATCATCATGTCAGCCCTTAGCCTCGGCGCCCTTCTGGGAGGAACCTCCCGATAAATCTGAGCTACGGCATCTATTCTGAAGCAGGCAAGCTGCGATGCGTCCTGGTCCACAAGCTCATTTTTTGAGCCACGCCAGGGCCACCAGTGAGCCGCTGCGCTAGGTGGCGATTGACTGGATTTGTCAGCACAAGAACACAAACATGTGCGGTTTTTCTGCTGTTAACGAATTTTTTTTCAAAGGGGTTGAGTCGTCGAGTGATTCATGGGGTCTTGGGCACGAACAGGCGATCTCCGAGGACTGGAATCCGTGCTCGATGCAGATACAGATTGATCACGGCGATAGCAAGGAAGACTAGAGCCATCATGAACAAGCGGTAGCTCGCCTCGCCGTCGGCAGACATCGCAACCGACGTCCCTAACCACGGGGAGAGATGGAACAATACCGCCCCGCCCACTACACCGGTGGCGAGCACGGCGCCCGCGCCTCGGGTGCTTGGCAGCATCATCAGAAGGCCCGCTAGAATCTCCAGTGTGCCAGTAAAAATCCTGATCTGTGGCTCGAACAACGCGATGCCGGAACGCTGTGCGATGACCTGAAAGATATAATTGTCAGCACCGAATTTCTGGGCTCCCATGAATAGCATGGCGGTGGCCAAGACCAGGGCCAGGACATGAATGACTGCGCGACGCATTGGCATTGCTCCTCCTCTTCTATCCAATTGTATCTTCGGACGATCAGTCCTTTGACTCTTGTCTCCCATTGGATCTTGTAAATCATACGCTTGTGCATCAGCACGACGTGCTTGGGGTCGCGACTCTCAAAGGCTCTAAGCAGCAAAACAGTTACCGGCGAGAGTCGTTCGGACACTGTTCAGAGATGTGGATAGAGCCAACCACACTGCACATTGCCGAATTTACTGACCGTCCGCACTGACGCAGGTTAGTGATAGGCCGACCGGGGATTCCCTGAGCTCACTCATCGATCAATCACCAATGCGATCAGCTGAACGTACGCTTCGTCCGTGATTGATCCACGTGAGGCCAGCAACGTAAGCTGGGTGAGAATCGGATTCTCCTCATTGGATCGAGTTATGATCCTGGGTCCTTAGCGTTGCTGAAGGCGTGCGTACCCCGGCTCGTCGAGACACGTCGTCTGAACTGTCCGATACACGCCGGTAGGTCTGGCTTTCGTGCGCTGTTGGTTAAAAGTCGGTTCCGGAGTTGGCTTAGAAAAATAGTGCCCTCCACCTAACCTCGATCAGTTTGCCCTCTGCGATCCTCGCCCATGATGGCCCCATCTGCCGGCTCCCTTTCATGGTCGGACCGACAAAGGACAAATCCATGGCATCCGCCGCCAAAACACCTCCTGAGCCAGATACTCGGTTCTACTTTCCCTCGGCCTACACCATCCTGGTTGCGCTGATCGTCATCATTGCGGCTCTGACCTGGGTGATCCCTGCCGGCCAGTACGAGCGTGTGGCATCCGAGGCGCTGGGGAAGGAGTTGCCGGTTGCGGGAACCTACGCGCCCACCGAGGCCAATCCGCAAGGTGTGTTCGACGTCATCCTTGCACCGATCGCCGGCTTCTACGATCCGGACAGCTACACAGCGAACGCCATCGATGTTGCGCTGTTCGTCCTGGTGATAGGCGGTTTCATTGGTGTGGTGACTGCCACCGGCGCAATAGATGCGGGTATCAAGCGCGCCATGACGCGACTGAAGGGGCGAGAGAAGTGGATGATTCCGATCCTCATGGGCCTGTTCGCCTTGGGCGGAACCACAGAGGGCATGGCCGAAGAGACGCTGGCCTTCTACGTGATTCTGACACCCATGATGATCGCGGCAGGCTACGATGCGCTGACGGCCGTGGCCGTGATCCTGCTGGGGGCGGGGGTTGGCGTACTCGGCTCGACCGTCAACGCGTTTTCGACCGTGATCGCCTCAGACGCTGCCGGTGTACCTTTTACCGACGGGCTGATGCTGCGGATGGCCATTCTCGCGCTGGCTTTCGCGGCAACGGTGGCCTACGTCATGCGCTATGCCGAACGGGTCAAGGCCGACCCTTCACGCTCGCTGGTCTTCGACCGGAAAGCCGATAACGAGGCCCATTTTCGCAACGCGGCGGATGAAGCACCCGACTTCACCGGATTGCACAAGATCGTTCTGCTGCTCTTCGGGGCGACATTTGCGGTGATGATCTGGGGTGTCTCTCTGGGCGGCTGGTGGATGGCCGAGATGAGCGGGTTGTTCCTCGTGGCCGGCATCGGCATCGGTCTGATCGCGCGTTTGGGCGAAAAAGACCTGGTCGAGGCCTTCGTGGGCGGCGCACGTGACCTGCTGGGCGTGGCGCTGATCATCGGCCTTGCGCGCGGTATCGTCGTCGTGATGGACGCAGGTCACATCACCGACACGATCCTGCACTGGGCTGAGGGGACCGTCACGGGTCTGAACCGGATCGTGTTCATTAACGTCATGTACTGGATCGAGGTGGCGTTGTCGTTCTTTGTGCCCTCGACCTCCGGGCTTGCTGTCCTGTCGATGCCAATTCTGGCCCCCATCGGCGATTTTGCCGGTGTCGAACGCAGTCTGGTCGTCACCGCATTCCAGTCAGCTGCAGGCGTCGTCAACCTGGTCACACCGACCTCCGCAGTCGTCATGGGCGGACTCGCCATCGCCCGCGTCCCTTACGAGCGCTGGCTGCGCTTCGTCTGGCCGGTACTGCTCGGGCTCACATTCATCATCATGGCCGCCCTCAGCCTGGGCGCCCTTCTGGGAGGAACCCCGACATGACTCTGACTTATGGCGTACATTCCGAAGCGGGCAAGCTGCGCCGCGTTCTAGTTCACAGGCCCGGCACGGCGATGGCACGGCTAACGCCTGCCAACTGCGCCGAGCTACTGTTCGACGATGTGATCTGGGTCAAACAGGCGCGGGTCGAGCACATGACCTTCGCCGACGCGATGCGCAATCGTGGGGTCGAAGTTGTATTTCTGAGGCAGTTGCTAGCAGAGACCCTGGCCAACACTGAGGCGCGCCGCTGGCTGCTAGAGGCGCGCATCAACGACAATACCGTCGGCGTGGGCCTCGCCGATGATCTCCTGTCGCATCTGCTGGAGATCGACGCGGATCTGCTGTCCACGATCCTGATCGGCGGCATGAGCCGAGCCGAGCTGCCCGTCCCGGCCAAGGGCGTGCTGGCCCCAATGCTGGAGCCTGACGATTTCATCCTGGCGCCCCTGCCTAATCATATCTTCACCCGCGACACGACCTGCTGGATCTATGGTGGTGTCACACTCAATCCGATGCACTGGCCCGCAAGGCGACTGGAAACGCTGAACCTTGCCGCGATCTATCGCTTTCACCCTGATTTCAGGGAAGCAGGCTTTCCGATCTGGTGGGGCGACCCGATGCAGGATCACGGACCGGCGACGGTCGAAGGGGGCGATGTGATGCCTATTGGCGGCGGCTGCGTCCTGATCGGCATGGGCGAGCGCACCACGCCGCAAGCGGTCGGCCAGATCGCTCGTGCGCTGTTTGCCGGTGGCGGCGCAAGCCGGGTGATCGCCTGCCAGTTTCCCCGTGCACGAGGGTCCATGCATCTGGATACCGTGTTCACCTTCTGCGACCGTGATCTGGTCACAGTCTTTGCCGAGGTGACCGATGCCATCCGATGCTACAGCCTGCGACCCGGAGACGGCGATGGGGACAACATCGCCGTGAAGGCAGAGACGTCATCATTTCTCAACGTTGTCGCAGAAGCGCTTGGCCTCAAGGCGCTGCGCACGATCCCCACGGGCGGCGATACCTATGAGGCCGCGCGCGAGCAATGGGACGATGCCAACAACCTGCTCTGCCTCGAGCCCGGCGTTGTCGTCGGCTACGAGCGCAATGTCTATTCCAACACGCTGCTGCGCAAGGCGGGTGTCGAGGTCATCACGATCCCCGGATCGGAACTCGGGCGCGGGCGCGGCGGATCGCACTGCATGACCTGCCCTCTGATCCGTGACGCCACCTAGGAATCTCCCTATGCCACATAACCTGCACGGCCGAAGTTTCCTGACACTGCTCGACTTCTCGCCTGACGAGATTCGGCATCTGCTACAACTGGCCGCGAGCCTCAAGACCGCAAAGAACGGCGGGTATGAAAAACCTCTACTCAACGGTAAGAACATCGCGCTGATCTTCGAGAAGGACAGCACACGCACCCGCAGCGGGTTCGAGGTGGCGGCCTATGACCAGGGTGCTCATGTCACCTATTTAGGCCCCTCGGGCAGCCATATTGGCCACAAAGAATCGATGAAGGATACCGCCCGCGTTCTCGGCCGTTTCTACGATGGCATCGAGTATCGCGGCTTCGGCCAGAAGGATGCCGAGGTATTGGCTAAATACGCCGGCGTTCCGGTCTTCAACGGCCTGACCGACGAGTTTCACCCCACGCAGATCCTCGCCGATCTGATGACCATGCGCGAGTTCACCAACAAGCATCTGTCGGACACCGCTTTGTGCTTCATGGGGGATGCGGGCAATAACATGGGCTCATCCCTGATGGTCGGGGCTGCCCTGATCGGAATGGACGTTCGTCTTTGCAGCCCACAAGGTTGCTGGCCCGATCCCGAGCTTGTCACTCGGTGCCGGACGATTGCCGACACCACCGGCGCACGCATAACGCTGACCGAAAACCAGATGGAAGCTCTGGAAGGGGCCGACTTCGTCTATACCGATGTCTGGGTCTCGATGGGTGAACCGGACGATGTCTGGGAGGAAAGAATCGCTCTCCTATCGCCCTACCAGGTCACCTCGCAGGTCATGGAAATGACCGGAAATCCGTATGCCAAATTTTTGCATTGCCTGCCCGCGTTTCATAATACGGACACCGAAGTCGGTGAAGCCACCTTCCAAAAATTCGGCATCGACTGCATGGAAGTGACCGACGAGGTGTTCGAAAGCCGCGCCTCAGTCGTGTTCGATCAGGCTGAGAACCGGATGCACACGATCAAGGCCGTTCTCGTTGCCACGATGGGGCACTAAAGGGATGGACCACCAGATGCGCATCGTGGTTGCCCTTGGCGGGAATGCACTGCTTCGGCGGCATCAACCGATGACGGCAGCCGCGCAGCAGACGAACGTGCGGGTCGCGGCGCTAGCGCTGGCAGATCTGGCGCGCGATCATCAGATAGTCGTGGCCCACGGCAATGGCCCGCAGGTCGGTCTGCTGGCCCTGCAGGGGGCGGCCTATGATCCTGACAAGCCATGGCCCCTGGACGTGCTGGGCGCAGAGACCGAAGGCATGATCGGCTATCTGATCGAACAGGAGCTCATGAACGCTCTGCCCGAGGGGGCTCGTTGCGCCACCCTGCTCAGCCGGGTCGAGGTGGACCCCGCTGACTCCGCCTTCGAGACACCGAGCAAGCCCATCGGGCCAGTCTATTCAGCGGCCGAAGCCAGCCAGGTGGCACGCGATCATGGCTGGGCCATGGTGACCGAGGCCTCCGGTGGACTGCGCCGAGTGGTGGCCTCGCCCCTGCCGAAAAAAATTCTCGGCCTCGATGCCATTCAGGTCCTGTTGGACGCGGGCCACTGTGTGATCTGCGCCGGCGGAGGTGGCATACCGGTCGTGCGCAATGCGCATGGCGATATGGAAGGCGTGGAAGCGGTGATCGACAAGGATCGGACGGCGGCACTGCTGGCTTTGAGCCTCGAAGCGGACGCGCTTCTGCTGCTGACCGATGTTGCCGCGGTCTTCCACGATTTTGGCGGTGCGAATCAGCGCGTGATCGGCGCGACCACGCCCGAAGGGCTGGACAAACTCGATCTGGCACCGGGATCCATGGGCCCGAAGGTCGGTGCCGCTGCCGCCTTCGTCAGGGCAAGCCACAAACTTGCCGGAATCGGCCAACTTACGGATGCCCGCGCCATTCTCGAGGGCCACGCTGGAACGCGCGTTTTACCGGCATGAGCAATTACAGATACGGTGGGGCTGAATCTGTCATGGATTAAGGCAGCAGCGGTCCTACCTGATCCAGATAGACAGGATCGAACGATGCGTACTCGATCAGCTGGTCATAGTTATCGAATGCGACGAAACCATCCCGGAACGTGACCATGCCATTTTCGCGCAATTGCCGTAGCACCCGGTTGATGTGAATTGCGCTCAGACCGAGCGCGTCGGCCAGAAGGTTTTGCGTCAGTGGACAGGTATAGCCCGCCTTGCTCCCCATGCCGACGAGTGCAAGTCTGGAACCGAGTTCCAGCAGGAAATGCGCCGTGCGTTCGCCCGCGTTGCGGCGACCAATGCCAACAAGATGTTCGACCACCATGGCCTCGTCACGTGATATGGCCCAAAGGACCGCTGTCGCCAACCGGGGAGTCTGCGTGAACGCCTCCAGCAGATCCGCCATTCGGAATTCCGTCACCTCGATGTCGGAGATGGGCTGGACGCTGTGATCCGACATGTGCAACAGGACGCTACGCAGCCCCAGAAAATCACCCGGAAGTTGGAAATCGACAATCTGTCGTTGCCCATCCAGCAGCAGCTTGTAGGAACAGGCCCAGCCAGACATGAGGATATAAGCCGCCTGATCCGATTGCCCCTGATGCACCAAATCGTGCCCGGCGACAAAGACGCGACGGCGCTGGTGCAGACCTTCGAGCACAGAATGCTCCACCTCTGACAAGGCAACAAACGCACCCAGTTTCCGAACCAATGGCGTGTTTTTGATGATGCGCTCCCTTTTCGCGGAGATCGTTGAGCACGTGCTCATCGAAAATACGCCAGCGACTGATGTCGATTAGCCTGCAGTGACAGGTTCTTTGACAACCTGTATCGAACGCTGCTCAGACTCCCTGCGCAAGCGCAACCAATCTGAAGGCCCAGCACAGAATGTCGGAAAATAACACGTACTCTGGAACCGCCGCACTGTCGATTTGCGAATCGTTGCTGCTTGCGTTGAACGACGCGCATGTCCTGCCTGAGAGCGAAATCATGGATGTTCTCAAGGACGCAGCGGCCGCACATGAAAATGCGATCAATTCTGAAGTCGACCCCGAAATGCACCGGGCGGTGGCGGCGCTGATCAATCGGATCATCGCCAGTGGCAACTCGGTTCGCAGAGCATGACGCAGCGATCGCCGCACTGTGTG
>RCMY010000828.1_pt1 | contig 29697 bp, 17 predicted proteins | sample 2041341 | NCBI WGS metagenome assembly RCMY01 (sample SAMN09708234, study PRJNA481090) | Marine sediment metagenome, whole genome shotgun sequencing project. | reverse complement strand
GAAATTTATTATTCAAATTTAATTTTCAAGTTATGAAAAAATTAAAAAGTGTTTTTTTTGCTGGGTGCCTTGGCGATAGGGCTGGGCCTGACATCCTGCAGCAGTGATGACAGTCTTTCGTCGTCAACAGCAAAGGACGTTGGTAATACCAATGTGGCAGTAAGTCTTACAATGCCGCTTAATAAGTCAACACGGGCATTACCAGGAGATTACAATTATGTTGGACAATGGGCCGGCAATGATGTTATTAAAACTGTAGATATCTATTTGGTAGATGGAACCAAAGCTGATGTAACTCATTCTTCTTTTACAGTAGGAACTGATCCTACGAAGGATGGCTATACAACTTCAAAATCTACCGACGGGACTCAAATTATATTAACACCACATACAGCTATCAAGACAACTGTTGGAACAAAGGAAGTTTATGTTGTTGTTAATGCTACTGCTACTGGAGATATAACAACTGCATTAAATATTACAAGTGCACCGGATTTCGACAAAGCATATAAGACCGCGGTTCTTTCATTGGCTAATACTGGAACTCCTACTCAAGTTAGCACGTCTGCTTCTAAAATAGCAGGAGAAGAAACCGATAATACAGATCAATCACAACATGATGTGATTGCAATGACGAATACATCAGACGTTACAATTGATGTAAAATCCAATGTGAAACCTGAGCAGACTTTGGCATCAAATAATCCTCTAAACCGTGCATCTGTTCAGGTACAGAGAGCTGTGGCACGCGTCATGGTAACAACCGCAGCAACTTCATTCGATGTAAAATCTTCAACTGGAACCCTTCTGGGTAAGGTAAGCAATATTACATGGGTTCTGGCCCAGGGTGAGAAGTCGTTGTACGTTCAGCAGAATTCTGCTTTTACGACACCTAATTATACCTGGATTCCCGCAACAGGTAGTACTGACTATATAAATAATGCAGGTAATAAATATGATTACTCAGGCTTGTTTGAGAGCTATGCTGCTGCTCCTCATTTCGGTGGAACTAAGGTTCCAACACTTGCGGATTATCAGGCATTAGATCAGGCTGGTAATAATCAGGCAGGTGTGCTAAAATCTTTAGGTCTGGATGTCAATGCTGTAAATGGTAAGTTTATTCTGCCGACAACTCATGCTTATGGTAGTGATAAAAGCTCTACAGGATATAGGAAGGGTAATACAGCTTATGTTTTAGTAAGAGCTCTTTATGCTCCAGCAATGTTTACTGATACTGGAAATGGCACCAATCCTAATACAGATGGTACTTTCTATCTTGGTGCAAATGGTAAATACTATACAACAGGTGCTAATGCTGTAGATCCTACAAAGGGTGGTATTACAGGACAAACTGTAGCCAAATATGTAGGCGGTAAGGTGTTGTATTATGCTTGGGTAAATCCCGACAATGTTTCCACTTCCACTTGGTACAATTCTCCGGTATTGCGTAACAATATCTACCATATCCATATCACCGGTTTCAAAACTATCGGTACCAACTGGAATCCTCTTTATCCCGAGGATCCTGAACATCCTAACTTGAATCCGGATCCGAAACCGACACCTGGTACTGGTGAATCTACCGAGCCGGTTAATCCTATTGATCCAACAGATCCATTGACCACTCCTGAAACTTGGATGAGTGTTGATGTTACGATTTTACCATGGCAGGTTCATTCTTATGGTGTTGATTTAGGTATCTAAATTCTATGGTATACAAAATCCTAATGAATAAACGCTGAAGGATATAATCATTTAAATATTGCGGAACTGTCCTCGCCATTAAAGGACAGAATGTCGAAAGAGGGGGCAGTTCCGTTCTTATTATATTAAACCGACCAAGAAATTTTAAAAGGATGCAACGAATGAAGTTTTTATCTTACAAGATGTTAATGACGCTATTCGCGTTGGGAATGATTCTATGGAGCTGTGACTCCTTTATCTATGATGATTTGAAGCATTGTCCCCAAGGTGTATATGTGAAGTTTTATGCAAAGACACCTTGTGCGTCGGATACAACATTCATCGGGAGCGTTCCGACACTCACGGTATTTGCATTCGATAAAAATGATAAACTGGTCACCTCTGTAACGGAAAAGAATGTTTCGCTGAGCCGTGATTATCAGGTTTTGGTACCTGTTTCCGACGGAGACTTTACCTTTGTAGCATGGGCCGGTGTCAACGATAAGTTTACGATCGGTTCCTTTATTAATGGCACCACTACTAAGAAAGATGTGATGCTAACCTTGAATTCTTCCTCCGGCAAAGCCGTTGATCTCAGCGGTACAACGCTGTGGCAGGGTGAAAGTCCTGTCGTGTCCCTTCCAAATCCGGATAAAGAAGGTTCTGTTTATAAATATACGGCCATCAACATGAGAGAAATGATCAACCATGTAACGGTGAAAGTGGAATTGGATGAGAACACGCTGATGGAAGACGGCGTTGTGCCTCAGGATTTCACGGTAGACATTTCTTCGGCTAATGGAACGACAAACATTGACGGTAGCATGCCGCTCGGGGGAACGATATTGAATTATCCTGCGTTGAACGGCCGTTATTATAACTCTGGAGGTATTAGCGATACACAAAAAAATAATTCCGTCAGTTGGGACTTTGCCATGATGGATTTGAAAACCGGTTACAATAACCAACTCACGCTTCATTATGTAAAGGGTGGTAAAACCGTTTTCAGTGGTGATCTGATAGGAAGTATATTATTGCTTTATGAAAATCAGACCAATATCAATATGGCTTGTCAGCACGATTTTGTGATTAAGTTCAAACTAACCGACTGTTGTGCATCTCACATTTCGTGTGATATATTCGTGAACAACTGGCTTGTTCACAGCTATGATACACAGCTGAGCATGTAGAATGAAGGCTTTCAAAGCATCTCCTTTCAATGTGATTATGAAGAAAATAAATTATATATATGCCATGCTGTCCACCGTAGCACTTCTGTTCTCCGGATGCTCTGCTTCATCCGAACCGGATAATGCATCTTATGGAGACTCCGAAGTCTATCTTTCGGTTACCCGTGCGGCGTATGTGGATGGTACCGAGTCAATCAATACAGACAATGTCGACTATGAAGACCGCGTACACGATTTGGCTATGTTGGTCTTTGATCATGTCACAGGAGAGAAGGTTGCCGAATATTATGAGTCAGGTATCGCCATGTCGGGCAGCAATACGTTTGTTGTAAAACTAACTCCGGGGCAACGCGATTTCTTTTTCGTGGCAAACATGCCTGCTATGACAAACGCTTTGCAGGCAATAACCAATAAATCCGATTTGATAGGCAGCATGGCTGTTTTACGTAATCTGGATCCGGCCCTTTATCTGGGAGCTTCATCTGACAATGGATTCCCCATGTCAAGAGTCTATATCAACCAAACCGTTACCAAGGGAGGTAATATTTATCAACCGGCACCTTTCCTTCCTGATGGGGAGAACAAGGTGAAGCTTATCCGTGTGGTTGCGAAGTTAGAGGTTGATATCGCCAAGTCAGCATTAGGTGGTACCTTGGGAGTTAAGAATATATATTTTCATAATGCCAATAGGCAATACTGTCTTGCCAATCCTTCTGTTACGATACCGTCTCTGTATTTTACTGATGGTATGCCATTGAAAAAAGCAAACGAATCAACATATGTCTGCTATATGCCCGAGTCAATTATCTCAACGGCAACATGGGGTGTTTCGGGAGACCGTAAGCCAATCAACTATTTTACAATTGAAACCACAGAAGGCAAAACCTATGACATACCGATCATTTCCAACAATAATCAAATAACGACGGATTATTTGAAGAAAGCAACCGGTAACGACGCCGGTTTTACACCCGATTATAACATATGGCGCAACCATCATTATAAATTTACCGTAAACAATTTGCAAAAGATAGAGATTCTCAATAATGTGAACGATTGGAATACAGTAAACAAGTCTCTGTATATGGGTTACGGCTATAATGTGGAAGTGGATGGTACCACTGTGAGCATCAGGAATACGGTTCAGGCCTGTCCGCCGTTTTCAGTAAAGCTTAAAACCCTCAATGGCATCACTTTTAATGACGGTACAACCCAGCAAACTTTCACGGATGTAAGTAGCACTGCTTCTGCTGCTTATAACTTAAATACCACACCCTTATCCGGTGATTATTTACAAGTGATTTATAACGGAACTGTGCTAAAAACTTTTACCAAATAATATGTCAATGAGAATAGATAAACTGATTATCATACTGTTTGCAGGTTTGCTTTTGGGCGCATGCTCATCTTCAAGTGATGATGCAGAGGTTGGGAATTCTGGAATAGACAAAAAAATTGAGCTCTCGTTTTCCGTACCAGACTATACTTTGAACATGACGAACGGTACTGCAGCATCCGTTAAAAGCATAACAAGGGCGGGAACAGTGACTCCCGGTAGTGCAGCAGAAAGAGAAATAACGAATCTCTATGTCTTTCTTTTCCCTACAACAGGTTCACAGGATCTTATTAAATACTATACCGATGCAACCACGTTTACGGGTGGAACGTGGGATACAGCCAATAACAAGGTTGTTCTGAATCTGACTCAGGCCGAGGTAGGAGCACGAAAGGTATATGTTGTGGCGAATTGCGCTGATTTGAAGACAGCATTGGATGGGGTCACATCAGAAAGCGGATTACAGACTGTTTTCCGTCAGACACCCAAACCGTGGTCGTCAGACTTTGGAAGCCCTATACTTATGTCCGGAAATGCCACCCATGATTTTATCAACAACTATCAATTGAATAATGTTCCACTCATACGGGCCATTGCCAAAGTCGAGCTGAATATTATACTTAGTTCCGGTTTTCAAGTAGTACCAACCATAATCGGTAACAGTTTGGCTGAATATAAATATCGTTATGTCGGCTTTGACCAAAATACTTATGTCGTGAAGCCCGACTTTAAAACACCTGTTACAGTTAACAGTTCTTACAATACATGGCCAAATACTTCTGATTGGACCCAGTGGGGATCTTCTTTGAACTCCTCACCAACTTCAGATTCGGGAGCCGGTTATACTTTGACAAATAGCAAGGTGGTAACTTTGAAAGTAGTTACTTACATCAATGAAAATGATGTAGCAGGTTCTGCCATAGAAATAAATTTGCCACGTGCGGATGAAGGTCCGCTGCCTCCTCCAGAGTTTGGACCTGAATTGTACAGACTTCCTCTGCCCGTTAACATCGCTCGGAATACTTGGTACAAGTATAATGTGACAATTTAATTAAAAATGAAAGATTGAATAACTTGCAAATGAAATACAAATTTTTATATTTCTTAGGTCTCATCATGATAACATCTATCATGGTCAGTTGTTCTGATGAGACAACGGGATCTTCTGAATCGGGGGCAGACCCCAACTTGCAAGAAAGTTTAATGAAACTTATCACCGTTCGTGACGATGGTAAGATAAGCCTTTCCATCGATGCACCCACCGAAGCAAGAGAGAGCATCTGGATAGATCTTAACGCCGATGGAAAACGTGCTGTAGACGGATCTGAAGATGTTAGGATATATAACGCCTACGAAGAATACACATTTTCAGAGAATATAAAAGATATTGTTATACATGGAAATATAACTTATTTGGGATGTGCATCAAACATGCTGACTGGTTTGGATGTCACTGCAAATCCATATTTAACAACGCTGAATTGTCCGCAGAATAAATTATCAGGCATAGACATCTCAAAAAACAGATCATTGCAACGCTTTGACTGTTCAGAAAATGAAATAAGTTCACTTAACCTTTCTGCCAACTTGTCCTTATTATCTCTTTGGTGTTATCATAACAAACTAGAGTCATTGAATGTATCAAGCAATACAAATCTTGCTGCATTGGATTGTTCTGATAACACACTGACGGCGTTGGATGTTACCAATAATTCGTTTTTAGAGCGTTTACTTTGTTACAATAACAGCCTTACTTCGCTGGACATATCCGAAAACAAAAAATTGAGCCGATTATGGATATACGGAAATCGTTTGTCAGATAACGAAATACAAAAAATATCCATCGCATTAAATGATGTGACAAGAGGAGATCTCTGGTTGTCTGATAATCAGATACTGAATGAATTGCAAACTAAACTTTCTGCCAAAGGGTGGACTGTGAGGTAACTGGAATAAAATCTGACAGGTATTAAAAAATTTGATTATGAAATACATTCATTATAATTTTATAAAGAGAGCTATCTTCACTGTAATAGTTTTTCTCTTTTTTGCCATACAGATAAAGGCACAGTTTTCTATCACCGAGAATTTCAGAGGAAATTCCGTTGGAAGTGACATTATCTTAGGAGGGAAAGGAACTTCTAATGGTCTTCCTTTAACCGCCTATTTAACGTCTGGTAATTTTGATCCGGTTAACCAAGGCTGGCTCAGATTGACCAATGCTACAACATTCATAGCTGGGTATGCATACATTAATAAAGCATTTCCAAGTACATTGGGCGTGACTGTTGAATTTGAATATAAATCATGGAGAAATGTTAATGACAGTTACAACGGTGCCGATGGATTTTCTGTTTTCTTGTTTGATGCAAAGACACCTTTTCAAATAGGTGCTGATGGAGGTGCATTGGGATATTCACAAAAAACAGGTCAAACAGGATTGCCCGGTGGATATATAGGTATCGGAATCGACGAATTCGGAAGTTTTGGAGCATCTACTGAAGGGAAAAATGGTGGAGTTTCATCAAGTTTGGTACCCAATGCTGTAACCTTAAGGGGTGCTGCGTCATCGAATTGGAAATATTTAGCTTCAACAGGAGTCATGGAAGCTTCAACTTCTACTAACAGTGCCAAATCTGTAGATTATAATACTACAACTCAAACTCGTCCTGATGATGGCACCTTTTATAGAAAGGTAAAAATCACGATTGTACCGATTAGTGCAAAATACAATATTACGGTGTTTTGGGCAACTACTCCAACTGGAAATTATTCACAGTTATTGAATTATACTACTACCGATATCATACCTGATTATCTGAAGTTAGGCTTCTCTGCTTCCACCGGAGCTGGCGTGAACTATCACGAAATTAGAAACTTAGTTATTACTACGCCCGGTAATGTAAGTGTGCAAAAGAGTGTAGACAAGACAAGTCAGATTCTTGGTGGTAACCTAACCTATACCGTAAATGTAGTTAATGATACTCCATCCGCATTGGCAGGTTTGGTGCTGAATGATACGATAAGAGATGGTAATGGGAATATTTTGACTCCTGCAAATTTTTCGCTGTCTTCCATCACTTTCAACAGTAAAGGATATACAGGAAATACAGCAGTGGGATTCACCAGCGGTACGCCTAAAACTACCGGATTGACGAATCCTTTTCAGGTGAAAATGAATATGGCTGCCAAAAGCGAAGCCTCCTTTACGATTACAGGGACAATCGGCAAAACCATGCCCGGTGGTGGTACCATCAACAATAGTGTGGGCATAGACCCGTCGCCAACGGGGATTACTGATCCTGACCAGACTAACAATTATTCCAATGTAAGTACAGCCGTATTGAATCCGAATTTGGATCTCGCCATACAGAAAGGTGTGGATAATAATGGTGCTGCGCGATCAAGTGGGAATACCTTTACGCTCATGGTAAATAATTTGAGTAATATTGATAAACCGGCTAGTCAAACAGTTACCGTGCGTGATACCATCCCGACCGGACTGACTGTGACAAGTGCCATGGGAACCGGATGGACGATTACAAATACAAACAATATCTATACGTTTACTCGAACAGATCTTCTAAAATCGATGTACGCCTATCCGCCTATTACGATCAATGTTACACCGGGTACAGGATATAAGTCATGGACAAATAGTGCGACCTTGAATTATGCGACGGATACGAACCCCGCGAATAATCGTAGCAGTGCTGTATTGAAGTGGTTCAATTATTGGTATGGAACCAACAGTACGGATTGGAATGTTCCGGCAAACTGGACAGCCAATTTCGTTCCAAGTGCAGGTGAAGATGTCGAGTTCGCTACAGCGTACAATAATGGTGCAAACGGTTATGGCAATGAAAAAGGTGCTGCCATCAATGACTTATACCTTGATAATGTTAACCAAAACAGCAGTGGTGGACGTATTATAGGCGATCTGATCAACGCTTCAGATAAAAACTTGGTCATTACGACCGGAAACCAACTGATCATTAACGGAACGGTGATCGACAACAATACCAGTCTTGGAACAATTGTTGTGAAAGCCGATTCTTATAATAAAGCGACGAACGGAACATTGCTGTTTTCTAACCCCACTCAAAATCAAAATGTAACTGCGATAGCAGAATTCTACAACAAGGCCTACTATTGCGATGAGTGCGGTTTGTATCGTAAGCAATGGCAGTACTTTGGTATTCCTGTACAGAGCGCTGCAACTTTTCCTGTTGATGGCGTTTCCGGAAACGAGACTGTTAACCAGTGGGTTGAACCTTATAATGGCAATAAATGGCAGACGGCTCCTTATACGCCGGATGTAAAATTTACTGCATTTCGTGGTTATGAAATGACGAATAGCTCGACAACTCTCCCTACCGGTGTCTACAGTTTCCCGGGTACCTTGTATGTTGGCAATGCAACCGTTCCTCTCACAAAAACGGCAAATGTCAACTATTCCGGAGCCAACCTTATCGGAAACTCTTATACAGCTGCAATACCCATTGCGACCGCACTGGCAACAGATATTACCGATAAGACGGTATACTTGTTTAATACGGGTACACGTGATCAATGGAGAAGGTTGAATGGAAGTCAGGTAAATGTCAGTGGGGTAGCCGGTGGTCAATATCTTGCCGTTCCATTTAATTTGGCAGGACAAATACCAAGCGGATCTTCTACCGCTTTACCTTCAATGATTCCGGCGACACATGCTTTTATGCTACTTTCAGATAAGAACACAACTTTGAATATAGACTATAGTAAACTGGTTAAGAATCAGACAATAACAGATGCTTCAGGTAATCAGATCGCGACAAGGGCGGGTACGGATGCTGTTAAAGAATCTATCAAAGTAAACAATACTTCTAAAGTATCTAAGTTGGCTTCGCTTGTGATGGATGTCGTTAGTGATAACTCTGCCGATAGAGTGTGGATATTTAGCAAACCAGGCACTACCTATGGCTTCGACAGTGGTTGGGATGGACAGAAAATGGGTGATGAAAGCAGTTCACAGCTATACGTATCCACTCCGGATAAAACGAAGTTGCAAGTGGCTACCGTTCCCGATTTTAACAGTGTATCTCTTGGTTTTGTTCCGACAACCGACGGTACCTATACCTTGGAGTTTGCCCCTTCGGATGAACTCAACAATGCTAAAATTTATCTGAATGATTTACTCACAGGTAAGAAACAGCAAATTGTAAACGGAGGAACCTACCTCTTTACAGCAACCAAAGGTGAGGCTGTAAATAGATTTTCACTGTCTTATACGGCCGGCAGTAGTGTATTTTCAGGAGATGAGGCGTTAATTCATATTACGACTGGTGACGGTGTCATAAAGATAACGAATGAAAGCGCTAATGCTTGTTCTATTTCCATATCTGATGATAAGGGGCATACCATCAGTCGCGGTGAAGTGTCGTCAAACAGTGAACAGATTTTTAGCGGTATCGCTGATGGTACTTATATTGTTCGATTACAGAATGCGAATGTAAACGATATGAGGAGTATTACACTTGGCAATTAAAGAATCATATCATTTGAAAAGTAGGATTCGGATATTCTGAATCCTGCCTTTATATCATCTCACAATATTAAAATTAACCGATGATGGAGTTTTCTCGATAGATGTCGAATATTAAGGCATCTTTAATTTTTTACACTGTGTATGAAGAATGTATTGCTCATTATTTTATCTTTCATCGTTTGTATATCCTGCTCAGAATCAGATGTTGTTCATACGAGCGGAGAAGACTATTCTGTGATTCATACGAGTAACAGTCTTCCGGCTTTCTCTGTAACAGCATCAGATGGAACAGTCTATACAGACAGGTCGTTACGTGGAACCGTTGCTGTTATCGTTTTTTTTAACACCGATTGTAGTGATTGCCGTAAAGAACTTCCACTGATAAATACAGCCTATAGGGCCCTTCTTAGCAATGAACAAGTGCGTTTTATTGCGATAAGTAGAGCACAAAATGCTGCCGATGTCGCGGCATACTGGTCTAAAGAAGGACTTGACATACCTTATTCGGCACAGTCAGACAGAAGCGTGTACAGCATGTTTGCCACGCAAGGAATTCCCCGTATATATATTGCAGATCCAAGTGGCAAGATTCGTTTTGTATCTTCTGATACAGATATGCCCGATGCGGCAACATTGGTGGATGCCATTAAACAATATTTACCCTCCTTATAAAGCTTTTCTTTCTTATAGTTGCATAAACAGTTTATCGGTTTTTAGACTTGTACGAATCAATCATGATGATGATGAAAAAAGAATCAATCCATTCAGATAAGGCACCTGTAGCAGTTGCCCCATACAGTCAGGCGATAGAAGTAAACGGATCTATTTTCACTTCCGATCAATTGCCAATCAATCTACACAACTTGCCAAAGGCTGAAATAATGCTCATCATGATTCTTTTTTATGATTCCGGCTATCGTTGCCTGAAGCATTTTTATCAGGAAAAGTATGTAGGCACCTTCGTCATTTGTTTCCCTATGTAGTATCCTACAATCGTTTCGTAGAACTTGAAAAAGAAATAGTCACCCCGCTAGCCCTCTTTATCAAAAATTATTGCTATCCAGTAAAACTTTTCCGCTCTAACATGTGTAAGGGAAAATATCCTTAAAACTATGATTTCAGAAGTTATTCAATTGTTGAGCATTATCTTGTAAAAACAAGAAATTTTGTAATGGTTAATATCTGAAACCCAAATACAAGCCCCCATAAAGCAAAAGCGCATATAATACTTATGGGTAAAGAGAGGTAAAACTTTTAACTATTGCTGTCCGATAAAATGTGTACTTTTGCCCATAGTTACAAATTTGTTTTGTGGTAAAAGCAAAGTAATAAAAAAGGGCTGATTCCTGCAATTTGAAGTGAACCCCGAAAGTTATTGTGTCTAACTTTCGGGGTTCAGTTCAAATTGGAACTAGCCCTAATTTTATGCTTATTTTATTTTTATCGGACAGCAATAATAAAATATTTATTTTAGAATAACGATATCTTTATTTTTGTGATCAAAAAAATATGTGAATTAGAAACTATCAATCTGTATTATGTAGCTTTTACAACGTTTCCTTAATGAAGTTACAACCAAAATCATAACAATAACGATAAAAATTTGTTTTTTATTTTGTATTGTGTTTGACTTGTACTACCTTTGTCAATATGAGCAATACATTTATTCCTGATGCCAGCCAACAGAAAGTCATAGATATTGATAATGGATATCATTTGGTATTGGCGCCTCCTGGATGTGGTAAAACGCAGATATTAGCATGTAGAGTAGGGCAAGCACACGCTGCTGGAATCCCATACAGTGAAATGCTTTGTCTAACTTTTACCAATCGTGCTGCTCGTGGTATGCAACAGCGTATAAATGATAATATAAACGATGATACGTCAGACTTATTTGTCGGTAATGTACATCGTTTCTGTTCACGCTATTTATTTGATTCCGGTATTGTGGCGGCATCATCCTCTATAATTGATGATGCCGACGCATTAAGTATCATGTGCCAATATACTAATGATGATGAACAAGAAGTGGCTGCAAGTTATAAGCGAATACGAGAATATAACGAGGCTATTTTCCTATCACATCTGATGTATCAGATAAATCATAATTATCCACGAGACCTGAGACTTCATGGTGATTGCTTAAATAGTGACGATGTCAAGGTACTTGACGCTATTTGTAAATCACATAAAATGCCATTTACAGCAAAGTCTATGAATGACATTTATATGAACACCGATTTCTATCGAGACAGTTGCAGTGAACTTGGCATGCAGCAGATGATATATGTGACGCTGAAAAAAATGCAGCTGGCTCGAAACTATGAAAAATACAAGGAAACAAACAATCTTCTTGACTTTGAAGACATCTTATTGTTGTCTTATGACAGTTTGAAAAACAACGTTTTAAACGCAACGAATGAATGTAAATCTACATATTCTTGGATTCAAGTAGACGAAGTACAGGATTTAAATCCTCTACAATTAGCTATTATAGACTTGCTTTCTCCTCAAGAGGATAATAAAAAAGTAGTGGTATATCTAGGTGATCCACAGCAATCAATATTCTCGTTTATGGGTGCAAAGATGTCAACATTGGATTTACTCCGTAATAGATGCAAGGGTAATATACATACATTGAGCCATAATCACCGTTCACCCAAATATCTGTTGGACGTATTTAATGCTTATGCCGAAGAAACTCTGAATATATCGTCTGATCTGTTGCCAACAACCGACTATATACCGCAGACGATAGGCAATGAACTGCAACTTTACCAGTCTGAAACGATTGACACAGAATATCTGGATGCAGCGCAGCAAGCAATAAGACTTGGCATAGAATCGCCTGAAGACACAACCGCTATAATCGTGAGTTCAAACCGTGATGCTGATGCGGTGAGCAATGCCTTGAAGAATATGCACGCAAGTCATTTCAAAATATCAGGCGATGATTTGTTTTCGTCGTCGCAAATAAAACTTCTCTTTGCGCATCTAACGATATTATGTAATGAACACAATTTCATAGCATGGGCACGACTGCTAAATGGAATGAAAGTTTTTCAGACGACAACCGCCGCACGTAATTTCGTACAATCATGTGCGGATCGTGCAATGCTACCTTTGGACTTCTTGTTATATCAAGATTCCACTTATATACAGCAGTTTGTAAGTGCTTATGAAACAAAGGAAATAACAATCTTTGATACAGAGACAACAGGACTTGATGTTTTCAATGATGACATATTACAGATTGCTGCCGTAAAGATACGCAACGGAGAGATTGTAGATGGTTCGCAGTTGTCTATTTATATAGAAAGTGACAAGCCTATACCTGAAATGCTTGGTGATATTGTAAATCCGATAATAGAGGAAAGAAAACATCAAACACTGCTTTCACGTAAGGATGCATTCTGTAAATTTATGAATTACATTGGAGATTCTGTTCTGCTGGGTCATAATGCCGATTACGACATCAATATATTAAAAAATAATGTAAGACGAGAACTTGGTGAAGAAGAAATCAACGATAAATTGATGTCACCATATATAGATAGTTTGCGATTGATAAAACTATTACGTCCGCAGTTGCGACAATACAAACTTAAATACCTTTTGGAAATGCTGCATTTGGAAGGCGAAAATAGTCACCTTGCTGATGCTGATGTTGATGCAACACGCAGTCTTGTGGAATATTGTTATTCAAAAGCAAAAGAAGTCGTAGACAGTCAGTTGCAGTTTATGCAGCAGAAAAGAGTAAAAGACCGAGTAAAGACGTTGCGTGATAATTATAGTAAAATATATACTGAAACACGCCAAATCCTTTGGAATGAGACAGGTGATGATAAAATATTGGTATCAAAACTGAAACAGATGTATGACTATCTTATGTCTGCAGACATCATTCAGCCATTAGATAATATAACATACATATTTAATTATATATCATCAGATGTTATCACTCCAACAGATAATACAGCTTTGATTACTCAATTGAGTAATCACATGCTTGAAATAAACACTCTGAAAGAAGCTGATTTGTGTGGGAGCGACACGATAACGGAAAAGATATTTGTGACAACTGTACACAAGGCAAAAGGATTAGAGTTTGATAATGTAATCGTCTTTGATGCGATAGAAGGTAGATATCCTAATTATTATAGTAAGAATAATAAAACAATGCTTGATGAAGATGCTCGAAAGTTTTATGTTGCAATAACAAGAACCCGAAAGCGACTCATCATTATGCAGAGTTGCTTCCGGGTTGATTATCATGGATATAGGCAACCTGTGCCTCTTACCAGATTTGCCGATTCAATAAAGAAAAGCTCAAATATTTGGTCGGTTGTGTCAAACAAAAATAAAGAGTGATTACATTGCGAAGATGTTGAAACCACCGTCTACAACAGCTACTGTACCAGTAACGAAAGCTGCAGCATCACTCATTAGATACTGAATCGTACCGCAAAGTTCTTCTGGCTTACCCATACGACCAAACGGAGTTTGTCTGATAACATCCTTTCCACGCTCTGTATAACTTCCGTCAGGATTTGTAAGCAAAGCACGGTTTTGTTCTGTGATGAAGAAGCCTGGAGCAATAGCGTTTACACGAATACCTTCGCCAAACTTCATTGCTGTTTCGTGAGCCATGTATTCTGTAAAATTACTAATTCCTGCTTTTGCTGCAGCATATCCGCAGACACGTGTCATTGGACGGAATGCAGCCATGCTTGAAAAGTTGATTATACTTCCCTTGCCCTGTTCAACCATAGGCTTAAGAAATACCTGGGTTGGAATAACTGTACCTGTAAGATTTAGGTTTAAAACTTTTTGGAACTGTTCTGGATCCAAGTCAAAGAAGTTTTGGTCAGGACCGATAACAGCACCTGGCTGGTTACCTCCGGCTGCATTCAAAAGTGTGTCTATGCGACCATATTTTTCTAGAATATCTTTGCAGTTTTGTTCAACAACCTCCTGATTCATTACATCAGTCTTGAAGAAACAAGCATCACCACCAGCCTTCTTAATGTCATTAACAATAGTGTTACCTACCTCTTCTTTACGACCTAGAATGGCAACTTTTGCACCATTCTGTGCTAAATATTTAGCTATGCAGCGACCCAGAACACCTGTTCCGCCTGTGATAACTACAACGTAGTCTTTTATATCAAATAGATTTTTCATTATATATTTTTATATTACTTGTTTTTGCTTTTTCACGACTTAAATTTAATCAGTCAAAAAATCCAGGTTGTTTGTATTCAATGCCTAGTTCACGATCGACAGTTGCAAGAACACCCTGAACCTGTCCCATTGCGAACATACGTCCCAAGAAACTATACCCAGCATTATATCCACGTTCCTCGTCACCAAGCATAGTCATACCATGGTCAACTCTCATTGGAAGTTTAGGATTAGTCTTCTCGAAAATTCGTGCAAGTTCAATAATGTCAGCCCTTCCGCCTAAATGACTAGCCTCTGTGAAGTCGCCATTAGGGAAAATATGGCAGCTGCGTAAGTGCACAAACCAAGTGCGGTCTGCATATTTTCTTGCAAGTTCTACTGGGTTGTTGTGTGCTCCAGCAGATATACTTCCTGCACAGAATGTCAATCCATTATGTGGATTATCTACAGCTTTTAGGAACCAGTTTATATCCTCGTCGCAAGTAACGATACGTGGTAATCCCAAAACTGGGAATGGTGGATCATCTGGATGCACACACATATACATGTCGCATTCGTCGCATACAGGCATGATGGCTGACAAGAAATAACGCATATTCTCGCGAAGCTGTTCCTTTGTGATTCCCTTATATAAATCAAGCAGTTGTCTGAACAACTCTACGGGATGTTCGTCACCCTCTTTAAAGTTTCCAGAAACAAATCCCTGTGTTTTGATGACGATATTTTCAACCAATGCATGATCTTTTTCTGCAGTCATAGTCTTTTTCAGTTCTTCAACTTCAGCAAGAATGTCACGGTTCATACTTTTGCCCATTTCTTCCCAATCCTTTTCTGCACCTTCGCGTTTAAGAATATACTTGTCAAAATAAGCAAATTCAGGGAAACTAAAATAAAGGTTTGTAGATCCGTTAGGATTAGGGTGCGACAAATCTGTGCGAGCCCAATCCAATACAGGCATAAAATTATAGCAAATAGTATGTATGCCCTCTGCAGAAAGATTTTTAAGGCTCTCTTTGTAAATTTCAATCTGTTGGTCGCGATCAGGACCCGCATATTTAATAGTCTCAACAACAGGCAGAGATTCCACAACCGACCATCTCATTCCAAATGATTCGATGTAAGTTTTCAAGTCGTGGATTTTTTCTCTAGTCCAAACTTCACCCAATGGTACATCGTGTAGAGCGGTGACAACACCTTCTACTCCGATTTGTTTCAGCATGGCAAGTGTTATTTTATCATTTTTGCCAAACCATCTCCAGGTTCTTTCCATAAATGTTTATAATAGTTTTAAGTTATTGCTCATAGTGGATATTATGATATGAATCATGATTGCCAGATATTTAAGTATTGTGTGATGCAAATGTACAAAAAAATAAATTAGTAGATAACTAAGTTCCCCTATTTTTTCATTAATTCATATAATTGTATTAATTTTGCGTTTCGTTTCAGGATAGTGTCCACATTTTCATGCAAATGATATATGGACATGTGCCGTTTTGAATAAAAAAGACGCCCACATTTTACAACATTATGGATAAAACAAAAATTGAATATCAAGAAGTTTGCTACACTCCTTATGTAGCCGAGCCCCTTTTCTCTGAACGTGATGTTAACTTCTCTCTATGTCGTGATGGCGAGGAACCTCGCCCAGTACGTCTATCTTTTGTTGTTTTTGCAGAAGATAAAGACAGCGAATGGGAAGACGATGCACCGATAGGAGAGTGTTATGCCACTGTGCTAGGTGAAAATGATGATGACATCGTGGAACCCGTCAAAATATACAATCTAGGTATATCTGCATCTGATTTCGTAACAATCGTACGTTCTGATACAAAGTCAACGGTATTTCGTATCTTCTGGCCTTATGGTACAGTCGAAATAGATAAGGCTAATCGTACTGACGAAGGACTTGAGATATTAAAGACAGATTTAGGAACAGGTGAGCACATAAATTGCAGACTGACTCCAAAAGATTCAGACCATAGCTTTAATCTAACATTGCAGCTTCCTGTTTTTGGATTTTCCATTCGAGATACAGACGGAAATATTATTAATGATAAGTTGGATATACACGAGGACGATCTAGCTAAATATCAATATGTTTTTGCAGGAACAGAAGATGACGACCGTATAACAATCCACTCTGATGCCGATCATATTACATATAAATATGTATGGAATCCTGAAGGATTTATTTCTGTGCGCAACATTGCAGATATAAATGTACTTATTGCTAAAATTCCTGCAAGAGGAAGTCTTTCACAATTACTTCTTGACGCAGAATACATACGCGGCTTAATGCAATTTTCTTCAGAAAATCCTGCAAACGAGAATATTGAATTCCTAATAAAACAAAAAGATCAGCGCTGGAGAATTGGTGTAAGCTCTGCTGTTGAAGAAGATAGTGAGGATGATACTCTTCTTGATCCAACTGAACTCTGCAAAGATGTTTTTGCTAAACTCCTCAACTTGCCATCTGATAGTAATAGTAATGAGTTGATAAGTGAACTTATGAAAATGCAAGATGCAGGAGTCTTTCAATGGTTTTGGTTGAATGAGAACGATTGGGCCTATGATAAATTAGAAGAATATATCAATACACTTGTAGACCCAGAAATGGAGATGATGAGGCGTGCACTTATATTCAACGATTTTGATAACTTTATGCACCGTTTACGTTTGGCTTCACTTGATGATAGAAGTGCTATTCAGGCTGACGCACTTCTTGCACGAAATGCCAAGCGAAAGACAATGCGTGTGAAAACGTTGATACAGCAACACAATAGTGGAGAAATATCTTTGTGGTCATTGGAACGTGAAGAAAGAGTAAGGATACTATATTATTGGAGAAATTTCCATTCCAGTTTTGAATAATATTTCATTTTAGATATGAAAGGCGCATCGTCTGATGCACCTTTTTTCTTAATCATCTGTTGATGAATATTTTCTTTCCACCTTTTATATATATGCCTTTGGGAAGTCTAGAGATGTTGTTTCCAACATATTGTCCCATCACATTGTATATGTTTTGATTATTATCAATCGTCTTTATTTCTGTAATACCGGTCCCTTCCTCAGTCTCGGTATTGGTTTCCTTAAGTTTAACTACGGCTACGTCGTCAATAATCAAACGTCCTGTCGTGACAAATTCTACTGTTGTTTTTCCGCTATATTCAAAATCAAACGAGAAAGATGCCCATTTACCTGATTTATTCTCGAGCATAGAAAACGAAGTATTTCCTGCATGAACATCAATACTCTTATTATCGTTTTGAAATGTTGCAATTCTAAATGTTAAGGTAGCTTTGCCATTCATGCTGAATTCTGGAGAAGCTGTTGTTCCGTTTACTTTGGTTGTTCCAAATTTTGCACATTTATAACCTGAATAAGCATTTGTATTGCTCCAACCTTCATGGTCTGGATTAAAAGATCTTCCTAGAAAATATCTTCCTGTCCAGTTATTGTCATTTCCACCTTTACCCATACATTTGTCAAATGACTCGTGAAATAGCGTGTCTCCTGTTATTTTAGTGTCTTGAAAATTATATTTTCTGAATGTAAAGTCAATCGTATTGTCTTCGTTAGCCTTGACATCATTCAAAGCTATATCTAAATAGTTACTTCCATCTTTTCCTTTATTATATATTTCTGCCGCTGGAATCGTGTTGGCTGTTAGACTATCTTTTACCCAGATAGCTGATATGCGGTGGTGATCAGTTGTATTGTTTACAGTATTGCTTTCCCATGCATCTCTAGAATAGTCAATGTGCATAGCTAGCATACCACTGTCTGGCAAATATGTATCCCAACCTTTGCGTTGTCTATTTTCTAAAATGTAATATTCATCATTATTGGCGTCGTTATACATGATGTAAGCATCGCCGTTGTTGGTTGTTGTCTCAAGATTTGTTATCGTAGTATCATTCTTTAGAGTCTTTGGTGTTATCCATCCGCATGAAGTTTTTTCATAAGCAGAATATCCGCACGGACAATATCCACCTCCAAGATAACTTCCCGCAGCCATCAAACTATTGTAACCTATTCCGTTGTCCTTCGTATTTGTTGTGTTATACATGTCAGGTAGACCAAGACAATGAGAAAACTCATGACAGAAAGCACCTATTCCTGCAATATTTCCTAAATGGTTTAGTTCAGAAGCACAAGCATACACATTAATCTTTTCGCCACTAATTTTCAATGCCTTTTTATGTGGAGAAGCTGATAGCGACCATTTGTGTGGCCAAATTAAATCTGGATTGTCATAGTCAGCTTCGCCATGTCCTGCATATACTACAAACACCTGTTCAACCTCGCCGTCACCATCCCAGTCATATTTGCTGAAATCAGTAGTTGTAGCTATAGCTTTGCAGGCCTCAATAACCATTTCTTCGGGATGAGAATCTTCACCATTGCTATCATCGTTTGCACCATAATAAGCATAAGGATGAGCAAGAGTCACCGGTCCTGCAACGTCAAAGGAAAGATTAAACAATCCATTACTTTGATTCGTGAAGTAATCGTGAGCAGAACCAACAAACGGACTCTCGTTGAATCCTGTTTGATTCAAAATACTTTCATATAATTGTGGGGTAGAATTCTCTAGAAAATGTGTGTCTTGAAAATTAACAAGTATAACTAAAGCTTTCTTGTTACCAGTAGAACTACGTGTTGCCTTAATAGAATTCAACATTCTCATCGTCCTTTTTTGCATAGCAATGTTAATACTTCTGGTAAGCAATTTATTAGAAAGTTTAGCATGTATACCATTTTTCGGCATATATTCATATTGTTCACCATCGGCAGACTGCCAATATTTAAAAGACTCGTCACCAAATAATTCAGCTGTAATCACTTTGTTGTTTCCAATGTTTATTCTCTTGGTACGTCCAGGCATTACCGGTATTGAAAAAGTAAGCATGGCAATAGCAAAAAGATATAATACTAAGGCTATTTTACGCATTTTTGTTTTATTATAATGCAAATATACTACTTTTATTTTGTTTTTAGCACAAAATAGAATATCTTTGTGCATATTTTTTCGAATTATGGTAAAAGACAATAACGAACAAGATGCAGTGAAACTGCCAGAGAATGCCTTTAGAGAATTGAAGGAAGGCGAGGAATATCAGCCTGTAATGCAGGCCGATAAAGTGTATCCGGAAGTAAATCCATGGTCAGTGACATGGGGTATATTGATGGCTGTATTGTTTTCTGCTGCCGCAGCCTATCTTGGCTTGAAGGTAGGACAGGTTTTTGAGGCCGCAATACCAATAGCAATCATCGCTGTTGGCGCTTCAACAGCAGCCAAGCGTAAGAATGCTCTCGGCGAAAATGTTATTATTCAAAGTATCGGAGCTTGTTCTGGAGCTGTTGTTGCAGGAGCTATTTTCACTTTGCCTGCAATTTATATCCTTCAGGCAAAATATCCAGAAATGACAACTTCGTTCATGAAAATATTCTTAGCTTCTGCATTAGGTGGTATTCTTGGAATTTTGTTTCTTATTCCTTTCCGTAAATATTTCGTCAGCGATATGCATGGAAAATATCCTTTCCCAGAAGCTACTGCTACTACTCAGGTATTGGTCAGTGGTGCTAAAGGAGGCGATCAAGCCAAACCGTTGCTTATGTCAGGACTTATCGGTGGCCTTTATGATTTCATTGTTGCTACATTCGGATGGTGGAACGAAAACTTTACTAGCCGTGTCGTTGGTTGGGGTGTTGATTTGGCTGATAAAGCCAAGGTCGTCTTTAAGGTAAATACAGGTGCTGCCGTACTTGGTCTTGGATACATCGTTGGACTGAAATATGCACTTTATATCTGTTTTGGTTCTCTAGCTGTTTGGTGGCTCATTGTTCCTGGAATGTCGGTAATCTTCCACGATCAAGTGTTGAATATGTGGGATCCAAGTATAACCCAAGCTGTTGGTGCAATGAGTCCTGAAGAAATATTCAAGGCTTATGCGCGCAGTATAGGTATTGGTGGAATCGCAATGGCTGGTATCATTGGTATCATTCGCAGTTGGGGAATTATTCGTGATGCTATTGGACTTGCCGCTCGTGAGCTTAAAGGTAAAGGCGGAAGTCTTGATGAAGTGAAACGTACTCAGCGTGATATAAGTTTTAAAATAATAGCAATCGGTAGTATCGTCGTTTTGCTGCTTACATTTGTTTTCTTCCTTACTGGAGTCATGCAAGGAAATCTGTTGTTTGCCGTTGTTGGTATACTTCTGGTTGCAATCATAGCCTTCCTTTTCACTACTGTTGCAGCAAATGCGATAGCTATTGTAGGAAGTAATCCTGTTTCTGGTATGACATTGATGACTCTTATTCTTGCAAGTGTCGTCATGGTTGCTGTAGGACTGAAAGGTGCTGGCGGTATGCTGGCAGCACTTATTATGGGTGGTGTTGTCTGCACAGCTCTTAGTATGTCTGGTAGTTTCATTACTGACTTGAAAATAGGTTATTGGCTTGGAACAACACCAAAGAAACAGGAAGGGTGGAAATTTTTAGGCACACTTGTTAGTGCAGCTACCGTAGGTGGTGTGATGATGTTGCTTAATCAAACTTATGGTTTCACTAATGGAAGTCTTGCTGCTCCTCAGGCTAATGCCATGGCTGCAGTTATCGATCCTCTTATGAATGGTGTTGGTGCGCCTTGGATATTATATGGTATTGGTGCTGTGTTGGCAATTTTGCTCACAGTTTGCAAAATACCAGCTTTAGCTTTTGCTCTTGGTATGTTTATCCCTCTTGAACTTAACGTTCCTCTTGTAGTGGGTGGAGCCATCAATTGGTTTGTTACAACTCGTAGCAAGGATGCTTCTGTAAACAAGGAACGTGGAGAGAAAGGTACACTAATAGCTAGTGGCTTTATAGCTGGTGGTGCCTTGATGGGTGTAGTAAGTGCTTTGCTAAAATTTGGAGGTTTTGAACTTTCCATTGCTGATAAATGGTGGAGTGATCCAATGAGTGAAGTTTGTTCACTTATTGCTTATATATTGCTAATTACCTATTTTATCATAGCTACAAAGAATAAAAAGAAATAGAGAATATTACATTCTATTTCTTTGTAAAGTGCCAAATTGACGTGTAAAAGCGTCAATTTGGCACTTGCTTTTTATGGGCATATAGTTTGCGTAAAGCAAAGTATAAACAATAATGGAGGAACAAATATGACATTTGACAAGTACACAATCAAAGCGCAGGAAGCAGTGCAGGCTGCATTGCAGACAGCGCAGAGTTCTGGGCAGCAGAGTGTTGAGGCTGTACATCTGCTAACTGGTATTATAAGCAAGGGACGTGATATAACAAATTATGTCTTTCAAAAATTAGGGGTAAACTCTCAAGGTATAGATATTGCTTTGCAGCAAGAACTACAGCACCTTCCCCGTGTTCAGGGAGGACAACCATTCTTTAGCAATGAAACCGCTCAGATATTTAATTCTGCCGAGGAAATATCTCAAAAGATGGGTGATGAGTTTGTTTCATTGGAACCATTACTTTTGGCTATCATAAAAACAAACAACACAGCTGGCAGAATACTTAAGGATGCTGGTTGCACAGAGGATGGTATGCGCAAGGCTATTGATGAATTGCGACAGGGGCAGAAGGTGCAGAGCCAAAGTGGAGATGAGAATTATCAGGCATTGGATAAATATGCTATCAATCTTATTGAGCGTGCAAAAGCTGGAAAACTTGACCCTGTGATTGGACGTGATGACGAAATAAGACGAGTATTGCAGATCTTAAGTCGTAGAACAAAGAATAATCCAATTCTTATCGGTGAGCCTGGAACAGGAAAAACCGCAATCGTTGAAGGTCTTGCTGAAAGAATTATGCGTGGTGACGTACCAGAGAATTTAAAGAATAAGCAACTCTATTCTTTGGATATGGGTCAGCTTGTTGCTGGTGCAAAATATAAAGGTGAGTTTGAGGAACGATTGAAAGGTGTTATTAAGGAAGTAACTAATGCTGAGGGAAATATTATCCTCTTCATTGATGAAATCCATACTTTAGTTGGTGCTGGTGGAGGAGAAGGTGCAATGGATGCTGCCAATATTCTTAAACCAGCATTGGCAAGAGGCGAACTTAGAGCTATCGGTGCTACTACACTGAATGAATATCAGAAGTATTTTGAAAAGGACAAGGCTCTTGAGCGTCGTTTCCAAATGGTAATGGTTAATGAGCCTGACGAACTTGATGCAATTAGTATTCTTCGTGGATTGAAAGAGCGCTATGAAAGTCATCATAAGGTAAGAATACAGGATGATGCCTGCATTGCAGCTGTGAAATTGTCTGAAAGATATATTTCTGATCGTTTCCTTCCAGATAAGGCTATTGACCTTATGGATGAGGCTGCTGCAAAATTAAGAATGGAGCGTGACTCTGTTCCTGAGGAACTTGATGAAATGGAGCGTACTCTAAAACAGAAGGAAATAGAAAAACAGGCTATCAAGCGTGAAAATGACAAGGAAAAGATTGCTGTTCTTGATAAAGAAATAGCAGAACTGCGTGATCAGGTTAAGGCATTCCGTGCACGTTGGGAAGCTCAGAAGGCTGAAGTTGATAACATTCAGTTGATAAAACAGCAGATGGAATCTCTTAAACTTGAAGCCGAAAGGGCTGAACGTGAGGGAAATTATCAGCGTGTTGCAGAAATAAGATATGGTGAATTGAAAAAAATGCAAGATCAGATTGATGCATTGCAGAATAAAATTCACAGTGAACAGGGTGGCGATCTGTTAATCAGAGAGGATGTGACAGCGGATGATATTGCTGAGGTAGTAAGCCGTTGGACAGGTATACCTGTAAACAGAATGTTGCAGAGTGAACGAGACAAATTGCTTAATCTTGAAGCTGAACTTCATAAGCGCGTAATAGGACAGAACGAGGCGATAAATGCCGTAAGTGATGCCGTTCGCAGAAGTCGTGCAGGGCTTCAGGACCCTAAGAGACCAATAGCTTCATTCATATTCCTTGGTACAACCGGTGTGGGAAAGACCGAACTTGCTAAGGCACTTGCCGAGTATCTGTTTAATGATGAAAACATGTTGACTCGTATTGATATGAGTGAATATCAGGAGAAATTCAGTGTTACCAGACTTATTGGTGCGCCTCCAGGATACGTAGGTTATGACGAAGGTGGACAGCTTACCGAGGCTGTAAGACGCAAACCGTATAGTGTTGTCTTGTTTGATGAAATAGAGAAAGCTCATCCTGATGTATTCAACACTCTTTTGCAGGTGCTTGATGATGGACGTCTTACCGATAATAAGGGTAGATTGGTTAATTTTAAAAATACAATCATCATTATGACAAGTAATGCTACTAGAGAGCAACTGTCTGCAATAATGCGTCCTGAATTCCTAAATCGTATTGACGACATTATCACTTTCCATCCACTCACAAAGGAGGAAATCATGCATGTAGTGGAACTACAGATGAATGGTGTCAAGAAGATGATAGAACAGCAAGGCTACACATTGAACTGGACTGACGAAACGATAAGTGATTTGGCTGATTTGGGATATAATCCTGAATTCGGTGCTCGTCCTGTAAAGCGTGCTATTCAGGAGTATGTTTTAAATGATCTCAGTAGAAAGATTCTTGCAGGTGAAGTTGGAACAAATATAAATCTTGGGAAAATAGTGAAATAGTTGCTGTATTCCCAAAACTAATAAGTCCGCTGCTACATTTAGTAACAGCGGACTTTTTTTGTATATAACAAAGTCGAATATTACATTTCAATGATAACCTCGTGTTTTCCTAATTCCGCAGGTACGATATTTCCATTGATGATCTTGCCATCTAAAGTAATTGACTTAATACCTTTCTGATTTCCTTCAGGATTATTCACCGTGATATGGAATTCCCCACCTCTAAACTTACGAGTAACCTCATAACTCTTTGCTGTAGAAGGCAAACACGGATCAATCATTAGTCCATCATAACTTGGTTTGATGCCAAGAATATATTCGCTTATTGTGTACCACATCCATGCTGCAGTTCCTGTGAGCCAGCTGTTCTTTCCTTCACCTGGTCGTGCAGAATCTTTTCCAGCTACCATCTGACAGTTTACATAAGGTTCAACTTTGTGAAGAGTCTGATATTTCTCTTCCACGTAACTTGGCAGAATTTTTTTGTAGTGATTCCATGCGTCATCGCCACGTCCGTCAACAGTCTCACCAATGATAACCCATGGATTGTTGTGGCAGAAAATACCTGCATTTTCTTTGTAGCCTTCTGGATAAGAACTAATCTCACCCATTTCTACATGATATGTGGTATAGGCTGGATTATTGAGAACAATACCATGTTCACATTCCATGCGCTCTTTTACACTGTCAAGTGCCTTATCGCATAATCCTTCTTTTAGTCCGATACCTGCCATTGTGCACCAACCTTGTGACTCAATGAATATTTTTCCTTCTTCGTTCTCGTTGCTTCCAATCTTTTCGCCATAAAAATCGTAAGCTCTGAGGAACCATTCGCCATCCCAGCCATGAACTTTAACTGAATTTTCCATCGCTTTAACAGCTGTTTCCATGCGGTCTGCTTCATGTGGCTTTCCTAGTCGTCGACAAAGTTCTACGTAGTCTTTTCCGGTAACGACAAATAATCCTGCAATCATCAAGCTCTCTGCTTTGCTGCCTTTGCTTTGATTTTCTGTTGTTTGGAAACTTTCATTCGGATCCCAGCTGAAACAGTTCAGATTAAGGCAGTCGTTCCAGTCAGCTCTGCCGATGAGTGGAAGTCCATGAGGACCAAGATTGTTGATAACGTGGTTCATGCTTATCTTGAGGTGGTCGAATAATTTAACTTCAGTTCCTGGTTTGTTGTCAAATGGCACCATTTCATCAAGAATAGAGAAATCTCCCGTTTCCTTTATATATGCAACAGTTCCAAATATTAACCAACATGGATCGTCGTTAAATCCACCTCCGATATCATTGTTGCCACGTTTAGAAAGTGGCTGATATTGGTGATAACAACCTCCGTCGGCAAATTGTGTTGATGCAATATCGATGATGCGTTGGCGTGCTCTTTGTGGTATCTGGTGTACAAATCCCACAAGGTCCTGATTGCTGTCACGGAATCCCATTCCACGTCCTATTCCGCTTTCAAAGAAACTCGCAGAACGGCTCATGCAGAAGGTAACCATACATTGATATTGATTCCAGATATTAACCATTCTGTCTAGTTTATCGTTTCCGGTCTTAACGGTGAATATAGACAAAAGGTTGTTCCAGTATTCATTTAGTTCATGAAAAGCTTTGTCTACTTTCTCTGTTGTATTAAATTCAGAGATAAGAACATGAGCCTTTTCTTTGTTTATTACTTTCTTTGATTCGAATTTTTGTTCCTGTGGATTTTCAACATACCCAAGAATGAAAACAAGATCACGGCTTTCTCCAGGTTTAAGTTCTATTTCGAGATAATGTGAAGCGATAGGGCTCCATCCATGTGCGAAACTATTTCTAGCGTGTCCTTCTACAACAGCGTCTGGGGCAGATTTCTCACTATAAAGTCCTATGAACGTTTCACGGTCAGTATCATATCCTTGAATTTCTTGGTTCACATGGTAGAACGCATAATGATTTCTGCGCTCTCGGTATTCGGTTTTGTGATAGATGGTTGAGCCTTCTATTTCAACTTCTCCGGTTGAAAAATTGCGTTGAAAGTTTTCCATATCTGTTGCTGCATTCCACAAGCACCATTCTTGAAACGAGAATACTTTGAGGTGTTTCGTGCTATTACCGAGATTTAGAAGTTTCATCTGTTGTATTTCGCAATTTTTGTGTAACGGCACAAAGAATAATACATTAGCTTCAACTTCATTTTTCTGTCCGATAATGCGTGTATAGTTCATGCCATGTCGACATTCATATTTGTCGAGTGGAGTACGGCACGGTTTCCAACCTGGATTCCAAGTGATATCACCATCCTTAATATAAAAATATCTTCCGTCGTTATCCATCGGTACATTGTTGTATCTATAGCGAGTGATACGGCGGAACTTAGCATCTTTATAGAAGCTATATCCTCCTGCGGTGTTTGATATAAGTGAGAAAAAATCCTCATTGCCGAGGTAGTTAATCCATGGCCATGGTGTCTTTGGATCAGTTATGACATACTCACGGTGAGCATCGTCAAAGTGTCCGTACTTTTTGTTTTCCATATTGTTTAAAAGTTGGTTTTAAATGTTTCTTTTCTAGATATAGGTCATTTAGACTGCTTGCAAAATTACACAAAATAATGAGAATTATCTAGAAATATAACTGATTCCTTTCATTATTATTATTTGTATTATTTTTTTGATTAATCTTATCTTTTAGATGAATCATATTCTAATAGTTTTCTAATTTCAGATAAGAACAATGTAATTGTATTTATGTGGAAGGAATATAAAAAGAATGTAAATTTGCAATTTAATAAGTATCGAATGATACTTGTTAATCTTTAATTTATTAACTTTGTAACTGTAACCCATTTTATAATGTATGGCAAAGATATTATTGGTAGAGGATGAGGTCAATATTGCCTCTTTTATAAAGCGTGGATTGATGGAACTTGGTCATGAGGTAACAGTGGCTCATGATGGAGAGGAGGGATGGAATATTGCTCGCTCTGATAGTTTCGACTTTTTGATTTTAGACATTATTATGCCTAAGATGAATGGTTTGGATATGTGTGCTAAATATCGTTCTTCTTATGGTTATAAAACTCCAGTTATAATGTTGACAGCTCTTGGAACTACTGATGATATTGTGAAGGGACTTAAAGCTGGAGCTGATGACTATCTTGTAAAACCTTTTAGTTTTACAGAACTTGAAGCGCGTATTGAAGCTTTGTTAAGACGTGCTTCTGATACTGGAGTTAATTTAGAATTGCGTTGTGGTGACTTAGTTTTAAATAGTCGCAATCATAAAGCAACACGCAAAAATATGGACATAGACCTCACAGTGAAAGAATATAGATTGCTGGAGTATTTTATGTCTCATCAAAATGCAGCAATAAGCAGAATGACTTTGCTTAAAGAAGTTTGGGATAAAAATTTCGACACAAATACGAATGTAGTAGATGTTTATGTTAATTATCTTCGAACAAAAATTGATAAAGATTTTGAACAAAAACTTATTCACACTGTCGTTGGTGTAGGATATATTATGGCAGAATAAAGATAAATATAATGAAGATTGGTCACAAGATAGTACTTTTTTATACTTGCCTTACATTTGGTATTGCAATGTTTATTATTTTAATATTCTATGTGTTTACATCAAGATACGTAGATAGAGTATTTGCAGCCAATCTTCGTGACAAAGTGTATCTTTCAGCGCAACGGCATTTTAAAGCTGCCGAAATGGACTCTGACGATTATAAAATGCTTGAACGTAATTATAGAGAGTTGATACCACGTTCAAGAGAGTCTGTGATTAAAGTTAATGGGAATCAAAAAGCATTGCAGGATTCTCTTGATAAATATCTTACAGAAAATGAGCAAAGAACTATCTACAACGGTGAACCCGTGAATTTTTCTAAGGGTGTTTTAGATGGAGTTGCTTTGTATTATCCTGATAAGACAGGTAACTATGTTATCATTGTAGCTGCACACAACAAGTATGGCTATAAGATACAACAGCACACACTTTATCTTTCATTAATACTACTCTTGCTTAGCATCACCATTACCGTGTTAGTTGGTCAGCTTTATTCTGGAAGAATATTAAAACCTTTGAAATTAATATTAGAGCATCTAAAAAGCATTCGTGGCAATGATATGGATGTGAGGTTGGAAGAAACCGGAAATAAAGATGAACTTGATGCACTAGTGCATAATCTCAATGATATGCTTGATCGTATTGCTGAGGCTTTCAGATCCGAGAAATCTTTTGTAAGTGCAGCTTCTCATGAACTCAGTAACCCGCTTACAGCCATACAAGGTGAGTGCGAAATTACTTTGATGAAAGAAAGAAATACGCAAGAGTATATGGAGTCACTGCAACGAATTTATTCTGAGAGTAAACGTGTGTCTTTGCTGATTAAGCACCTCTTGTTTTTGTCACGTCATGATGATGATCTCACTCAGCAAGAGTCAACGGGGATTGATATGTCTGAATTCCTTTTGGGAATGGCGCAGTCTACCGAACGTGTAGTTTTCTCGGATTTAACAGAATCGAAGGCGCTTGTATTTGCGAATCCATATTTGTTACAGGTTGCATTTCGTAATTTCTTAAATAATGCCACTAAGTATTCTACAAAGAATATAGATTTGCGTTTAAAGCGTATTGGCGAAAAGGTTGTCATAGAGATTGAGGATTATGGTATTGGAATTCCAAAGTCTGAGGTTGAACATATATTCCAATCTTTTTTCCGTGCTACAAATACACGAGAGTATTCTGGATATGGAGTAGGGTTGGCTCTTTCTGCTAAAATTTTGAAGATTTATAATGCCACGATAGATATAGCTACAGAGGTGAACGTTCATACCAAGTTTACGATTTCATTTGATGAATATACAGGCAGTAATCTGTTTTCGTAAAGCGAAGTTAATGTATTATTGATTTTTTGTTCAATATAGTCAATTACTTCAATTAAGGACCGCTGTATCTGATGAGAATTTTATCGAGTATGTTTAATGTTAGTATAGCAAAAACTCTCTATATAATATGTACGTGCGTGCGCACACTTGGAGTTTTTGAAAATTCCAAGCGTCTAAGTGTCAAATCATTGATGTTCAATCATTTAGAATGTCTTTTCTCAAAAACAAACCGTCG
>RCMY010000827.1_pt1 | contig 29713 bp, 27 predicted proteins | sample 2041341 | NCBI WGS metagenome assembly RCMY01 (sample SAMN09708234, study PRJNA481090) | Marine sediment metagenome, whole genome shotgun sequencing project. | reverse complement strand
GTAAACATGCCACTGGAGTACGTTTTGACCGGCTGGTGGCTGGAATCGCCGCCAAGCTCAGCGGGTTGCCGCTGGTCTACCATGTGCATAGCCCCGCCGGGCGCGACTCGACGAATAACAGAATATCCGCCTTGGACACTCGCCCCTCGGAACCGGTGCCCTCAATTGACTGCAGCTCCGCGAGGCTGACGCCCTCCGCCTCCGCGATGGACCTCACGAGCGGAGAGTAGAAATTGCCCGCATCGTCTCGACGCGGAATCGGTCCCGAGTCTCCAGCGGGCGCCGTCGCCGTAGACTCGTGACTCGGAACGACTTCTGCTGCAACGGTTGCGGTTTCTGGCGCTGCCTGCGCGACCGGCTTGACGGTCACGAGGTCGAGATTGACGTGGCCAGCCAGCTCCACGGAAAGCACGATGACATCGGCAATGTCTTCGGCCGTAAGCGGATTGTCCACGCCCGCGTAGACGGCATCCGCGCGCTCCTGATCCCCGCCGAGCCGCTTGAGAGTGAACTCGTCGGTCTTCACCATTCCCGGTGCAATCTCGATCACTCTGATCGGTTCTCCGGAAAGTTCGAGGCGAAGCACTCCCGTCATGGCGTGCGTGGCAAATTTGGACGCGTTGTAACCGCCACCGCCTTCATACGGAACGTGCCCAGCGATTGACGTGAGCATGACGATATCGGCGTTGCCGCTCTCGCGCGCTCCGTCGCGAAGCAACGGAAGCAACGCGGTCGTGACGCGCTTAACCGCCACGACATTCACGTCAAACATGCGGGACCAGTCGTCGGGGTCGCTCTCCTCAACAGAGTCAAGGCCGAACGCACCCCCGGCATTGTTCACGAGGGCATGGATCGGCCCATCTTTCTGGAGAAAGTCCCGAAGCCCATCCACTTGCGTCTGGTCGGTGAGATCGGCGGTAAATACAGAGGCGCCCGTCTCCTTCGCGAGCACCTCGAGGCGCTCGGTTCGCCGCGCGACACCCACAACATCCCAACCGCGCAAGCGGAGCAAGCGAACCGTCGCTGCACCAATCCCTGAACTCGCTCCCGTGACTACTGCGCGGCGTTGCACCATGATTCTTGCCTTTCTCCGTTCGTACCACCAGTCTGTCAGTGACTTCATTACCCTGTGTTTCACTTTGCGTTGACCTTCTGCGCCAAGATTCCTAGTGTCGAGAACACCGGATGCGCGAAAGACCGCTCCGCGCGAATCGAGGGAGCATCACATGTCAGAGTCATCAACCAACTGGAAGTTCGAAACCCAGCAGATCCATTCGGGTGCGCAGCCGGATCCCGTCACCAATGCGCGCGCAACGCCGATCTACCAAACCACCGCGTACGTCTTCAACAGCGCAGACCACGCGGCAAACCTGTTCGCGCTCGCCGAGTTCGGAAACATTTACACGCGCATCCAGAACCCGACTCAGGATGTCGTCGAGCAGCGGGTTGCCGCGCTCGAAGGTGGCACAGCGGCGCTCCTGCTGGCGTCAGGTCAATCCGCGACGACTCTTTCGATCCTCAATATCGCGCAGTCCGGTGACCACATCGTGGCGTCGTCATCGATCTACGGCGGAACGTACAACCTGTTCAAGTACACGCTCGCCAAGCTCGGAATCGAGACAACGTTCGTCGAAGACCAGGACGACGTCGAAGAATGGAATCGCGCAGTCAAGCCGAACACCAAGTTGTTCTTCGCCGAGACGATCGGCAACCCGAAAATTAACGTACTCGACATCCAAAGCGTTGCGGATGCTGCGCACGCGGCGGGGGTCCCCCTCATCGTGGACAACACCATCGCGACGCCGTATCTCGTGCGTCCGCTCGAACACGGCGCAGACATTGTTGTGCACTCTGCGACGAAGTTCCTTGGTGGCCACGGCACCGTCATGGGCGGCGTTATCGTGGACGGCGGAAAGTTCGAGTGGAGCAAGAATGTTGAAAAGTTCCCAGGTTTGACCGAGCCCGACCCCTCGTACCACGGTGCAAGTTACACGACTGTGCTTGGCGACGCCATCGCGTTCATCATCAAGGCACGCGTGCAGCTCCTGCGCGATCTTGGACCCGCGATCGCGCCCGCGAGCGCATGGCAGCTCATTCAGGGGATCGAAACACTGAGCCTCCGCGTCGAACGTCACGTGCAGAACGCGCAAAAGGTTGCCGAATGGCTCGAGGCGCGCCCCGAGGTCTCCTCGGTTTCGTACGCGGGCTTGCCGTCGAGCCCCTGGTTTGAGCGGGCAAAGAAATACTGTCCTCTCGGCGCTGGCGCCGTGCTTTCCTTCGAACTCAAAGGCGGAGTGGATGCTGGCCGTTTTCTTGTCGACAATGTCGCGTTGTTCAGCCATGTCGCCAACATCGGCGATGTTCGCAGCCTGATCATCCACCCGGCATCGACAACGCATTCCCAGTTGACCCCAGAGCAGCAACTCACCTCTGGTGTGACACCCGGTCTCGTTCGCCTCTCCGTTGGTCTCGAAAACATCGACGACATCATCGCGGATCTGGAGCAGGCGCTGTTTTCTGCGCGAACGGCGGTTGCCGCGTAGTACGGTGATCGCTTGGGCAACGAGCGCAACGGGAGGAGTGCGACATGGACTGGCAGACGGCAGCAGACTCTGTACCCTCTGGGTTTGTCACTGAAGCCAATATCCGTTCGCTTCTTGGCAAACCACCTGCGACGGGGGCGTGGCGCGACGGCGACCCCGTAGGCCAGCGGCTGTTTGCGCGACTCGGTTCCCAGTCGCTGGAGTTCGGTGGGGAACTGCCCGCGGTGCGCGTCGCTTACGAGACATGGGGAACGCTAAACGCTGACGCCAGCAACGCAGTGCTCATCTTGCACGCCCTCACCGGGGACAGCCACGTCACGGGCGCTGCTGAGCCCGGCCACCAGACCAGCGGGTGGTGGTCGACGATGGTCGGTCCCGGCCTCGCGGTGAACACCGACCAGTGGTTTGTGATCTCCCCCAACGTGATTGGCGGGTGCCAGGGCACGACGGGGCCATCGAGTCCAGCCCCCGATGGGCAAGAGTGGGGCTCACGCTTTCCGTACCTGACCATTCGTGACATCGTGAATACGCAGGTTGCCCTCGCGGATGAGCTTGGCATCCATCGATTCGCGGCGGTCATTGGCGGCTCGATGGGCGGCATGCAGGCTTTGGAGTGGGCCGTCGGTTACCCGGACCGCGTCGAACGACTCGCTGTGCTTGCTGCACCAGCGCTCAGCAACGCCGACGAGATTTCTACGAATTCGGTGCAATTGGAAGCAATCCACATGGATGAAGGCTTCTCGGGTGGCGACTACTACGACGCGAAAGACGGCGAAGGCCCGCACAGGGGGCTCGCGCTTGCACGCCGCCTGGCTCTCTTGAGTTATCGATCACCCGACGAACTGAATGCTCGATTCCACAGGACATGGCAAAGCGATATCAATCCACTCGGGGGAAAGGGCCGTTTCGCTGTGGAAAGTTACCTCGACTTTCACGGCAATAGGTTCACTCGCCGATTCGATGCCAACAGTTACATCGTGTTGGCAAACGCCATGAGTTCGCACGATGTCGGCCGCGACCGCGGAGGGATCGCCGCTGCGCTGTCCACGGTGTCCGCACGAAGCCTCGTGTTGGGGATCGACAGCGACCGACTCTTCCCCGTTGGCACACAACACGAGGTTGCGAGGCTGCTTCCCAATGGAATCGATGATCGTCACGCGCTCGTCATCAATTCTGAGTTCGGCCACGACGCTTTTCTCATCGAACACGACCTTGTCGGGCGAGAGCTTCGCAGGCTTCTGGACTCGTAACGGCAACGTGAACCCACGCGTTTTGCCGTGAACCTGAGGATCAACTACTGATCTGCAGTGAGTTTGCAGAACGTCAGTGTGTCGCAATCGAAGTGTCGCGCCCCCACTTTTGGGGTCGAACGTGTGACTATTGTCCACGTGGAACTCATCTCAAAGGAACGCGATCGCCTTTTGCATCGCGCAACTCGATTCATGGGTGTCACCATGACGATCGTCGCGTTCCTCGGATTTTTGATCCCTGGCCTCGTCGACGAGACGAGCCTTTTGGCTGCCGGGCTGCTCGGCGTGCTGTTTCTGTTCAGTCTTGTTCGGATCGGGAGCGACTACTCCATCCTCTGGATCCTCTTGGGTCTTGCGTCCGGTCTCGCCATCCTCGTGATCGTGCAGTTGCCGTTTGCAGCGGAGAATCGCGCGGGACTTGCCACCGCGCTCGTGCCGTTTGCGGGGGGCGCGATGGCGGCTTTCGCGCTCGTACTGACGCGCTCTATCGCACGAGTCATCATTCTCATCATTGCGTTCGCATCCACTCTCGCGCTCATCCTGATGGTTGCCGGCGATGGCAACGTACCCAACTTTGCCGTAGGCGCCGTGATCATCGGCTGGATCGTCACGACATTCACAGGACTTTGGATTACCGCCAGCGTCCCGCGGGCAGCCAGACGAATACACAGCATCGGTCGCGCTCATCGTGCCGAACGTCAAGCATCCGAAATTGAGGCCCAGCGTCGACAATCAGCACGATTGCTCCACGACACTGTTCTGGCCACTCTCACGCTCCTCGCACATTCGGGCGTTGGAGTGACTCCCCAGGCGCTGCGCGCGCAAGCGGGCGACGATGCGCAATTGCTGCGTCAACTTCGACTGGGCGACGACGGCGCAATCCAGGATATCTCCCACCCCAATTCTGGATTGGGAACGTCGTCACCACTAGAGGATGCAACTCTCGGCACGACGCTGGAATCGGTGAAGCAGCGATTTGGACGAATCGGTTTAGAGGTCAGTTGGCACGGCACCGGCCAAGTGCTGCTTCCGAGCGACGTCCTCGACGCCTTCCTTCTCGCGCTTGCGGAATGCCTTGAGAACGTGCGCCGTCACGCAGGGGTCACAGATGCGCACGTCACGATCACCGACGACGAGAGTACGGTGAGGGCGATGGTGACAGATTCCGGAATTGGGTTCGATGTCAAAGACATCGACTCTGCCCGACTCGGGCTCAAAGACTCCGTCATCGGAAGACTGAGCGAAGTCGGGGGCACCGCACGCTTGTTCTCCTCTCCTGGGTCGGGAACCACTGTCGTGCTGGAGGTGCCGAAATGAGCGGCTACGGCAGACCGGAAGAGAACACGCTCGGCGCAATCCTCGGAAAACGAGGCAGGCCGAAACCGAACTCATCCCCTGCGGCCCGCGCTCTTCGCCAGGCCAGCGCCGGTGGTGCAAGTGTAGGAACCGGATTCGTCGGAATTGGAGCCGGAATTGTCGCGGCCATTGTGGCGGTTGCTGGCCTCATCCTGTTCCTCAGTCGACTGGCTGGGCACCCTGATCCTCTGCCTACCGCGTTTGCATGGCTCCTGCTGTACTTGATGATTATCGTCGTCGGCGTGATCATCGCGATCAACGGCGAACGGATGCCTACGTGGCTTTTCTCACTCTTTCTCGTCGCCATCGCGAGCGTCATCGCGCTGGACTTCATCGCCATTTGGCCTGCCCACAACATCGCCGCCCATGCGACGGCATCTGTCGCGGCGAGTTACAGCCTGCTCGTTGCCGTGACGCTTCGCCGCACCGTGGAGATTCTCGTCCCACTCGGCATCATCGGAGTGAGTTTCATCGCGGCTATCCTTCTTTCCACTCCCTTGACCCGGGAAACCCTGCCCGCACAACTCGTCATTGTTGCTGCCGTGGTTCTGCCGCCAGCTTTCGCGACGTGGATTGTGGTGTACTTCCGCAGAATCGTCCAACGCGAACTTGATCGCGTGCTCGTGCAAAGCACGGTGTCCGCTCCGCGGTTCGCAGTAGGGATGATGGCTTCGGAAGAGCTTGCTCGGCTTGACCTCGCGGCCGAGGAACTTTTCGATTCCATCGCGAGCGGCAGAGCGAAGCTCCCCCTCGACCCCAAGACCGCGTCGCTCGCCGCGTCGCTCGCCACTGAATTGCGACTTCACCTCATCGAGGGGCGCCGCGAGACGTGGTTGTACCATGCGATTACCGAGTCTGAGCAACTCGGCAAGTCGGTAACGCTGACAGATTCCGGCAGCCTCGCCGGACTGCTTGATCCCCAACAACGCGACGGATTACTCTCCGGAGTGTGGCTTCTCGTGAGCGACAAGTCACAGGATCGCGCCTCAGTTCACCTCACACTTGGCCCGGTGAGCGCGGCAGAAACGGAAGGTCATGAGACTATGGTCTCAGTTCCCATAGCCATCACGACGACGGGTGTTGCCCGAAATCGTGTTGACCCGGCAACGTGGGGATCGCTTGGCCGCGTTGGTACTTTCACTAATGCGACAGTAAATTCGAGTCTGCGAGTCGAGATCGATTGCTTGGTTGCGAACCCAGCTGACCAATACCATGCTGAACAAACAGTTCACAGATAGGGGCAACAGCCGTGACAACAGATGAAGCACCCATCAGACTCGCGCTAGTCGATGACCACAAGATGCTCCTTGGGGCGCTCACGGAGTGGATTCGGGGCGCTGCCTCCGACATTTCCATGGTTGCCGCAGTCACGACGTGGCCGGAACTGCTCACGCATCCCGAGTTTCCCGTCGACGTCGTCTTGCTTGACCTGGATTTGAAAGACAACCTGCCCATCTCGCTGAAAATTTCTACGCTCAAGACCACCGGTGTCAAGACCGTGCTCATGAGCACCTACTCTGAACCGAACGTCGTCAGAGAGGCCCTCGCAGCGGGAGCACTCGGGTACCTCGTGAAGAGCGAAGACGCCGAAATGATCGTGGAGGCCATCCGCGCGGCGAACAAGGGCGAGTCTTTCATCTCCGCCGAACTCGACCTCGCACTCAATGCAAGCGACGTGGGCGGGGCGCCGAAGCTCAGCGCTCAAGAGCGCCGCGTCATGGCGCTGTACGGCGGCGGAGAACCCGTCAAGGCCGTCGCATTCCAGCTCGGCATCTCAGAAGAGACTGCGAAGTCTTACCTCAAGCGAATTCGCGAGAAATACCGCATCGCGGGGATTGATGTCGGCACGAAGGTTGCCCTGCGAAAGCGCGCCATTCAGGACGGCATCCTGCTGCAATCGAACGAAATGGGAAACCTGTAGTTCACCCTCGCCGCTCAAGCGGCTCTGACGTGTCGGTTGGCCCACTGTCGATCCGCCACAGCGTCACGACAGCCCATCCGAAAATTGCGAACACGAGAATGTTCCTCGCGGAAAGAGCGACGAGCATGATCGGATTCAGCGACAGGAGCCAGCCGTACAGGTATGGGTACATCACTTGAGTGAGTGCCGCCGTCACGAGAGTCATCCCCGCAGGCACGGCAAACCACCACCGGTTCCCGCCGCAGCGAGTGGTGAGTCCGAGAATGACGGGAACGGCAAGCCACGCGATAAATTGCGGTGAACCAACCTTGTTGAAGGCGATGAGTGCTGACACGAGCGCAAGCGACACGGTTGCCAGGAGCGGTCCGGTTTGCGCGCCGCGCCGCAACGCGAGCAAACCCGTCAGAACGACGGCCACAACAACGAGAGCCATGATGGGGGTCATGAGAGCGCTAGCCGTGCCCGTTCCATTGCCCGTGACTTGCCACGTGAGAATGTGTTGATCGAAGTACACGATGGTTCCCGAAATTCCGCTGAACGCCTGCCACAGCCACACGGTGCTCACTGGTGATTCGACCTGAAGTCCGCGGTCCGTTTGCTGCCCAATGAAGCTGAAGACATGCGTGCCGCTGCCGAAGAGAAGCGCACAAACCACAATGAGAGCGCTCACGCCGACGGCGGAGGAAGCAATACTCCACCGGGCTTTCAGCGCAATAACCATCGCGGTGAGGATGGCGACCGGCCACACTTTGATCCACGCGGCAATGGTGAGGATGAACGTCGCCAGTAAGGGGCGCGTGGCGATAAATGTCACTCCGACGATCGCGAGAGGAACCGTCACAGAGTCGATTCGGCCAAGTGCGATCGGCCCGAGAAGCAGCAGGAAAACGATCCACCACCATGCCGCGACGGAATTTTTGCTCTCCAGTTTGCGGCCAGTCAACGCAAAAAATGCGATGGCATCCAACACCAGGATCATGCTGAGCCACGTGCTGGCATACAGCGACGGGCCAAACATCTCGGCAGCGAGCATCGGAAAAATTGCGAGGATGGGATACACCCAAGCGCTGTCGATACCGACCCAAAAGCCGCCGAGTACGACTTGATCTGTCCAGAACTTGTAGACCTGCGTGACGTCGCCGAGCGGCAACCCTGGCCCATAAAGGTTGAGGAGTCCTAGCCACAAGTGGGCGAGGATGAACGATGACCACAGAGCGAGGGGGCTACGACCGATTCTGCTCATCACGGTTCAGCGTAACCGACCGTGGTAACTCAATTCTGCAGATCGGCAATGACCTTGGGGATTGCTTCGTTAAGGCCAAGAACCGTGAACGGGCCTCCCGCACCGGCCTTGTGCGCCGCGAGCCCGTGGACGAGCACGGCGGTTGCCGCTAGTCGCGCGAGCAAACCGTCATCCTCTCTCACTGCCAAGGAGTGAGTGGCAACGAGCGCGCCGAGGATTCCGGCAAGCGAGTCGCCGGTTCCCGCCGTTGCGAGCCAGGTTGTCGGTGACGTAATGCTGAACGTCGTGTCGGCGCCGCACACGAGAGTGGTGTGACCTTTGAGAACCACGGTGGCGCCCAAACTTTCTGCTGCACGCTGAGCCCACAACTCGGGCTCTGCGGAAACTTCCGCAACATCAACGTGCAGTGCCCGAGCAAGTTCGCCGTGGTGCGGCGTCACCACGACCGGCCCGCTCGCGTTGACGGCAGTCTCCACCGTGCCCGCATCCAGGATCAGCGGATGACCTGAACCGAGCGCGGTAACGAGCCGGGCTTCCGTGAGGGTGTCCCACGTTGCGGAATCGATACCGGAGCCCAGCAGCCACGCTTGCACTCGACCGTCGATAGTCACCGTTTCTGGGCGGCGCGCCATGACGAGCGCACTCGGCCGTTCGGGGCCGAGGTAGCGCACCATACCGACGCCCGTGTGCAGCGCTGCATCGACTCCGAGGACCGCCGCTCCCGGATAGTCATCGGAGCCCGTCACAACGCCAAGCACTCCTCGCGAGTATTTGTCGTCACTTTCTCGTGGTACCGCTATCGCGTCGCGCGCCTCCTCGGCAGTCCACTGCACAAACCCGCTCATGGGTTAACGATAGTTGGTCGATCCGCGATGTCGACGAGTGGCATCCTGCACTTCCCCCACGAGTTCTTCAATGATGTCCTCGAGGAACACCACGCCCTCTGCCGTGCCGTGCTCATCGAAGACGCGCGCGAGGTGCACGCCCGAGCGGCGCATCGCGGCGAGCGCGTCTTCCAGGTCAGTGTCCTGAAAGATTGAAATGAGCCTGCGGATACGTTTGGCCGGAACGGCAGCCGAGAGCTGGTGCGCCCCGCTCAAATCCAGAACATCTTTAAGGTGCAAATATCCGGTGGGTTCACCTGCGTCATCAAGAATGACGTACCGGGAAAACCCGTTCTGGGCGACGGCGCGCTCCACTTGCTCAGGAGTGACCGACTCTGGGAAGCTCACGAGTTGCGGCATTCCCACGGAGATGTCTCTCACTTTTTTGGCGCTGAACTCGAAGGCCGCAGAGAGCGCGCCGATGTCGTCTCGCAGTTTTCCTTCGCGCTGGGACTGATTCACGATGTTCGCCACTTCATCAATCGTGAAAATGCTGTTCGCCTCGCTTTTAGGTTCCACCCGGAAGAGGCGAAGTACCCCGTTGGCTGTCGCGTTGAGCGCAATGATGATCGGGTGAAAAATGGTCGAAATCCACACGAGGGGCGGTGCGAGAAAGAGAGCGGCACGGTCGGGGATAGAGAACGACAGGTTCTTTGGAACCATTTCCCCGAGCACCACGTGCAGGAACGACACGATGGTGAGCGCAATTGTGAAAGCAATGCCGTCGATGACGGGCTCCGGCCATCCGGTAAGACTCAAAGGCCCTTCGAGAATATGGTGAATCGCCGGTTCCGAGACGTTCAGGATGAGCAGTGAACACACCGTGATCCCCAGCTGGCTCGTCGCCAGCATGAGGGTCGCGTGTTCCATGGCGTACAGAGTGGTGCGCGCTCGTCGACTTCCCGCCTCCGCCTTAGGTTCGATTTGCGACCGTCGCGCAGAAATCACCGCGAACTCGGCAGCCACGAAGAACGCGTTAATGACCAGCAGAATGCCGAGCCACGCGATACCCCACCAATCATTCATGAGTATCACCCGTCTCGAAAGCGGTGTATTGAACGCGATCGATGCGTCGCCCGTCGAGCTTCTCAACTCGCAAAACGCCCGTGCCCACCGACACGGTATCTCCGACGACGGGAAGCCGCCCGAGCTCACTCAGGATGAACCCAGCGACCGTTTCGTATGGCCCGTCTTCCGGTACGACAACTCCGGCCTGATCGAGAAGTTCATCAGGTCTCAGCATTCCCGGGAACGTCACTCCGTCACGCCCGAGTACAATTCCCGCTCGCGTTCGGTCGTGCTCGTCTGCGACTTCCCCCACGAGTTCTTCGACGAGGTCCTCCAACGTGACAACGCCGGCAGTTCCACCGTATTCATCGAGAACGACAGCCATTTGGAACCCGCGCCCTCGAAGTTCACCGAGCAAAGTGTCGAGCTTCATGGTCTCCGGGACACGCAAGGCATCCGACGTGAGTGCCGAAACGGGAACTTCGGCGCGGCGATCTCTCGGAACTGCGACCGCTTTCTTGACGTGCACGAGTCCCACGACATCATCAATGCCGTCATCGATCACCGGGAACCGTGAAAAGCCCGTCGTACGTGCGAGCTCGATCACGGCGCTTGATGGTTCAGACTTTTCGATGCTTTCCACGCGCGGCCTTGGCGTCATGACATCGGAGGCGACTCGGGCGGAAAACACGAGAGTCCTCGACAGCAGTGTTGCCGTGTCAAGGTCAAGACTCCCCGCTGTCGCAGAGCGGCGCACAAGGGAGCGAAGCTCCTCGGCCGTTCGAGCAGAAGACAATTCCTCTTTCGGTTCGATTCCTACTCGTCTCAAGATGAAATTCGCCGTGTTGTTGAGAAAAACAACTGCGGGCCGAAAAAGCCACGTGAAGGCCACCTGGAACGGGAGGACGAATTTGGCAGTGTGCAATGGGAGCGCGAGCGCAAAGTTCTTGGGAACGAGTTCCCCGACGATCATGGAAAGCAGGGTGGCCGCGACGATTGCCGTCGTGGTCCCTACCGCGGTGACAGCGGCCTCTGACCAGCCGAATCCGCTGAGCGGTTCACGCAGCAACCCGCTAATGGCGGGCTCCAGCATGAACCCGGTGAGAAGGGTCGTGAGCGTAATCCCTAGTTGCGCACTGGAAAGATGAGTCGATGTCGCTTTGAGCGCACCGATCGTAATCCCAAGACCGCGATCACCTCGATCTCTTCGAGTTTCGAGTTCCGAGCGGTCGAGACTGACGAGTGAAAACTCTGAAGCGACAAAGAAGCCCGTACCGATAGTGAGGACGACGCCGATTCCGAGCATCAGCAGTTCGCTCACTGTGCCTGCTTCAGGAGCGTGCAGCTGAGTCGTCCAGGCGGAGGGTCGTCCATTATCTGACCAAGTATATCCGGCAGAGTGTGCTCACCAACCCACCGGGAGTGCTTTGCCCTCTTCGTAGCCCGCCGCGGACTGAATGCCCACTAGCGCTCGCTCGCGAAACTCGGCCAGATCTTTAGCCCCGGCGTAGGTGAGAGACGATCTCACGCCGGAGGTAATCATGTCGATCAGATCTTCCACCGATGGTCGTTGCTCGTCAAGATAGATGCGGGACGACGAGATTCCTTCCGCAAACAGCGTCTTTCGCGCGAGTTCGTACGGGTCGAGCCTCTCGAACCTGTCACGCACAGCTTTCGTGGACGCCATCCCCCAGCTCTGTTTGAAAAGCTTGCCTTCGTCATCCGCTTCCAGTTCGCCCGGAGCTTCGATCGTGCCGGCAAACCAGGAGCCGATCATGACGGATGATGCCCCAGCGGCGAGCGCGAGCGCTACATCTCTCGGGTAGCGAACTCCCCCATCCGCCCACACGGTGGCCCCGAGTTCGCGAGCCGTCGCGGAAGCCTCCAGGACGGCAGAAAACTGCGGCCTGCCCACAGCGGTCATCATGCGGGTCGTGCACATCGCCCCTGGACCGACACCCACTTTGATGATCGTCGCTCCCGCATCGACGAGCGTGCGTACCGCCGACGCCGTGACCACGTTCCCCGCGACGATGGGGAGCCCAAGGTCAAGTCGCGCGACTGTCGCTACTGCTCGGAGCATGCCCGCCTGATCTCCGTGCGCGGTGTCGAGCACAATCGCGTCGACGCCCACGGACGCGAGCGCTCGCGCTCTGGCTTCGACATCCGAGTTGATGCCGATGGCTACTGCAACCTTCAGCCGACCATCGGAGTCGACGTTTGCCTGGTAAATCGTCGCCCTGAGGGCACTCTTTCTGCTGAGCGTGCCAATGACGGCACCGTGATGGAGCACGGGCACGAACTGCAGGTCTGCCGCGACCATGAGATCGAAAGCGCTGCGCGGGTCAGCAACGTCGTCAGCATCGATGGAGGCGACAGAGCCTCTCAGCAAATCCGTCAACGGAGCATCCGGCATCGCGGTGGCGAGCGTTGACGCGTCGATGCAACCGAGATACTCCCCAGAGGTGTCGCCAGCATGGTGAGCTTCTCGCAGCACAATTCCCTGACCCTCGACGGGCGGAACGCGGCGAAGCGCATCGGCGACGGTCGCGTCGGACGCCAACTCCACCGGCGTGTCGTACATCGTCGGTTGCGCTTTCACCCATCGAATGGCCGCATCCAGTTCCTGCGGGTGCAGGTCTTGCGGCAGGACCCCGAGTCCACCCCTGCGCGCAATTGAAGCCGCCATGCGCGCTCCCGTGACCGAGTTCATATTCGCGGAGACAAGGGGGATGCTGCCCCCCGTTCCGTCATCCGGTGCGAGCGAAACATCCAATCGGCTTTGCACATTGGAATGGCTCGGGACAAGGAAGACGTCCGAGTAGGTCAGGTCATTTACCGGAACCGCATCATAAAACCTCATAACTTTAAAGGTAGCCGCATGTCGATGGTGAGGCATCGCCCAGCTATTCCGATTAAGCTGTAGTGAGGGGTGGCTAGGCCACCCCATACCCAAACACTGATGACAGAGAGTGGGCGTTCAGGCGTGTCCAGCCAAACCACCGGACTCACCGAGGATGGTTCCTCCAATGAGTTCGGCGCCAACGAGTGGCTTGTAGATGAAATGTACGGACGATTCGTGGCGGACCGAAACTCCGTTGACAAATCCTGGTGGCCGGTTCTGGAGAACTACCACCGGATAAAGACCACGGACGCCGTACCTCCTGCCAGCAGCGAAGCCGCAGCGGACAGCACGGTTGCGGCACCTGCAGCGACGGAGGCGCCAGCTGCGCCCACCGCGGCGGAACCAACTGAGCCCCCCACGACGACTCAACCGATCGCCAAGACGACCTCCATCGCGCCCAAAACACAGCCGATTCCTGCTGAAGCACCCAAGACGCAACCCATCGAACAAGTGGAGAACGTCGCCGAACAGGATCCGCAAAAGTCCGTTCAAACTCTCCGGGGAATGCCGAAAGCCCTCGCTGCGAACATGGATGCGAGCCTTACCGTTCCCACGGCAACAAGCGTTCGCACCATCCCGGCGAAACTGCTCATCGACAACCGCATCGTCATCAACAATCACCTCAAGCGCGCGCGTGGTGGCAAGGTTTCGTTTACGCACCTGATCGGCTGGGCACTCATCCAGGCCATCAAAGAGTTCCCGAGCCAAAATGTGTATTACGAAGAAGTCGATGGCAAGCCATCCGTTGTCACTCCCGCGCACATCAACCTGGGAATCGCGATCGACATCCCTAAGCCGGATGGCACTCGCGCTCTTCTCGTGCCCAGCATCAAACGTGCTGACACGATGGGGTTTGCCGAGTACGTCGCCGAATATGAGGCGATTGTCGCCAAAGCGCGTGGCAATAAGCTCACCGCTGACGACTTTGCTGGCACGACGATTTCTCTCACAAACCCCGGTGGAATCGGCACGGAGCACTCTGTACCGCGGCTCATGCGCGGCCAGGGCTGCATCATTGGCGCCGGCGCCCTCGAGCACCCGGCAGAGTTCCAGGGCATGTCGCCGACAACTCTCGCCGATCTCGGCGTTGGCAAGACGATCACGCTCACGTCAACCTACGACCACCGCGTAATTCAGGGTGCCGGTTCTGGCGAGTTCCTGAAGATCGTGCACGAGCTGCTTATCGGTGAGCACCGGTTCTACGAAGAGATCTTTGCGGCCCTTCGCATTCCTTACGACCCCATTCACTGGGCGCCGGATATCCACGTCGACACTGCCGATGCCGTCAACAAAACGTCCCGCGTGCAGGAGCTCATCAATTCGTATCGAGTTCGCGGTCACCTCATGGCGGATATTGATCCGCTCGAGTACCGTCAGCGCACCCACCCGGACTTGGAGATCTCCAGCCACGGGTTGAGTTTTTGGGATCTGGACCGCGAGTTCGTCACGGGCGGTTTCGGCGGTCGCCGTTCCGCGCTCTTGAGGGAAATCCTCGGCATCCTGCGTGACTCGTATTGCCGCACCGTCGGTATCGAGTACATGCACATTCAGGATCCGCGGGAACGAAAGTGGATCCAGGATCACGTAGAGAAGCCGTACGCAAAGCCCACGCACGACGAGCAAATGCGGATCCTCGCGAAGCTCAACGAAGCCGAGGCTTTCGAAACCTTCCTCCAGACCAAGTACGTGGGCCAGAAACGCTTCAGCCTTGAGGGCTCGGAGACGATGATTTCGCTTCTGGATGCCGTGCTGCAGTCTGCAGCAGAGGTCGAGCTTGAAGAGGTCGCCATCGGAATGGCGCACCGCGGACGCTTGAACGTGCTCACCAACATCGCCGGAAAAACCTACGGGCAGATCTTCCGCGAGTTCGAGGGGACGCAGGACCCGCGCACAGTGCAGGGTTCAGGAGACGTTAAGTACCACCTCGGCACCGAAGGAACCTTCACGGCCGCCAACGGCGAGAAGATCCCCGTCTATCTGGCAGCAAACCCGTCGCACCTGGAAGCAGTCGACAGTGTGCTTTCCGGAATTGTGCGGGCAAAGCAGGACCGCAAGCCCATCGGTAGTTACCGTGTTCTTCCGATCCTCATTCACGGCGACGCCGCGATGGCAGGTCAGGGTGTGGTCGTGGAACTGCTGCAAATGTCTGAGCTTCGCGGGTACCGCATCGGCGGCACCATCCACCTCGTCGTCAACAACCAGGTCGGATTCACGACGCCGCCATCAGAGGGCCGCACGTCGGTGTACGCGACGGACGTCGCCAAGACCATTCAGGCGCCCATTTTCCACGTGAATGGCGACGATCCTGAGGCAGTTCTCAGGGTTGCAGAGTTGGCGTTTGGCTTCCGGCAGGAGTTCCACAAGGACGTCGTTATCGACCTCGTGTGCTACCGCCGTCGCGGCCACAACGAGGGTGACGATCCGTCGATGACGCAGCCGCTCATGTACAACCTCATCGAGGCGAAGCGTAGCGTTCGCACGCTTTACGCAGAAGCTCTTGTCGGTCGCGGTGACATCACCGAGGAAGAGTATGAGGCCGCGCACGCCGACTTCCAGGACCGCCTTGAGCGCGCTTTCCAGGAGACGCACGCAGCGCAAACCGGTTCAATGCCCATCGTTGTCAGGGATGGCAAGCCGGTGTCGGATCTCGAACGTCCAGGTTCTCAACAGGATGACGCCGCGGGTGAACCCGAATCGACGGGCGTCGATGTGAGCGTGATCTCCGCAATCGGTGATGCGCACGCCAACACCCCATCTGGGTTCACGGTGCACCAGAAGCTGCAAACGCTGATGCAAAAGCGCGTCGACATGAGCCGCAATGGCTCGATCGATTGGGCTTTTGCCGAACTTCTCGCGCTTGGATCGGTCCTTCTCGAGGGCACGCCCGTTCGGATGGCGGGTCAGGACACGAGGCGCGGCACGTTCGTGCAGCGTCACGCGGTTCTTCACGACCGAGCGAACGGCCAGGAATGGCTACCGCTCGCGAACCTTTCCGACTCGCAAGCGAAGCTCTGGATCTACGATTCGCTTTTGAGCGAATATGCGGCCGTCGGTTTCGAGTACGGCTACTCGGTAGAGAGGGCGGATGCTCTCGTCCTCTGGGAAGCCCAGTTCGGCGACTTCGCGAACGGTGCACAGATCATCATCGACGAGTTCATCGCGAGTGCCGAGCAAAAGTGGGGCCAACGCTCCGGCGTCGTGCTGCTTCTTCCGCACGGCTATGAAGGCCAGGGGCCCGACCACTCGTCCGCGCGCATTGAGCGATACCTTCAGATGTGTGCAGAGAACAACATGACGGTGGCCCGCCCATCAACCCCCGCGTCCTACTTCCACTTGCTTCGCCGTCAGGCGTACTCGAGGCCGCGCAGGCCCATGGTCGTCTTCACACCGAAGGCCATGCTGCGTTTGCGCGGTGCCACAAGTGATCTTTCCGAGTTCACGAGCGGCAAATTCGAGCCTGTCATTGACGATGCGACGATCACGGATCGTTCCGCAGTCAAGCGAGTTCTCTTGCACTCGGGCAAGCTCCACTACGACATTCTGGCGGAGCGCGACAAGCGCGAGATCAAGGACATCGCTCTCGTGCGGGTTGAGCAGTATTACCCGCTGCCTTTGCGCGAACTCGTGTCGGTGCTTGGGCAGTATCCGGATGCCGAACTCGTGTGGGTTCAGGAGGAACCAGAGAATCAGGGTGCCTGGCCGTTCATTCGGCTTGAACTGTTGCGTGCGAACAAGCGTGAAATTTCGGTTGTTTCCCGTGCGGCGTCCGCATCACCCGCGACCGGCTCGAGCAAGCGCAGCGCGCAAGAGCAAGCAGACATTCTCGAACGTGCGTTGACGCTCAGCTAAGCATTGTCCTTTCGGGGCAACGCCTCAAGTTCGATGGTGAAACACGTGTCGCCCGGCTGACTGGAAACACTGACCGTTCCACCGTGCGCTTCAACGATCGCGTGAGTGATCGCGAGCCCAAGTCCCGTACTTCCTGTACTGCGTGATCGCGAATTATCTCCGCGCACGAACCGTTCGAACAGGGTCGGTTGGAGCTCGGCGGGGATGCCGGGGCCATCGTCGCACACGGTCACCGTGACGCGATCCACCGAGCTCACGACGCTTGTCGTCACGCTCGTGTGCGGCGGAGTGTGCAGTCGAGCGTTCGCAAGGAGGTTCGCGACGGCCTGGAGAAGGCGGGCGGGGTCAGCCATGACGATGACGTCGGGATCCTCCGCATGAAGGACCCACGTGTGCTCAGGCGAGCTTGCTGTGGCATCCGCCACGGCGTCCGTTATGAGGGGTACAAGCTGCACTGCCTCAAACGTGATGTCGGTGCCTTCGTCGAGCCTCGCGAGCAACAGCAGCTCCTCGACGAGAGCTGTCATCCTGATCGACTCTGATTCGATTCGGGAGAGCGATTTCACGATGTCTGCCGGGAGAGTGTGCCCGCTTCGCCTCGTGAGTTCCGAGTAGCCGCGAATCGAGGCGAGAGGGGTGCGCAATTCGTGGCTCGCGTCAGCGACGAATTGGCGCACTTTGCGTTCGCTCGCGTGACGAGCGGTGAGCGCTTGCGCGACGTGCTCCAGCAGTCGGTTGAGAGCAGCGCCGACCTGGCCGACCTCTGTGGAGTCGCGAGCATGGTCGATGGGCACGCGCTCGGCAAGCGCCACATCCCCCCGATCTAGTTCCAGTTCCGCCACGCGTGTTGCTGTCGTGACGACGTCGGACAGCGGTCTTAATGCGAGCCGGACAACGAAAGTGGCCGTGATCGCCGCCACGGCGATACCGATTGCGGTAATCACGAGAATGATGAGCATGAGCTGGCCTGTCGTCGCGTTCACCTCCCGCATGGGCAGCCCAACGATCAACCCAATGCCGGAGTTCGTCTCGGCTGTCACTACGCGGTATGCGCCCAAATCACCGCCCAATTGCACCGTGACGGGCAAAGAACTGTCAATGCGCAAGAGCACGCGCTGTTGCCGGGGAGTGAGGCTGCGGATGTTTGCGGCGTCATCCAGATATCGGGGCCCGAGAATTTCGCCGTTGCGCACGATGAGTCCGAGAGTTCCTGCGCTTTGTCCGCTGCCGGTCCCCGGTGGATTGTCGGTCGGCCCAATATCCAATTGGGGCAGGAACGTTTGGCTCCGTTCCATCGCGGCCGACAATTGCGCGTCCAGGCGTTCCACGAGAGAGTGACGCAGCGTCACAACACTTGCGACCCCGATCCCCAAACTGATGAGCGTGAGAAGCGCGACGATTCCCAGTACGAGCCGTTGGCGCAGAGACCAGGCTGCGCGACGCGTCGCGCCGGACGTCACGAAGTAACCGCTTTTATCGTGTACCCGACGCCCCGCACCGTGTGGATCATGGGCTCACCGAGGGAGTCGATCTTTTTACGAAGGTACGAAATGTAGAGCTCGACGATGCTGGCTCTCCCACCAAACTCATAGCTCCACACGCGGTCAAGAATTTGCGCTTTGCTGAGCACTCTTCGCGGATTGCGCATGAGATACCTGAGCAGCTCGAACTCGGTTGCCGTGAGATCAATGGGCGTATCACCCCTGTGCACTTCGAAGCGCTCTTCGTTGAGTACGAGATCCCCCACTCGAACTTCGGGGTCCTCCACCGCATTCGTGGCGAGAGCGCTGCGTCGAAGCAGGCCGCGCAAGCGCGCGACGAGTTCCTCGAGGCTGAACGGTTTCGTCACGTAGTCATCGCCCGTCGCCGTCAATCCGGCGATGCGGTCCCTCACGGAGTCTTTCGCCGTGAGGAACAGCACTGGGCCCTCAAATCCGTCGCCGCGCAAACGGCGCAAAACTTCGAGCCCGTCGATGTCGGGCAACATGATGTCGAGCACGATGACATCTGGTCGGAACTCGCGCGCGATCGTGAGCGCGTCGTGTCCACGCAACGCAGCCTTTACGCTCCAGCCTTCGTATCGAAGCGCCATCGTCAACAAGTCAGCGAGAGAGGATTCATCGTCGACGACCATGGCGCGGATGGGCGTTCCGTCCTGGCGTACGAGGGCCGGCGGTCTCACACTCTCACTCATAGAGCATTATCCTCATGCCGCCCACTACATTGCCTGTGCGCTTCCTATGTTTTAGCCGTGAATTGCGGTCACGGCACTTTCATAGCTTCGACCGGGTTCGTGCATAGCCGCAAGCCCCAGTCTTTACCTGCCCAGCCTTTCTCTTCGACTGGGCGGAAAGGAAAACATCATGGCGACAACGCCAACACCGACCGAGGACACTACTCCTCACGAGCAATCAAGCGAGGCGCCGAAGCCGCACACCGTGCCCGTGGCTGCATCACCCTCGGTATCCACTTCAGGCAAGTGGGTGCTGACATCCATCGCGGCCGTAGGGTTGCTCGGTCTGGGTCTCCTCGGCGGCATGCAGATCGGCCAGCAGATGGTACCTGTCGGTGCCCATGCTTCTGGCCCTGTGATCATTCACCAGGGTGGCCAAGGGCAGGTCGAGCGGATCCCTGACGGCATGAAGGAGCGCATGCAAGATCGGATGAAAGAGCGCATGCAAGAGCGGCGCGATCAGCTTTCAGTCCCAGAAGCGCCCGATCAGAATAACGGCTAATGCGTTGACTGGATCTCGCGGATCCGGGCTAACACCCGGGTCCGCAGTTCCTCTGGTGCAGACTCATTGCAGGCGCGCTGAACTGCTTTTGTCAGCACTATCCCTACGTTCGCTTCATCTTCGCAACTGTCGCAATTCAACATGTGCTCACGGACGTCTGCGTAAGCCTCTTGACTGAGTTCATTGTGGAGAAACTCTTCGAGTTCTGCGAGCGCCTTCTCGCAACCGCAATCAGTCATTTTGCCGCTCCGGAACGTGCATATGAACCGAGCCGCTCACGAAGCATTCGCCTGCCACGATGCAGGCGACTCATGACGGTGCCTACTGGAGTTTTCATAATATCGGCGATCTCCTGATAGGAAAACCCTTCAACATCGGCAAAATACACCGCGAGCCGGAAGTCTTCAGGAATGGACTGCAGCGCATCCTTCACGGCGCTGTCAGGCAAATGGTCGATCGCTTCTGCTTCTGCTGATCGTGTCACGGTTGTCGTGGCCGACACGGCGCCGCCCATTTGCCAATCCTCGAGCTCGTCAATTGTGCCTTGGTAGGGGTTGCGCTGATTTTTGCGGTAAATGTTAATAAACGTGTTGGTGAGAATGCGGTACATCCACGCCTTCAGGTTCGTGCCCTGTTGAAACCTGCCGAATGCGGCGAACGCTTTGACGAAGGTTTCTTGAACGAGGTCCGAAGCGTCGGCAGGATTCCGCGTCATCCGCATGGCTGCGGCATACAACTGGTCCATCAACGGGATCGCCTGTTCCTCGAACAGCGCGCTGAGGTCGCGATCGTCGGGCGGCGTTTTTACCTTCGGGGAGTCGTCGAAACTCGCCGCTGGCGTTGCATCGGAGGTCGTCATCGACGTCCAGCTTAGTTGCCGCGCCTGCTTGTCAGCCTTGAAAAGCGGATTCGCCGCGTCGTGATCTGCAAAGACCACTGACGGTGCTCGTTCCAGAAGGGTTGTCACGTGCTCGTTCCCGTTTCGTTTAAGTAAAGTGCCGATACTCTGGTAACCAATGTTCGTATCCACTTATTCCAAGCCAGAGTTTGATCCCTACCAGAATGATGATCTGGTGATCGAAACTCCTGAAGGTCCTTGGCGTGCACCCCGCGCAGCGGGTCCGTTCTCATCGTCGGTGGTTCTTCCCGGTTCTAAGTCGCTCACAAACCGTGAACTCGTGCTTGCCGCTCTCGCCGACGGCCCCTCCCTTTTACGGGCTCCCCTGCACTCCCGCGACACGGAACTCATGGCGGAAGCTCTGCGCGAACTCGGCACCATCATCAAGGAAGTGCCGGGCGACGGCCCGTTTGGCGCGGATTGGCTCATCACCCCGCAGGAACTGTCCGGTGGATCATCGATTGACTGCGGGCTTGCGGGGACCGTCATGAGATTCGTGCCCCTCGTTGCCGCTCTCGCTCTCGGGCCTGTGGCCTTCGACGGTGATCCGGCTGCTCGCAAACGGCCCATGCGTTCCACGATCGACGCCTTGCGTGCGCTCGGCGTAGATGTGACGGATGATGGCCGCGGCACACTTCCCTTCAGCCTGTACGGCACTGGAGGTGTCGCCGGAGGCCAGTTGGATGTCAACGCATCGGAGTCCAGCCAGTTCGTTTCTGCACTGCTTCTCGTTGGTGCTCGTTTTGCACATGGACTCCGCTTGACGAACACGGGCCCCACCGTGCCAAGCCTCCCGCACATCGAAATGACGATCGCGACGCTTGCGGCGCGCGGTGTGACGGTGACGTCAGATACTGCCAAGGCGGGCAAGGGATCCTGGAGCATCGAGCCCGGCGTAATTTCCGCCCGCGATGTGGACATCGAGCCCGACTTGTCGAATGCTGCGCCCTTTCTCGCTGCAGCGCTCGTGGCCGGTGGCAGCGTCACGATCGGCGGTTGGCCGACCACAACTACGCAAGTCGGTGACCGCCTCGAATCCTTGCTCGCGGAGTTTGGTGCAACCTCAACTCGCACAGAATCAAGCCTCACGATCGATGGCGGCCTCGGCGTCCTTGGCGGCGGAACAATGCCTGGAGTCGAACTCGACCTGCACGATTGCGGCGAACTCGCACCCACTCTTGTTGCCCTCGCCACAATGTCGGAAAGCCAGAGCCGCATCACGGGAATCGGGCACTTGCGCGGGCACGAATCCAATCGTCTCGCGGCGCTCACCACCGAAATTAACGCTCTCGGCGGCGCCGTGACAGAACTGGAAGACGGCCTCCTCATCGAGCCGACCCAGCTTCATGGTGGGGTGTGGCACAGCCACGAAGACCACCGCATTGCCACCTCCGGTGCACTGATTGGCCTCGCGATCGACGGAATCGAGATCGACGATATCGCCACTACCGCGAAGACGCTGCCGGAGTTCCCGGCGCTGTGGCGTGAGCTCGTGAACCCGCGGCCCGCATCCGTCGACCCGTTTTCCATCGGAATCTTCTAGTAACGATGAGCTGGTTGCCAGAGGATGACGGCGAAGACGACAAGTGGGCCGACTATGAGGCGCGGGATCGCCCCAACCCGAAAGGCAATCGCGCTCGAACGAAAATTCGCCCTGAGCACGCCGATGCCGTCACCGCTCGGGTTCTCACGGTAGATCGAGGACGCTACTCGGTTCTTGTCGACGAAGATACTCCGGATGAGCGCGATGTCGTCGCCGCGCGAGCCCGCGAATTGCGCAAAAAGGCTATCGTGACGGGTGATCGCGTGGACATCGTGGGAGACACGAGCGGCGATGACGGCACTCTCGCGCGCATTGTTCGCATCCAGCCGCGCACGACGATTCTGCGCCGCAGCGCTGACGACTCCGACGAAGTGGAGCGCGTCATCGTCGCCAACGCCGATCAGATGCTCATTGTCGTGGCCGCGGCAGATCCTGAACCGCGTCCGAGGCTTGTCGATCGCTACCTCGTCGCCGCTTTCGATGCAGGAATCGCGCCCATCCTGTGCATGACGAAAACCGACCTGGCCGATCCGACCGAGTTTCTCGCGAACTTCGAGGGGCTCGGTCTCGTGGTGTTGACCAGCACGCACGACGACTTTCCGCTTGACGAGCTGCGTGAACTTCTTGTCGGGCACTCGACAGTGGCCGTCGGACACTCCGGTGTCGGAAAGTCCACGCTCGTCAATGCGCTGGTTCCCGAAGCTAACCGGGCGGTAGGGCACGTGAACGTTTCTACGGGTCGCGGCCGCCACACGTCGTCGTCGACAGTGTCGTACCGCGTGGGTGACGGCTGGATTATCGACACGCCAGGGGTTCGATCGTTCGGCCTCGGACATGTCAACATCGACAACATTCTCACGTCGTTCACCGATCTCGCAGAACTTTCCAAAAAATGCCCTCGCGGCTGCACACACCTGCCAGACTCACCGGACTGCGCCATCAAAGAAGGCGTCGCCGCTGGCAAGCTCGGGGACTTGGGAGCGAAGCGCCTCGATTCATTCCACCGACTCCTCGGTAGCCTTGCGTCGTGACCACAAACAACCACTCGAGCGATTTGGCGTTCGCGCTGGACCTTGCCGACCTCGCGGATGCGATTTCCTTTGATCGTTTCCACGCGGCGGACTTAGTCGTTTCGATGAAACCCGACATGACGCATGTGACGGATGCCGACCGTGCCGTCGAGTCGGCCATCCGTGAGTCCATCGTCACGAACCTTCCCGGCGACGCGATCTACGGTGAAGAGTTCGGCACCATGGGTGAGTCCTCTCGGCAGTGGATCATCGACCCGATCGACGGTACAGCCAACTTTGTTCGCGGGGTTCCCGTGTGGTCGACCCTCATCGCCCTCGCGGTGGATGGCGTCCCTGTGCTCGGCGTCGTGAGCGCCCCAGCCCTCGCCAGGCGATGGTGGGCAGCGAACGGTCTTGGCGCGTTCACGCGCGAAGTGGACGGCTCAGAGCACAGCATCCACGTGTCGGCCGTATCGAACCTCGCGGATGCTTCCGTCGCCATGAGCGGGCTCGACAGGTTCATGGCAGAAGGAAAACTAGACCAGTACCTTGAGCTTTCTCGTGCGGTGTGGCGCACGCGCGATTACAGCGATGCATGGCCGTACATGCTCGTCGCGGAGGGCGCTGTGGATGTTGCAGGCGAGTACGACCTCAAGCCGTACGACATGGCCGCGCTCTTTCCTATCGTGGCGGAGGCGGGCGGAAAGCTGACATCGATGGAGGGCGAGGAGGGGCCGTGGCACGGCTCGGCCCTTGCTACCAACGGTCTTCTCCACGATGCGGTGCGCGTCACGTTTGGCGCCACAGCGCGGCCCGCGGATTGATTGCTTAGTTTTCGACGAATCGCACCGGCGTGTCGGGCCGATCGGTGACCACTATGCCGTGCGGGGAAACCCACTGCAGCACTCCAGGTTCGATCTGGCGCAAGCTCCAGCCCGGCAAATGCTTGATCGTATGGTGCCCTTGACATAAGTGCGAAAGATTGTCGGCCTCTGTAGTCCCACCTTGGGAGTACGGAACCGTATGGTCAATATCGCATCGCCCCGGCGATCGGTTGCACAACGGGAATCTGCAGCGACCGTCGCGCCATCGAAGATATCGCCGCAACCGTTCGCTCGGGCGATAGTTGTCTGTGGCCAACACATGGTCGGTGACCGGGTCGGTGATTACCCGCACTAGACTCGGCGCGCCGGCCGCCAACAGCAGCGCTTCCGCGAGTCCTATCGGTCCGCGACCGAGGATGCTGGCCGGCTCGCTGCCCTCATCGAGGAGGGTGAGCGCAGGGATGACGATCGCCACTTCTGCTCGGATGCCGTCAAGGCCAGCATGCGGATCACCAGTCGCCTCGCCTGTCAGCACAAGCTCCGCCATGACGACGCGCGCGTGCGCAACGCTCACCATCCCGCCCTGCAACGCGTGCAATGTGAAAGAAAAGTCGTCGACGAGCGCAAGTGCCTCTGACAGCCGCGACTGAATCGTCCGATCAGAGAGTCTGTTGGCAATCGCCAATTCAGCAGCAAGTGAACGAAATGCGAGTTCCCGTGAAACACCTGGCCCCTGCTCCGCGAAGTTTTGGGCCAGCAGCTCAGCATAGATTTCGGCCCGCTCTGCGAACCGGAGCGCTTCCTCGCGATCGATCTCGGCAAGGCGGTCGACGGCATCCCGGAACCGGCTCACTCCCTCGAGCTGAGCGACGAGGCAGTCGAACGCAGCATCGACATCGTCCGCATTCGGATCGATGATGTCTTCACTAGTTTGTTCTATCAACATGATGCCAATCTTTTTATCAGACTAGAACCTATGTTCACAATGGAATTTCCCACAATCGTGCATGGTTGCCGCGGCGATCACGTCGGAAAGCACTGTGACTCCATTTTGTGTATTTTTGCAACTCATGCAAAAATGAGGAAATGCCTTCTGGTTCCCCCTCCGTCGTCGCGCCCAAACTCGAGCGAGCACGATCCCACGAGTCCAAGCGTGGTCTGATTCTGCTGTTCGTCGGCCTCATTCTCGCGATGCTTCTTGCCGCACTCAGCCAGACAGTCCTGAGCGCCGCGATGCCGACCATGGTCGGTGAACTAGGCGGCGTGGACCTCATGCTGTGGGTCATGACCGCGTACATTCTGGCGTCCACGATCACGATGCCGATCTACGGCAAAGTTGGCGACCTCATCGGCCGCAAAGGCATCCTTTTGTTCGCGATTTCTATCTTCATGGTGGGATCTGTGCTCGGCGGCCTCGCCCTCGACATGAACATGCTGATCGTGGCGAGGGTCGTTCAGGGCATTGGCGGTGGCGGGCTCATCATCCTGTCTCAAGCGATCATCGCTGACGTTGTACCGGCGCGCGAGCGTGGAAAATACATGGGCATCATGGGTGCGGTGTTTGCCGTCTCCTCCGTGGTCGGCCCGCTTCTCGGCGGTTGGTTTACCGACGAGATCGGCTGGCGTTGGACGTTCTGGATGAACGTTCCGCTCGGCCTTCTCGCCCTCGCCGGCGGGATCGCGTTCCTGCACCTGCCCAAGCACACCAACACCAGACCGCGCATCGATGTCCTCGGCATAGCGCTGCTGACGATCGCAACGACCTGCCTGGTTCTCGTCGCAAGTTGGGGCGGCAGCGCCTACGAGTGGGCCTCCCCCGAGATCATCCTTCTCGCTGCCGGAACGGTCATTGCCGCTGTACTTTTCGTTTTCGTGGAGTTGCGGGCCGCGGAGCCGATCATTCCGATGAACCTGTTTCGCGACCGGAACTTCGTCCTGACCACCGTCGCCGGGTTGTTTACCGGCGTCGCGATGTTCGGTGTTCTCGGATACTTGCCGACCTACCTGCAAATGACGTTCGGCCAGGACGCCACATCGGCCGGGCTGTTGATGATCCCCATGATGGGCGCGATGCTCATTTCGTCGGTGGGGACCGGGTTCCTCGTCTCACGCTACGGGCGATACAAGTGGATGCCCATTGCTGGCTCTGCACTCGTCGCCGTCGCGCTCGTTCTGCTGGGAACGATGAACCCCGAAACGTCGCTGGTGCTCTTTGGCGGCTACCTTGCCGTGATGGGTCTTGGGCTCGGCGCGAGCATGCAGATTCTTGTGCTCATCGTGCAAAACTCTTTCCACATCAGCATGGTGGGCACGGCGACGGCATCAAACAACTACTTCCGCCAGATTGGGGCCACCCTCGGCAGCGCGCTCGTCGGGAGCCTGTTTGCGACGCGGCTGTTCGACCTCCTAGCCGACCGGCTACCCACCGGGGGAACGCAGGCTATCGGCGGTGCGGAATCGCTCACTCCGGATGCCGTCAAGAACCTCCCCGACGCACTCCGTATCGTGATCGATCAGGCATATAGCGACGCACTAACCCCGCTGTTCCTGTGGATGGTGCCACTCGCGATTCTCGCCGTCGTGCTTCTGCTGTTCGTTGACGAAGTGCCGCTGTCGACCACGATCAGCCGCGAATCCGTCGTGGAGCAGTCGATGGGCCAGGGCAATCTCGTCGCGACGTCGGAAATTTCGGTCGTACCTGCGCCAGCCGGGGATCGGAAACGAGAATAGGCTGGCGTCATGACTGACCCGGCCGCGTTGATCGTTGCGTCGCCGCTCGGCACTCGCATGACTGTGCGCCGCAGGATCGACGGGGGTTTCACGGATGCGCTTGGCTATTTGCGCGCTGTCACAGCAACCGAGTGTGTCGTGGAGACCCGCCGCGGACTGGTCACGGTTCCACTCGCGGAGGTGACAGCCGCGAAATTGGTTCCTCCGCCGCCTCCACCGCGCTCCCCGCGGCATCCGAACCTCGAGTGAACGACCCAGCACCCTGCATGACCAGTTCGTCTGAAGGAGTCTCGTGAAGGCCGTGGTGTTTCACGAGTTCGGTGCCGTGCCGGAGATCGCCAACGTGCCGGTGCCCGACGCTTCGCCGACGGGTGCGATTATCCGGGTTCGCGCGACAGGGCTGTGCCGCAGCGACTGGCACGGTTGGATCGGTCACGACGACGACATCCAACTCCCCCACGTTCCTGGACACGAATTCGCTGGCGTCGTGGAATCGGTAGGGTCCGAGGTCACCGGCTGGAAGCCCGGCGATCGCGTCACGGTGCCGTTTGTGTGCGCGTGCGGCCATTGTGTGCAGTGTTTGCTTGGCAATCAGCAAGTGTGCGACAACCAAGTGCAGCCGGGTTTTTCCGGATGGGGTTCGTTTGCGGAGTTTGTGGCGATTGAGTCGGCGAACGTGAACCTCGTGGCGTTGCCCGACGATGTAGATTTCACGTCCGCAGCGGCGCTCGGATGTCGGTTTGCGACCGCGTATCGCGCCGTCGTGGTGCAGGGACGCGTGCAGACTGGCGAATGGGTGGCTGTGCACGGGTGCGGCGGTGTGGGTATTTCGGCGATCATGATTGCCGTTGCCGCAGGCGCCAGGGTTGTGGCAGTCGACGTTTCCCTGCAGGCGCTCGCGCTTGCCGCCACGCTTGGCGCCGTGCCGTTGGAAAGCGGCGTGGACGTTGCTGCCCAGATTCAAGATCTCACGGGTGGCGGGGCGCACCTTTCTCTGGACGCCTACGGGTCACGCGAGACGAGTGAGAACTCGATCCGGTGTTTGCGTAAGCGTGGCCGTCACGTGCAAGTGGGCCTCATGGTCGGTGACGACGCGATGGCCACCGTGCCGATGGATCTCGTCATCGCGCACGAGCTGGAGATCCTCGGCAGCCACGGCATGGCGGCGCACGAGTATCCGGCGATGCTCGCCCAGATCATCTCGGGCGACATCGACCCACGGGCTCTCGTCGGCCGAACGATCTCGCTGGAAGAGGCCCCGGATGCTCTCGCCACCATGGATTCCCAGCCCAGGCCGGGAATGACAGTCATCGAACTGTCGTGAAAAAGGCGGGCGTACGATGGAAAGTGACAACATCCCACGTTAGGAGTTCATGATGTCTGATTCTTGGCTTCCCAGCCTGCTTACCGACACCCCCGAAGAAGGGTTCAACCTCGCGACGAAGATGGCCCGCATCGGCGTGAAGGTCACGCAGCCTTCCGCTGAAGTGCGCGACAAACTTCGCCCCGTCTACGCAGATGACGCGGACGCCCTTATTGCGAGCTCACAGGTGATCGCGATCAACTTCCAGACGGTGGCGGCAGCCAACAACTACTGGAAGTAGTGTGACGCGGGACAGCTAGTTCTTTTTCGAGTCCGGACGCTGCACCCAGTAATCCGTGTACTCCGACACGCGCCCGTCGGGTCCAAATCGGAGCAACCACACGTTGTCGTACACACCTGTCTTCGGTCCGACCGGGTAGGTGGTGACTGCGTGAACTACTGCGGCATGTCCGTCTTGAACAAAGACGCTGTACTCGAACGACCACGAGTCAGGCTCGTCCGCCCACGAAATCCATTTCTCCACTAGTTGCAGAAGCCCAATCGCGGGATCCGGGTCCGTGGGGAACCCCTTGTAGACGATGTCGTCGGTGAACGCTGCGGCAATGTCCTCGGGCTTGTTCGATTTCCAGGCGACTAAGTACCGTTCAACGAAAGTCTTTGCCTTATCCATGGCAAGATTTTCGCACGTGGGGGCGACACGAATCTATGGGCCGGACACGTGGTGGAAGTAGCTCAACAGCAACCACGGCAATTGTTTGCTTCGTGAGCTTCATGGCCGGAGCTAGATCGTCGCTAAGTCGTCGCGCTTAACTGCTTTCTCAATTCGGCAATCTGCTCCGAAAGTTCAGTCACTTGATGGCGAGTTGCCGCCTGCGAAAGCTCATCTTCGGTGGCAACCCGCTCCACGATCCACGAGGCGAGCGTGGCAGTGACGACCCCAAGTAGCGCAATCCCTGCAATCATCACACCAGCCGCGATGACTCTGCCAAGAGCAGTCACCGGGTAAATGTCGCCGTAGCCAACCGTGGTGATCGTGACGAACGCCCACCAAATCCCATCAGCGATGTTGTGCACTTGGGTGTCTGCGGCATGGCGTTCTGCATCGAGAATCGCTAGACCTGCCACGTAGATCAACAGTGTTGACGCGCCGGCGACGTAGACCAAGACGCTGCCGCGAATTGCACTCCCCGTCCGGCGTTGCAAGACGTTGAGCAGAGTGACCAGGCGAAGCAAACGCAGCGGCCTTAGCATCGGCAAAACGACGGTCGCGAGATCGAAGAGGTGCCTGCTGAACCAGCGCCAGCGTGGCCGCGAAAGCCATAGGTTCACGATGTAGTCAACAACGAACACCACCCAGCTGGCGGCGATGATGGTTTCCGCGGTCACGGCCGCGGGGCCCCGAAGGTCCGCGATCACCTCCCACGAGTACGCTGCGAGGAACACCACCGCGGCTATCGTGAGCGGAACATCCATGATGTGTTGCCAGCGCTTTTGAGACATGCCGAAGAGCTTAGCGAGGTGCTGAACCCCAAAGATTCCGCATGGAAACCCAACACAACGCGCGACAGCGCCTCGGCTCTTTCCCTGCTCAAGATCAGGGCACGTGGTGGAGATGGGGGGAATTGAACCCCCGTCCACTGCTGTGGTCATATGCCTTCTACGGGTGTAGCCAGTACAAGCGTTCTACTCG
>RCMY010000826.1_pt1 | contig 29722 bp, 31 predicted proteins | sample 2041341 | NCBI WGS metagenome assembly RCMY01 (sample SAMN09708234, study PRJNA481090) | Marine sediment metagenome, whole genome shotgun sequencing project. | reverse complement strand
CATTGTGAAACTTAGTTTAAATTGCCAAATATTTGGGGATATCTATCATAGGAAACACCTCAATGTTTTCATATCTTTCAATTTAGATTTTTAAGACCTATGGAATTTATTGATTATTATAAAATTCTTGAAATAGACAAGAAAGCTTCTCAAGCAGAGATTAAAAAGGCCTATAGAAAATTGGCCAGAAAACTGCATCCAGATTTAAACCCTAATGATAAAAGCGCACAACAAAAGTTTCAGCAAGTAAATGAAGCAAATGAAGTACTAAGTGATCCAGAAAAAAGAAAAAAATATGATCAATACGGCAAAGATTGGGAGCATGCAGATGCTTTTGAGCAAGCTAAAAGAAATCAACGTAGTTCTGCCGGTGGAGGTAATTCTGGTTACGGAAGACCTGGCAATAGCGAAGATTTTTCAGATTTCTTTGAATCAATGTTCGGTGGTGCAGGTTACAGCGGTAGAGGAAGAAGATCTACTCAGTTTAAAGGTCAAGATTTGAATGCTGCCTTAAAATTGAATATGCTCGATATCTTAGAAGACCAAAAGCAAACATTAGACCTTGGGGCTAAGAAAATAAGAATCACTATACCTGCTGGGGTTGAAGATGGCCAAACAATTAAAATTACTGGTTATGGTGGCGAGGGAGTTAATGGAGGCCCCAAAGGAGATTTATACTTAACATTTGAGATAATTAACAATACGCCTTTTAAAAGAATCGGAAATGATTTGTATAAAAATCATATCATCACTCTATATTATGCCATACTAGGTGGTGAAATTGAAGTGGAAACTTTAACCGGAAAAGTAAAATTAAAGGTTAAGCCAGAAACTCAAACTGACACAAAGGTTAAGTTAAAAGGAAAAGGTATGCCGGTATACAAGAAAAAAGGCGCTCATGGGGATTTATATATAACCTACAAAGTATCAATGCCAACAAACCTTTCAGCGAAGGAAAAAGAATTATTCAAACAACTTTCAGAATTGCAATAAATATGGATTCAGAAAATTTTATTCTAATAGAACACTACTGTGAACAGACACAAACCCCAATAGATTTTATTGACGATCTATTGGAATATGGTATGATTGAGGTTCAATTAATTGAGAACAAAACTTATGTTCAAGCACATTACATTATAGAAATTGAAAGAATCTATAGATTACGCCAAGATTTAGGTATTAATATGGAAGGTATAGATTCTCTCAACCATATGTTGGAAAAAGTCAACCGATTAGAACGAGAATTAAAATTGTTAAGAAACCGCTTAACTATTTATGAGCATTAAACATTAAACCTGAAATGCATTACATCGCCATCTTTAACGATGTATTCCTTGCCTTCAACTCTCATTTTACCAGCTTCTTTTACTTTTGATTCACTACCAAAAGCAACGTAGTCATTATAGGCTATTACCTCTGCCCTAATGAATCCTTTTTCAAAATCAGTATGTATAACACCTGCCGCTTGAGGTGCTGTTGCGCCAATTGGAATTGTCCAAGCACGAACTTCTTTAACCCCTGCAGTAAAATATGTTTCAAGATTTAATAATTTATACGCTCCACGAATCAATTTTGCAGAACCCGGCTCTTCTAAACCTAAATCCTCCAAAAACATCTTTCGCTCGTCATAGGTCTCCAATTCAGTAATATCAGCTTCTGTACCTACTGCGAGAAAAATAACTTCAGCATTTTCGTTTGCAACCATTTCTTTCACCTTATCTACATATGCATTCCCTTTCACAGCTGCATCCTCATCGACATTACATACATACATCACCGGCTTATCTGTTATAAACTGTAGTGGTTTCACAAATTCAAGTCTAGACTCTTCATCAATTTCAATAGCTCTTACAGACACCCCTGCTTCTAACCCACTCTTTATAGCCAATAAAGCAGCCTCTTCTTTTTGAGCATCTTTGTTACCAGTTCTTGCCGCTCTTTTTACCTTTTCAAGTTTTTTATCTACGGTCTCCAAATCTTTCAATTGAAGCTCCATATCTATAGTCTCCTTATCCCTTATCGGATCCACACTACCATCTACGTGTACTATATTGTCATTATCAAAACAACGTAGAACATGTAAAATGGCATCCGTTTCACGAATATTACCAAGAAACTGGTTTCCTAAACCTTCACCTTTACTTGCTCCTTTTACCAATCCTGCAATATCCACTATTTCAACAGTTGCAGGCAATACCCTTTCAGGGTTGACTAATTCTTCTAATTTCTCTAATCTGGCATCAGGCACATTAACAACCCCAATATTTGGCTCAATAGTACAAAATGGAAAATTTGCACTTTGCGCCTTAGCATTAGACAAACAATTAAAAAGTGTTGATTTACCCACGTTTGGTAATCCTACTATACCTGCTTTCATAATAAAGAATATTTAAAGGGTGCAAATATAGTTTTTACTTCAACATTCTACATTCAATTACTACTCTTATGTTTAATAAAAACATTTAGTGAATATTTACATTATTATCAAATTTTTTAGACCAATGATGACTTTTGTTTGATGTTTTAACACTTTTTAAGATAAATTTTAATATTTTACGCCAAGAACGGTAAGAATAAATGGAACTTCACTCTGATGAGACGCTTTGGTATTTTTTTAAAAAGGGAGAGATCAATGCTTTTTCACTTCTTTTTAAAAAGTTTTACCCCCAATTACATGTTTATGGAATAAAATTGAGCAATGCTCCTAGTCTCACTGAAGACTGCCTTCAAAACTTTTTTATTCAACTTTATGAAGAAAGGGAGAAAAAAGGAACTATTAAAAATCTTAAAGCTTACTTATTTGTTTCTTTTAAAAGAAGACTGCTAAAACAACTTCAAAAAAATCAGAATAACATTCCTATTTCAGAAGCTCAATTATTTAAATCGAACTTCACATTTTCGGCAGAAGAAATTTCTATACATCAAGAGATTCAATTTCTATGCACAACTACGCTGTCTCAATTAATCAATCAACTTTCTCCAAGACAAAAAGAAGTTATCTATTTAAAGTATTATAGTAACATGAACAGTACAGAAATTGCAGAGGTAATGGATATGAATTACCAAAGTGTACTTAATATACTTCAAAAAGCACTTTTAAAATTAAGATTATCGTCTGAAAATCAACAAATTAAATCAATTTTAAAAAAAAGTTGAAAATAGTAGGGTATATTTTATAAAATTAAACCTCTTATAAATGGAACACCTTACTAAATGAATAATACAAACAAATTTGATTTACAATATTTCTTAAAAGATATTTCATTTAAGAATTGGGCTAAAGGCTTAAATAAAAATGATATCGCTTACTGGAATAATTGGCTACAAAATAATCCTCAACATATTGAAACTGTTGAAAATGCCAAATCTTTTATTGTTGGCATAAATTTTAAACCAAAATATCCAAGTAATGAGAAGGTTGACCAAGAGCTCACCAAAATTCTACCTAAAATAAAATTAAAAAATTCTTCAAAAAAAACCTTAATAAAAACACGATCATTAAACAAGGCAATATATTTTTCAGCAGCGGCCGTAATTCTTATTTTATTAAGCTGGACAAGTTTGTCACTTTTTAATGTTCACAACACAACCACCCATAAAACAAATTATGGTGAAATCATAGATTTAAAGTTACCTGACGGTACTTCTGTAGTATTAAATGGTAACTCAGAAATATCATATGAAAAAGATAACCCGCGATTCATAAATCTTAAAGGTGAGGCATATTTTAAAGTAAAATCTATACCCAGTACCAATGCAAAATTCTGGGTCATTACCAATGACCTTAAAGTAGAGGTTCTTGGAACTCAGTTTCATGTAAACACAAGGGAGCAGAAAACAAATGTAGTTTTAGATGAAGGTTCAATTCATTTAGAATTTAAAAATGGTGATGTCACTAAAATGATTCCTGGTGAAATGGTTTCATTTTCAAATAAAAGCAATGAGCTTGTTCATAAAAAAGTCACTGTCGAAACACCATATGCTCTTTGGCGTGGTGGAACCTATTCTTTTAATGAAATACCGCTTAAAGATGTAATGTTCAATATAGAACTTACGTATGGCCTTGAAGTTAGTTATTCATCTGACCATTTAAAAGATATACCCATATCAGGAGGTATCCCCAATCAAAATTTAAAAATATGTATTGCCGCCATTGAAAAGGCGACTGGAACTAGAATCATTAACAAAGGGAATATTTTACAAGTACAAGAGAACCCAATTTATTAACTAAACTATTTATTTATGAAAACGAACAAACTAATGAGAATGCTGCTTGCAGTAATGCTCTTTTCGAGCATCACCAGTAACATGGCAGCTAATGAACTAAAAAAAGAGGTGACTCTGAGTGAGTTTCTAAATGAGATTAGTGCAAAGCACGAAGTATTTTTCACATACAACCCTACGCTGGTTTCTACTACCAGTTTAAATCCTGAGGAATATGAATTTCCATTATTGGATAAAATTATTAATAAATTGGAACGTAAAACTAGTTTCGATTTTGAATATCTAGGCAACAAATATTATGTGGTTTACCATAAGAAGCCAGAAAGAGCGAAGATTTTAAAAGTGAATTCTGTTAATAATGGTATTACTGCCCTAACCTTAAACGAGGTAATTCAAAATACTATTTCTGGTAAGGTTACGGATGATTCTGGAATGCCTTTAGCAGGAGTAAATATTATTGAAAAAGGAACCACCAATGGTACTACATCAGATTTTGATGGTAATTACTCAATAAATGTTACCGATGATACAAATTTAGTATTTAGCTATATAGGTTTTGCTACTCAAGAGGTATCTACTGCTGGCAAAACTACTATTAATGTTCAGTTATCTGAAGGAATGCAATTAGACGAGTTCATCGTTGTTGGTTCTCGTACAGCTCCAAGAAGTAATGCTGACACACCTTTACCTGTTGATGTTATTGGCGCTAAAGATTTGAGTTCAACTGGTCAAGCTACTTTTGATAAAGCTTTACAGTATAGAATTCCTTCCTTTAACACGGTACAAACTCCGGTAAACGATGCGACCTCTTTATTAGATCCTTATGAAATTAGAAACATGGGACCTAGTAGAACGTTAATTCTAATTAACGGAAAACGTAAAAACTTAAGTGCTTTATTATATACTCAAACTTCTCCAGGACGTGGTGAAACTGGTGCAGATATTTCTGCAATACCAACAGATGCAATCAAGAGAGTTGAAATCTTACGTGATGGTGCTTCTGCTCAATACGGTTCTGATGCCATAGCTGGTGTAATGAACATTATTCTTAAGGATTCTCCAAATGAAGGTTCTGCGACAGTAAGAACTGGTATTACCTCTGAAGGAGACGGTGAAATGTTTGGAGTAGCTTTGAACAATGGCTCATCTATAGGCGAGGATAAAGGTTTCGTGAATTATACAGTAGATCTTTCAAAAGTTAACCAAGCAAATAGACCAGGTACTGTAAATGCAGCCGGTGAAGCTGCTGATTTTGGTGCTGATATTGCAGATGTACAATCTTTCTTATCGAGAAAGCCTGATGCTGGGAATATTAATGGATCTCCTGAAACAGCTGCCGCTAAATTTTCTGTAAACTTAGGGTATGACCTAAGCGATAATACTTCTCTATATGCTAATGCTGCTTATGTATATAAATCGGTGAATAGTTTTGCTAACTACAGAACTCCTTACTGGAGAACAGTAGATGACTTTCCATATTTAGCAGACTTTTTCCCTGGAGACAACCCTAATACTGCTGGCGGTTATGATGGTTATGTACCAACTTTCGAAGGTTTACTTAGTGACTACAATGGTACGGTTGGATTTAAATCTACTATTAACGATTGGAATATTGATGCTAGTTTTACAACTGGTGGAAACACTCAAACGTACAAAGTGAACAATACTCATAACAGAAATGTTGTTTATTCTCCATCAACTTGGGTTGATGCAAATGGCAATGGTGTTGTTGATGATGGTGAAATTAGCGAAGGTTCAGAATTGTATCGAGAAAACAGCCAGCAATCTTTTGATCCAGGAGGAACTAAGTTCACCAACAACATTGGTAACATTGATATCTCTAGAATACTTTCTGATAAAGTTAGTATTGGTGTTGGTGCAGAGTTTAGAACTGAAACTTTCGAAGTAATTGAAGGTGAATTAGCTTCTTATGATGGTGGTGGTGCAGATTCATTTGCAGGTGCCTCTCCTCAAAATGCTGGTAAATTCAACAGATATAATATTGGTGGGTATTTCAGTTTAGATTATGATGTGTCTGATGCCTTTTTATTAAGCGGTACTATTAGAACAGAAAATTATTCTGATTTTGGTAATGCTTTTGTTTACAAATTTAGCTCAAGATATAAAGTTAACGATGCTTTCACTTTAAGAGGATCTATATCTTCAGGATTTAGAGCTCCTACCCTACACCAAATTTATACTCAGAAAGCACAATATAGTTTTGTACCAGGACAAGGTATTCAAGTTGGTGGTTTAATAAACAACGTGTCTACACAAGCTAAATTATTAGGCATCCCTCAATTAGATGCTGAAACCTCTACTAACTTTACTATTGGTTTTGGTGGTAAAATTGAAAACAAATTCAGCTATACTTTTGACTACTATAATATTGCAGTAAAAGATAGAATTGTATTAGGTTCTGAAATAGGTCCTAGCGGCGATGCAGCAAACCCACTTGATATTCTTTTAGCAAATAACAACTTAACTGATGTAAGTTTCTTTTCAAATGCGATAGACACTAAAACTTCTGGTATTGACGTTGTTCTTGCTTATAAAGATATAGAGATAGGTGAAGGTAACCTTGATTTAAATTTATCTGGTAACTATACAATCCAAAACGAAAGAGATGGGGCTGTAAAAGATGTGCCATTAGTAGCAAATTCAGGTCAGTCTGTAGTTAACGAAACTCAAGAAGCGTTGTTCTTTACTTCAAGACCTAAGACAAAGTGGATTTTAGGCGCTAATTATGACATCAATAAATTTGGTTTTTCTTTGAATAACACATACTTCGGTAAAACAACTTTTCAACAACAAGGTTTAGATAACAATTTATTCACAGAGTTTACCCCAAAAATTGTTACAGATTTAGGTGTTAACTTTAGTGCAACCGACAAATTAACATTAGCGTTAAACATCAACAACTTATTGAATGTTTTACCTGAATGGAGTTTTCAATCTAAAAATGCTACAGGCGATGCTATATTAGCCGATGCAGCACAAACGCAAAACCAGTCTAACTTAATTACTTTTAACCAACGTTATTCTCAAATGACGTATGATGGTTATCATTTTAGTCAATTAGGTACAATGTTCAACTTATCGTTAAATTATAAGTTCTAGTTTGATTTAGTTTATTGGAAGAAAGCTACCTATATTTAGGTAGCTTTTTTTTGTGATATGGGTGAGTTATACAATGAAAACTTGGCTTGGGTTTACGATGAAATTTATCAAGGTTTTATTGATTATAAGGCTGAATATGAATTTTACAAGAATTTGTGTAATGATTATAATAGAAACCGAATATTAGAAATTGCATGCGGCACTGGTAATTTAGCCAAACCTTTTACTTCAGATTTCAGCATGTATGTTGGCATCGATTTTAGCGAATCGATGCTCTATATTGCAAAGAAAAAATTTCCAGCAGGGAATTTTATGCAAGGTGATATGCGGCATTTAGATTTTGTCAAACAGTTTGACACCATTCTCATTACAGGTAGATCTACAAGCTATTTACTTAATAATATTGATTTAGAACAAACTTTTAAATCTGCGCACATTGCCCTTGAAGATAAAGGAATTTTCATTTTTGATTGTATTAATGCCGATTTATTTATACCGTATATTCTAAGGAATAGCAGTGTAGTTCATAAATCAACCTGCAATAAGAAACAATTTGAAAGAGATTCTAATTGGATTAAAAATAAAACTAAAAAATATCATTTAATTGACTGGAAATCTACTTATTACCAATTAAAAGATTCCAAAAAAATAGTATTAGGTAAAGATGCAACTCTATTTAGGGTTTTCACCATAAAAGAAATTACTGAAGCATTACTACATTCTGGATTTGAAATTATAGAAATACTAGATAGATTAACCTATGCTTTTGATACGAATGTATATGTCTGCCAAAAAAAATAGTGATAAAATACTCCTTATTCAGGATGCATGAATCGTTGTTTCGCTAAAAGAACATCTTCAGATTCTACATGATCATCATCTGGCACGCAACAGTCAACCGGGCATACAGCAGCACATTGTGGCTCTTCATGAAAGCCCATACACTCTGTACATTTATCTGGCGATATATAGTAAACTTCATCACTAATAGGCACTTGAACCTCATTTGCATCTACCGCTTTACCATTAGGCAAAACCACATTACCTTCTAATGATGTACCATCGCTGTAACGCCATTCATCAGCTCCTTCATAAATTGCGGTATTCGGACATTCTGGCTCACAAGCCCCACAATTGATACATTCGTCAGTTATTATAATTGCCATAATTTCTTCTACATTAAAATGCCCAAAAAAGAACGGGCATGCTTATTTTTGCACAAAGGTAATCCCTACTAATTGAGTATACAAATATAATGACCCATCACAAACTTACTATAGAAGCTTTTGTTAAACTTGGAGATTTTCTAAGAACATTTAGTGAATTTATAACATCAGACAACAATTCTGAATATATAAATGATGAATGGACTGCATCATTTAAAACTGAAATTGAAATGGCCCAACATTATAATGGATGGTTCTCTAAAGAGAATTGCATTCATGCATTTCAAGAATGGGGAAATTTACTGACAAGAGAAAATCTCGAAGCCTGGTTGAAAAATTATGACTTAACCAGTAACAAAGAAAAAGTCGTTGCCCTAATTATGGCTGGCAACATTCCACTCGTTGGGTTTCATGATCTATTATGTGTGTTAGTTACGGGCAATAAAGCATTGGTTAAATTATCAAGTAATGATCAAAAATTAATTCCCCTAATAATTGATTATCTAAAAAGTATAGAGCCCTTCTTTGACAAAAGAGTGATTTTCACAAAAGAAAAGCTTGAACATTATGATGCTGTAATTGCAACAGGTAGTAATAATACAGCAAGGTATTTTGAATACTATTTTGGCAAAAAACCACATATTATTAGAAAAAATAGAAATTCTGTTGCCGTTTTGAATGGAAATGAATCGGTTGAAGAGCTAACAGCTTTAGGTGAGGATATTTTTAGATATTTCGGCTTAGGCTGCAGAAGTGTCTCTAAAATGTTCATTCCGACCAATTATGACATTGATTCTTTTTTCAAGGCAATGTTTCCGCATAACGGCATAATAAATCATAATAAATATGCCAATAATTATGATTACAATAAGGCTGTTTATCTCATGAGCGAATTTAAAATACTGGACAATGGTTTCCTTATTTTAAAGGAGGAAGAAAGCTACGGCTCCCCTATTGCTTCACTTTTTTATGAGCATTATGATAATTTAGAAGACTTAAAGTCAAAACTAAAGCTAGAAGAAGATAAAATTCAATGTATTGTTTCATCAGGTTTTATAGAGGACGAAATTTCATTTGGACAAACACAAAAACCATCTTTAGGTGATTATGCTGATGGAATCGATACGGTTAATTTCCTGTTGAGAACATCATAGAATTAAATACCTTTCAGTATCGTAAATTCTTGAAAAAATCCTGACATTTGCATCCTTAAATTACAATCAAAATGAAAAAACATAATTTTAGCGCAGGCCCTTGTATATTACCGAAAGAAGTGTTGTTAAAGGCTTCTGAAGCTGTTATGGACTTCAATGGTTCTGGACTTTCACTTATCGAAATTTCACACAGAAGCAAAGATTTTGTCGCTGTAATGGAAAATGCTAGGTCATTAGCCTTAGAATTACTTGATCTAACTGACAAAGGTTATAAAGCTCTTTTTCTACATGGTGGCGCCAGTCTTGAATTTTTAATGGTAGCCTATAATCTTTTAGAAAAAAAGGCAGGTTACTTAAATACGGGTACTTGGAGTGATAAGGCAATTAAAGAAGCTAAATTATTTGGTGAGGTTGTTGAGGTCGGTTCATCTAAAGATGAAGATTTTAAATATATTCCAAAAGGTTATTCAGTACCTGCTGGACTTGATTATTTACATATTACATCGAACAATACCATTTATGGTACTCAATTCAAGAAATTTCCAAAAACTGACGCTCCATTAGTCTGCGACATGAGTTCAGATATTTTTTCTAGAAATTTAGATTTCTCTCAATTCGATTTAATATATGCTGGCGCTCAAAAGAATATGGGTCCGGCAGGTGTAACTTTAGTTGTTATTAAAGAAGATATCTTAGGGAAAGTATCAAGAAAAATTCCTTCGATGTTAGATTATCAAGTTCATATCAGCAAAGACAGTATGTTTAATACACCTCCTGTTTTCCCTGTTTACACTTCGATGTTAACATTAGAATGGCTTAAGAATCTTGGCGGTATTGCTGCAATTGAGGAGATTAATGAAAAGAAAGCCATATTATTATATTCAGAAATAGATTTAAATCCTGTTTTTGAAGGATATGCAAATATTGAAGATCGTTCGCTTATGAACGCCACATTTAATTTGACCGATGAAAGCTTAAAAGGCACATTTGAAAACATGTTGAAGGAAGCAGGTATTAATGGACTTAACGGTCACCGTTCGGTTGGCGGGTATAGAGCTAGCATGTACAATGCACTTTCCTTAGAAAGCGTAGGTGTGTTGGTAGACATAATGAGTGAAATGGAACGAAAAGGATAATTAACATAGTAGTTAATCAACGTAATAAACATTTCATTCAATCATTAAACAAAAATTAAACTATGAAGATTTTAGCTAATGATGGTATTTCCACAAATGGCATTGCCGCAATGGAAAAAGCCGGATTTGAGGTATTAACAACTACTGTGGCACAAGAACAATTAGCCAATTATATAAATGAGCATAAAATAGATGCTTTATTAGTTCGTAGCGCCACTAAAGTTAGAAAAGAACTAATTGATACTTGTCCTTCGTTAAAGCTAATTGGTCGTGGTGGCGTTGGTATGGATAATATAGATGTTGACTATGCAAAATCTAAAAACATACATGTAATTAATACTCCTGCAGCATCATCCGAGTCAGTTGCCGAATTAGTATTCGCTCATCTTTTCGGAGGTGTTCGATTTTTATATGATGCCAATAGAAATATGCCTTTAGAAGGTGACAGTAATTTTAAAGAATTAAAAAAGTCTTATTCAAAAGGAACTGAACTAAGAGGCAAAACTCTTGGCATTTTTGGTTTTGGAAATATTGGTCAAGCAACTGCAAAACTTGCCATAGGTGCTGGAATGAATGTAGTCTATTGCGATCCAGAGGTAGAGAGTTCTAACATTGAACTTTCATTTTTTGACGGACAAAAAGTAAACTTTGCACTAAAGAATACCGAAAAGTCAGAATTGATAAAGAATGCTGACTATATTTCTTTACACATTCCTGAACAACAAAACTACGTTCTTGGTAAAGAGGAGTTTTCTCAAATGAAAAAGGGTGTTGGCATTGTAAATGCAGCTCGTGGTGGTGTAATAGATGAAGTAGCCTTAGTAGAAGCACTAGAAAATGGCACAATATCTTTTGCAGGTCTTGATGTGTATGAATCAGAACCTAAACCAGAAGTAAAGATTCTTATGCATCCTAGCATATCTCTTTCTCCACATATTGGGGCAGCCACTTTGGAAGCACAAGAGAGAATTGGTTCAGAATTAGCTGAGCAAATTATAACATTATTAAAATAGGTGCTTTATAACATATTTTACTAACTCTTTTCGTATTTTACAGCATAAACATTAAATTAACTATTATAATGGCAGGATTATTAGATTTATTAAATAGCCCAATGGGTAAGCAACTGATTAGTGGTGTTGCAGGACAGACCAAACAATCTGAAGACCAAACTGCAAGTGTACTTAGCATGGCTATGCCCCTTTTATTAGGCGCAATGAAAAAGAATGTATCTTCTCCAGAAGGTGCACAAGGTTTGATGAATGCATTATCATCTGGTCAACATAACGGTAGTATTCTTGATAACTTAGGCGGACTTTTTAACGGTGGTGTTGATGACAACGTTATGTCAGATGGCGCAGGTATTTTGGGTCACGTTTTTGGTAACAAACAACCTCAAGTAGAAAATGCATTGAGTCAAAAATCGGGCTTAGATGCTGGTACTGTAGCTCAAATATTAAAAATCGCAGCTCCAATAGTAATGGGTTACCTTGGCAAACAAACAGCTCAGAGCAATGTAAGTGACGGAACTGGCATGAATGCTTTATTAGGTAGCATGTTAGGTGGCCAACCACAAGAAAACCAAAGTTTAATTACTACACTTTTAGATGCTGATGGTGATGGTAGTATTTTAGATGACGTTGCCGGTATGGTAATGGGTGGTAGTAAGAAAAAAGGTGGATTAGCAGGACTATTAGGAGGTCTATTCGGTAAATAAATCGATTTTCACAATTTAACATAAGCCGTTTGCTACCGCAAGCGGCTTTTTTGTATCTTATATTTTATGAAAAAGAGAAAGAATAAATCCGTCCTACTTAATTTCATTATCATCTTTATTTTTACCATGATTTTAATAAGTTGTGGGTCAACAAAGGAATCATTATCTATTTCAAATGATGAAAAAGTAGCTTTCAAACAAGTTGAAGGTGATACGATAACTATTTCAAGTGATATAACTGAGTATGAAATTATCATCATTGAACCAGGCTTTTATACATGGCTAAACTCAATAGCGAAACCTGAAGGCTATTATTCTCAAAGTTTTCTAGAAAATCGCAATTACTTAATGGTATTAGAATGGAACCAAAGAGTATTACAACCCATGCGATATAGCCCCAGTTTATATGAACTTCAGATTGATTATGCTCAAAATATAGATTATGGTTATGAGGTAAATTATCAACTCTATAATTACTTTATCTATTTTCAAAGAAAGCACAATCAACGGTTGGGTCCTTTTATCCCACGCATATAAAAAGTATATTTACTGGCTTTAAAAATTTTTATGCAAAAATTAAAAGAACGCTGGGGTATTTCCAGTAATTTTCAATTAATAATCATTTTCTTCGTTTTCGCGATAACAGGCTCATCTTCAGTTTATGTAGCAAAACCATTCTTAAATCTTATAGGTTTACAACAATCAAGTTTTCCAGATGCCTGGTGGGGTACAACTTTCTATTGGTTTTTAAGAATTATCCTAATATTTCCTTTTTATCAAATTCTACTAGTAATTTATGGTTGGTTATTCGGGCAATCTAAATTCTTTTGGGGCTTTGAAAAAAAAATGTTGAAACGAATTGGCTTAGGATTTTTATTCAATTAATTTAATAGTTCTTTAACAGTTCATACTTGTAAGCATTAGTTAGATTTGCAGATATGAGTTTTGTGAAAGACAATATAGTATTTCCAGTAGTTGCCGTAATTATAATGGCAAGTCTATTGGGACCTTATTTTGTGAAAATATCACATGCTTTAAATGAGCATGAAGAGTTTCACTGTATTTCTAAAGAATTACATGTTCATGCTGTTGAATTCGATTGTGATTTTGAGCACTATCAACTGTCATCTTTTTATTATCCAGAATTCAATTACCCGAAGTTTATTGAATTAGCACCTATTACTGAAGCTATTATAAACAACTACTACTTTTTAAGTAAGTATCAACAGCTCCATTTTGTATTAAGAGGTCCTCCATCTTGTTAATTATTTTTTTAACAAGCCGAAATCTATAAACCTTAATACAATTTTATATGAAAAATATTTATATAACGATGCTATTAGCATTGTTAGTACAATTTACATTTGCCCAAAATACATTAAAAGGTAAAATTAATAATCAAGAGGACCAAACTCCTTTAGAACAGGTATCTATATATTTTCCTCAATTAGAGAAAGGTACCGTTACCAATGCTGATGGATTCTTCGAGATCAACAATTTACCATCAGGAAAGTTCAAAATCGTAATTTCCTTTATAGGTTTTCAAACCTATTCTCAAACAGTTGAACTTTTAGAGCCAACTACCCAATTATCACTTGAGCTTATGCCTAGTGCTATTGAAATGGAAGAGGTTATTGTTTCTACTCCCTTTCACAAATTACAGCGCGAGAATGTAATGAAAGTCGAGAGGACCAGCATAAAAGACCTAAAATCTGCGGGAGCTATGAATTTATCCGAAGGTATTACCAGTATTCCGGGCGTAGAAAGTGTTTCTACCGGAGTCGGAATAGGAAAACCTGTTATACGCGGTCTAAGCTCGAATAGAGTATTGACTTACACACAAGGCATACGTTTAGAAAACCAACAATTTGGAGATGAGCATGGATTAGGAATTAGTGATGCAGGTATAGAAAGTGTTGAAATTATAAAAGGGCCAGCATCTTTGTTATATGGTTCTGATGCACTTGGTGGTGTTTTATATTTAAACCCTGAAAAATTTGCCAACTCCAATAATGTAGAAGGTGATATAAACTTAAATTATTTCACCAATACCGAAGGTTTAAATGGAAATGGCGGATTTAAAGCGTCTTCTGAAAAATTAAAATTCTTAGTTCGTTTAGGAGGAAGTTCACATGTAGATTATAAAACTGGAAATAATGAACGAGTAACAAATTCTAGATTTAACGAAAAAGATTTAAAAACAGGTTTAGCATATCAACTCACTAATTTTAAAACCGAGTTACGTTACAATTATAATAATGCTGAATTGGGTATACCCGAAGTAATTGGAGAACAGTCTACTGAGCGCTCTGCTTTTGAACCATTTCAAAATATAACTAGTCATATTATAAGTTCGAAATCAAATATCTATTTCAACAATTCTAGCCTACAAGCTATTTTAGGTTTTACCAGAAATGATAGAAAAGAATTTGAAGACCATGAACATGATGCGGAAGGGAATATAGAGGGAGAGGAGCATGAAGAAGGAGAAGCGCCTGCATTAGACATGAAATTAGAAACCTTTAGTTACAACCTTCAATACAATTTGGCTAAAATAGGAGCTGTTGAGACAATTATCGGATTACAAGGAATGAACCAAAATAATAGCAACTATGGTGAAGAGGTTTTAATACCTGATGCCACAACCAATGATATCGGACTTTTGACCACATCACATATTCATTTGAACAAAAGTGATGTACAACTTGGAGTGCGTTTTGATAAAAGAACCATTGATTCAAATGAAAATGGTCTTGTTGGCGATCAAAACTATATTGAAGCTGTAGATAAAAGTTTCAACAGTTTTAATATCGCTGCAGGATATAAAATAGATATTTCTGAAAATTTTATAACCCGTTTAAATATCGCCTCAGGATTTAGAGCACCTAACTTGGCCGAGTTAACTTCAAATGGTGCTCATGAAGGAACGAATAGATATGAAATTGGAAATGCCGATTTAAGTAATGAACGAAATGTACAAACAGATTTATCATTAGAATTTAAAAATGAACATTTTGAATTTTATGTAAACGGATTCTATAATTCTATTTCAGATTATATTTATTTAGAACCAAATGGTACTGCTATAGATGGTAATGCCGTATTCCTCTACCAACAACAAAATGCGAATTTGTTTGGTGGCGAAGCAGGTCTACATTATCATCCACACCCATTAGATTGGTTGCATATGGAAAGTAATTTTTCTTCTGTTACCGGTCGGTTAAAGAACGATGGTAATTTACCTTTAATACCAGCAAACAATTGGGCTAATACCTTACGTTTTGAATTTAGTAAGATCAATAAGGACTTTAATAACGGCTATGGTTTCCTTACTTTGAAATCATACTTCGCCCAAAATAAAGTAAGTGATTTTGAAACAACTACAGATGGGTATTCGTTATTAAATTTAGGATTTGGAGCTACTGTTACAATTTCTAATCAACCAATTGATTTAAAGTTAAGTGCTAATAATGTTTTAGACAAAGAATATATTTCACACTTGTCGAGACTGAAGAGTGATGGAATATCGAATATTGGAAGAAATATTAATCTTGGAATTAGTGTGCCACTCTAATTTTAAGCTTTAAGATGCAGAAAGCCCATATGTTTTAAAAATATATGGGCTTTTTTATACTTACAAATCACTTACCCTCTAATGGATACCAATCAATATCAGTCAATGGAGGTCTTCTTCCTTTTTCTAAAACAGGATAATTTTTAGTCAAATAATCTACAATCACTTTTTGGTTTTCACCTAATGGCCATAATCCCTGAGTTTTCTGCATCCATCGTATAGTTGCATTCCATTGCTCCTCTCCCATTCTATTTTGAATAATCAACTTAGATGAATGACACGTAGTACAGTTCGTTATCACTGTTTTTAATCCGTCAGCTTCAATCAATCCTGTTTGAACATGAATACCATTTTCAATTAATTCTGAATCTTCTTCTCCAAATTCAGCTTCAGATTGTCTTGGTCCAAAGAAAATAATAGCTAAAGCCCCAAATATAATAAAGCTTGTAAAAATCAATACCACAACCTTAAGTATGGGCTTAAAAACGATTCCATCGTTATTATCTTTTTCCTGCATTACACGACTTTTATAGCTATTCTATGACAGGCATTATTTAAATATCCTTTAGGGTTCCAACCAGGTATAACCATAGGTTGCTCATTACCGTTGGTATCGGTAGCTCTAGCCCAAATTTCATAATAGCCTTTTTTAGGAAAAGATACCGTTGCATTAAAATGTTGCCAAGCCAATCTATTTTTAGCTTTTTCTAAAATAGCAGGTTTCCATGAAGTTCCGTAATCAATAGAATACTCTAACTTACTCACATTGAGCTCACCTGACCATGCGTGCCCGTTTATTTTCACCGTTTTTCCTTCATTAATTATTGCTCCAGATTTTGGATATGTAATTAATGATTTTACAGGCATTGATTCAATGATACACATATCTTCATCAGCAACAGTTTCACCAGGCGCGACTGTTTCACAAGGTACTCGATAAGAACTTCCTTGCATTTTTTCACCATCATGTACTTTATTTCTAATACTAATAGTGTGTAACCATTTACCTGAAGTTGAAGCTGGCCAACCGCCACAAACTAATCGTAATGGAAAACCGTGTACTAATGGTATAGCTTCTCCATTCATAGAAAAAGCCAATAATGTTTCCTCTTGTAATGCCTTAGACATAGGCACTCCTCTTGAAATAGGTTCTTTTGAAGGGTTTTTACTTAAATGCATGTCCGCTGCGTGATATCCAATATATACAGCATCATCCTTAATACCAGCATCAGCTAAAACATCCTTAAGTCGAACTCCTGTCCACTCAGCACAAGAGACTGCACCAATGGTCCATTGATTTCCCTTCGCTGGCGGATTGAATTCACTTCTACCGTTACCACCACATTCTAAAGTAAGCTGGTAAGTGTAATGTTTAAACATGGATTTTAATTCTGAAAGAGAATAGGTTTTCGGTTCAATTACCGATTCACCATCAATTTTAAGTTTCCAAGCCTTCTCATCAATGTTTTCGGGAAGTAGTCCATTATTACGAATGAACATAAATTTATTTGGAGTAACACGATCGTTTAGCAAATAAGCCTGTGCCTCCATATTCCATGGCTTATCGTTTAAAACGACCATGGCTTCATCTTTTTTAAATAAGGCGAATGGATCTATTTCTTGTAGTGCCACGGGAGTGTATCCTTTAGGCATCAACTCTTTATAAACAATATCAGCACCAAGTAAAGTAGCTAGAGTACCTAGACTTGATTTTGTAACAAAACTTCTTCTCTTCAAAACATACTAGATTTAAGATAAAGTTAAGTTATTTGGCAAGAAAATATGTGTTATTTATACTACAATGGTCTGCACTTTTTTAACACCTTTAAAAACATAGGTATACAGCCACATTAAAGTAAATGAAGGTATAATATCAAAACCTGGTATAATTTCTTCAACAAAAGTAAAGATACCTGCAGCCTGCCCTATCTTACCTTTATACATTCTGGTCATTAACCAGCCAGAGAGCGGTGCCCACACAATGTCTGAAAATTCACCTACAAATGGTATAGCAAATGACAGCATACCTATACCATCGAAAAGCAACCCCATTAAAAGTTGCTTATATTTTTTATTCTTTAAAATCGACATACTTAAAAATTAGTTATTCTTTAATTGGAATGCAACAAAGATGCCAAAATTTTAAAATAAATAATTGCTAAAAATGGTGTGTTTTATGAAAGTTTGGCGCTTATTAATTTTAAAAATTCATTTCTTGTCTCAATTTTTTCGAACTGACCTCTAAAGCCAGAAGTTGTAGTTACAGAATTTTGTTTTTGAACACCACGCATCATCATACACATGTGAGAAGCTTCAATAACGACTGCAACACCCTTAGGCTTCAAGGTATTATTAATACACTCTAAAATATCGTGAGTTAAACGCTCTTGCACCTGCAATCTTCGTGCAAAAACATCAACCACTCGTGGTATTTTACTAAGACCTACGATGTGGCCATTGGGTATGTAAGCTATATGTGCTTTACCAAAAAAAGGAAGCATATGATGTTCACATAAAGAATAAAGTTCAATATCCTTAATAATAACCATATCATCATAAGACTCTTTAAACATGGCTCCTTTTAATATCTCAACAGCATCTTGTTGATACCCTTGGGTTAAAAAAAGCATCGCTTTGGCTGCTCGTTCTGGTGTTTTCACTAATCCCTCTCTACCAACATCCTCTCCAATCTCATCAATAATTGAAGAATATCTACTTTTAACTTCATCGGTAATTTCAAGATTGTATTCTTCTAAATTTTTATAAGGGGACATACTCTATATTTTATGTTTAATATAATCATAATTATCTTGAACAAAATTAATGTTTTCTTTTATCAACAACATTAAAATTATCATAAATAGGAAATGCAAAATTACTTAATTTGAAATTCACACATGTTTTAAAATTCAATCCAAAAAGTAAAAGCTGAATACTATTTTTACCATGCTCCTTTTTCATTAATTTTGAAGATATCAATAAATTGAAATAAACTAACCTAAATCAAATGATAAAAGCTTCTAACATTCATAAGTATTACGGCAAGTTAGAAGTTTTAAAGGGTGTAGACCTTCATATTAAAAAAGGGGAAATTGTGTCTATAGTCGGGGCTTCTGGTGCAGGTAAAACTACCTTATTACAAATTCTTGGCACCTTAGATGTTCAATCAAATAAAAATGATAGTACTTTATTAATTAATAGTATTGAAACCACTAACCTAAGTGATAAAGATTTAGCAAAGTTTAGAAATGAACATGTTGGTTTTATATTTCAGTTTCATCAATTGCTACCTGAATTTACTGCCTTAGAAAATGTTTGCTTACCTGCATTCATTAAAAAAACACCTAAGTCTGGCGCTGAAAAAAGAGCTAAAGAATTGCTAGATTTTTTAGGGTTATCTCATCGATATAATCATAAACCCTCAGAATTATCAGGAGGGGAACAACAACGTGTAGCTGTTGCACGTGCATTAATAAACAGCCCTTCTATAATTTTTGCAGATGAACCAAGCGGTAATCTAGATTCTGAAAGTGCAGATAATCTTCACAAGTTATTTTTTGAATTGAGAGAAAAATTCGGACAGACTTTTGTCATTGTTACCCATAATGAAGAATTAGCCGAAATGGCAGATCGTAAATTAATTATGGTAGATGGTAAAATTGTAGATAAAGCAATAATAGAAGCATAACCTCAATTGTATGCTTGAAAAACTTATTGCATTCGCTAAAAAACCTATTTATGATAAAGATGTGAATTCACATACCTCAGTCAAGTTGAGGTTATTCGCTAAACTATTAGTTTTGGCACTTTGCTCAAGTATTCTTTTGCTAATTATAGCGAGCATAATTCAAAACATATTTAATATTGAAGTTGGTGAACATGCCATTGATGATTTATTTGATAATAATTCAGAGATTAAAATCTTCTTCTTAGCAGTTATAGTTGCTCCTTTTTTTGAAGAATTGATTTTTCGCGGTCCATTACTATTTTTTAAAAACTCTAAGTATTTCCCAATTGCTTTATACATTTTTACAATTGCCTTTGGACTTATACATATTAGTAATTTTGAATTGTCAACGCAGGTATTATTACTTTCACCTTTACTCGTTGCACCCCAAATAAGCGTAGGTTTTCTATTAGGGTATATTCGTGTAAAATTTGGATTAATTTGGTCAATGGCACTTCATGCCTGTTACAATATGGTACTAATAATTCCCTTATTACTAGTAAAGCTATTAGATATTCCTATAGAATGACAAAAACTGAATTAAAAGTATTTCTAGATGATAAGGTTATTCAATACAATAATCCTCAATTTTTAGAGACAGACCCCATTCAAATACCACACCTATTTACAAATAAAGAAGATATAGAGATCAGTGCATTTTTAACTGCCACTATAGCTTGGGGCAATAGAAAAAGTATTATAAATAATTCTCACAAATTAATGGAATTAATGGGGCATAGTCCTCATGACTTCATTTTAAACTATAGCGATGATGATTTAGATGATTTGGTGAATTTTGTACACAGAACTTTCAATGGCAATGACTTGTCATATTTCATTCAAAGTCTAAAAAACATTTATTTAAATCATAATGGTTTAGAGGGAATATTTACCAACCACCAAGAAAAGACTTCTTTACAACCGACTATTTCTAAATTCAAAGAATTATTTTTTGAATTACCCTATAAGCAGCGTACTACCAAACATGTATCTGACCCCTTAAAAGGTTCGGCTGCGAAAAGAATTAATATGTTTTTACGTTGGATGGTCAGAGACGCTTCAACAAATGTAGATTTTGGTCTTTGGAAAAACATTAATCCTTCTAAATTATCTTGTCCGTTAGATGTACATTCGGGTAACGTCGCACGTAAACTTGGTTTATTAAAGCGAAAACAAAATGATGCCAAAGCACTAGCCGAACTAGATAAAAATCTAAGAAACCTAGATTCTTTAGATCCAGTTAAATATGATTTTGCTTTATTTGGCCTAGGTGTTTTTGAAAAATTTTAATCGCATTTTTTTTATTATTTAAATCATCTACAAAGTATAAAGTCATTAGAAATAATAATCTAAGATTATTCAACTATTCTAAAACTAGGGTTAACGCTTTTATTCTTATTTTCGTTTATCAACAGAACCTTAGAAAACCATGAAAAAAATTTTACAATTATCCATTTATTTGGTGACTACCATTACCCTGGCACAGTCTAGGACATTACCAATTGACACCGTTATTACAACCCAGCATAATGCTACTATTAATGGCGCAACTTTTTCTTATACGGCCCAAACAGGAACACAACCTGTGTGGGATGAAAATGCAAAACCAATTGCATCATTACATTACACCTATTACACAAGAAATAATATTAAAGACCGTGCTGCTAGACCATTATTAATTTCATTTAATGGCGGACCAGGTTCTGGCTCTGTTTGGATGCATCTCGCATACACAGGCCCTAGAATATTGAAAATCGATGATGAAGGCTATCCAGTTCAGCCATACGGAGTTAATGAAAATCCGTTTTCAGTTCTTGATATTGCGGATATTGTCTATGTGAATCCTGCAAATACTGGTTATTCTAGAACAATTCCTGAATCTGGGGATGAAGTAGACCGGAAAAAATTCTTCGGTATCAACGCGGATATTACTTATTTGGCAGAATGGCTGAATACGTTTGTAACCCGTAACAACCGATGGAGTTCACCTAAATATTTAATTGGCGAAAGTTATGGTGGCCCTAGGGTTATGGGTCTTTCATTAGAACTGCAGAATAAGCAATGGATGTACCTAAACGGTGTAATTTTAGTATCTCCTGCCGATTATAAAATTTTACGAAATGAAGGCCCAGTGGCAGAAGCAATAAATCTTCCCTATTTTACGGCTGCCGCTTGGCATCACAAAGCATTACCAGCTGAATTACAAGGGAAAGATCTTTTGGATATTCTCCCAGAATCCGAAGACTATACAATTAATACCTTGATTCCTGCATTGGCAAAAGGAGGATTTATATCTGATCAAGAAAAAACAACCATTGCTAAAAAGATGTCTTATTACTCTGGCTTGGAAACGAAAGATATAATTGATCAAAACCTTTCTGTACCTACCTCCTTTTTCTGGAAGAATTTATTAAAGGAAAAAGGCGGATATACCGTTGGAAGATTGGATTCAAGATATTTAGGCATGGATAAGCAGCTTTTGGGCATGCGACCTGATTACAATTCCGAGTTGACTTCTTGGCTGCATAGTTTTACCCCAGCAATAAACTATTACTTGCAAGAAGAACTGAAATTTAAGACCGATGTAAAATATAATATGTTCGGACCTGTACATCCTTGGGACAACTCTGACGAGAATACCCGTGAAAGCCTAAGACAGGCCATGGCACAAAATCCATATTTAAACGTAATGGTGCAATCAGGTTATTATGATGGCGCAACAACTTATTTTAACGCTAAATACCTAATGTGGCAAGTGGACCCAAGTGGAAGAATGAAAGATAGATTTAGCTTTAAAGGTTATCGTTCCGGTCATATGATGTATTTAAGAAGAGAGGATCTTAAAACTGCAAATGACGATATTCGCGATTTTATCAAAAGAACTATGACAAATGGTAAGAGTGCTAAATACTAAGGTATAAGTTTACTTTTCCATTACGGCTTTAGACATTCCTAATAAGGACAAAGAATTAATTTCAGCGTTTTCTATTAGGAATGTTTTTTTTATTTCTAATTCAGAATATCCGACAGCGTCTTTAAAAAGCTTATCTCGTTTCCGTTGTTTTCTTTTTTTAAAAATATCGATGGTAACACCTACTGTAGCTCCGCCCAACACAGTAGCTAACAAATCGGCATTGTCCCAACCGCCATATTGCTTTTGGTCAATACTTTCTTTAGCCAAACCGATAAGTAGACTGCCTCCTATAGCCCCGATAAACGTCCAAGTTCTATCGCCATCTGAAATTTGACTAGCTACTCCTGCGCCTACTAAACCATATAAATTACCCCCAAGAAAGTGAAGCACCTTATCTTGCTCTACTTGACTATATGTACTGTGTAGCGATATTAGAATAAAGAAGAAAGCAAATATGTTTTTCATAGTTGGCAAAGATAGAGATTCTAAAACAGTGATCGACCTTAAATAAGGGTATGATCATTAAACTAACTCTGTACTAATTTTAATTTATAGTATCTTAGAATTTTAAAAACTATATGGAATTAAAGAACTTTATTAAAAGCCTAAAAACCATGCACCTTTTTTTAGTTGCTGGTCTTAGTATTTTCACCATTTGGGTCATATTTCAAATTAACAGCTTTAACACCAGTACTAATGGTGATAATGTATATTTATATTTAGTTCCTGTTCTCGCCTTATTGGGCTATTTTGGAAGTCAATTGATCTTTAAAAAAATGACAACGAGAATTAAGTTAGAAAGTCAATTAGCAGATAAATTGAAGAAATATCAATCTGCATTGCATCTTAAATATGCTCTTATTGAAATTCCTGCTTTTCTAGGCTTATTTGTTTATTTTAATACTGGCAATGCTTTACCTGTTTTAATCTCTGTATGTTTATTGGTTTACCTATTCGTACAAAAACCGAATAAAGAAAACATAGTTAATAGCTTGCCATTAACCTCAGAAGAAAAAACCCTAGTTTTAAACTCATAACCCTATCCCAAAAATGAAAAATTTAAATAAAATAATACTAACCTGTGTGTTATCTCTTTTAGGATTAACTCATTTACATTCACAAGATTGGGCCGATTTAAATCGATTTAAAGAGGATAACTCAAAACTACCAAATGTTCAAGAAAATGAAAATCGTATTTTATTTATGGGGAATTCGATAACTATTGGTTGGTTAAACCTTAGACCAGAATTCTTTGCAAATAAACCTTATGTTAACCGCGGCATTAGTGGTCAAACTACTCCACAAATGTTGGTGAGATTTAGACAAGATGTAATTGATTTACATCCTAAGGTAGTAATCCTTTTAGCTGGCACTAATGATATTGCGGGTAATACAGGTCCTTCGACATTAGAAATGATTATGGATAATATTAAAGGAATGTCTGAAATGGCGAAAACAAACGACATCAAGGTTATTTTATCTTCTACCCTTCCTGCATATGATTACCCATGGAAAACAGGTTTAGAACCTTCTGGTAAAATTATCGCCCTAAATAAAATGATTAAGGAGTATGCAGAATTAAAAGGTCATATTTATTTAGATTATTTCTCTGCCATGGTTGATGTACGTAACGGATTACCTAAAAAATATGCCGAAGATGAAGTACATCCAACGGTTGAAGGCTATAAGGTAATGGAACCTCTAGTAGAAGCTGCAATTGCTAAGGCTTTAAAGCAGAACTAAAATGGCGATAAGTTAAACCTTAAATACTATGAAATCAATTCTCTTATCTGTTTTAATTATTATTATTTCAAGTTCATGTAATAATAAGAGCAATAGCGTTCAAGACAAAGAAGAAATAATGGCTGTTTTAAATCAGCAACAAAAAGATTGGAGCAATAATGATTTAGAGGCTTTTATGGATGGATATTGGAAATCAGATTCACTACATTTTTATAGTGGAGCCAAATTAAAATCTGGCTGGTTAACAACACTAAATAGTTATAAAAAAAACTATTCAGATCCCACGTATTCAGGAACCTTGGAATTTAAAATTGCTAAGATTTCTCCAATTAGCACAGACTCCTATTATGTCATGGGTGAATATATACTTACTAGAGAAGCTGGCAATGCGACAGGAACATTTATGATTATTTTCAAGCGAATTGATTCGGAATGGAAAATCATTGCCGATTCTACATGTTGACAACCAAAAGTAGCCATGTTTTGATTATTTTTGGGAAATTTTGATTAAAAGATAAAATGAAAAAAGCACTTACCTTATTGGTCACTTTGGCCTTATCATGTAACTCTTCTCAAAAAACGGTTAAAGAATCGAATGCTGAAACTGTTTCAGAAGAAGCATCGGAAATTAGTTTTGCAGAATCAATTACAGAAAATGAATTAAAAGAGCATTTATTCACCTATGCTTCAGATGAATTTGAAGGACGGGAAACTGGTGAGCCAGGTCAAAAAATGGCAATAGCTTATATTAAGGCGGAATATGAAAAATTAAAAATACCAGCTGCGAAATCCGACGGCGACTATTTTCAAGAAGTTCCTTTAGAAATAAGCAAACTACCAATAGGTAAATTGAGTGTAGAAGGTAAAATCTTTCCTATTGGAGAGCATGTTTTAACTTTTTCTGCTGCCAATATTTCTTCTAATGAAATAGTATATGTTGGGTATGGTATTGAAGAACCAAATTACTCAAACTACAAGGACATTGATATAGAAGGAAAAATTGTATTACTTAAATCAGGAGAACCTAAAAACTCTGATGGTACCTACAAAATTTCAGGAACTAGCGAAGCTTCTATATGGAGCAATATGTCTGAATCTCTTACTAAAAGAATTCAAATAGCAGTTGATAAAGGTGCTATAGGAATTCTTTATTACGATACCGACAACTTTAATAGATTTAAACGAAGGTTCGAGTCTATGAAATCGAGTGACAATGGCCGAATGGAACTATTTGATAATAGCGCACCTGAGTTTTATAGTTTATTCATAGATCAAGTTTTAGCTAAAAACATATTATCATCAATTGATACTGATGACACTTCTAAAGTACTTACCAAAGCATTGCAATTAAGTTTTGAAAGTTCTAATGAAAAAATCACTTCAGAAAATGTAGCCGCACTTATTAAAGGAACCGAAAAACCAAATGAATTTTTAATAATATCCTCACACTTAGACCATATTGGTATTTCTCCGAATGGCGACATAAATAATGGAGCCGATGATGATGGTTCTGGCACTGTAGCTTTATTAGAAATTGCAGAGGCATTTAAATTAGCAGCAGATGCTGGTAGAGGACCTAAAAGATCAATACTATTTTTACATGTTACAGGTGAGGAAAAAGGACTGTTAGGTTCTCAATATTATACAGATTTGGAGCCAATTGTTCCTTTGGCCAATACTGTTGCAAACTTGAATATAGATATGATTGGTAGAATAGACCCTAATCGTGAAGGAAATCGCAACTATATTTATCTTATTGGATCAGACAAATTAAGCACAGGGCTTCATAATCTTTCAGAAGATGTAAATAAGAAATTCGCAAATATAGAATTGGATTATACTTATAATGATGAAAATGATCCTAATCGTTTCTATTACAGAAGTGACCACTATAATTTCGCTAAAAACAATATTCCTATTATATTTTATTTTAATGGCACTCACGACGACTATCATCGACCGAGTGACACACCTGATAAAATAAATTATGACTTATTACAAAACAGAACTCGACTTATCTTTTATACTGCTTGGGAGATTGCCAATAGAGAGCAAAAAATTATAGCGGACAAATCAATAAACTAATTTTGCTATTATAAAAAAGGCCTGTTAAACAGTTAGTTAACAGGCTTTTTTTATTAAAAATACTTTGTATACAAACATATTAAATCAAAAAAGTCTTGGAATATATCCAAGACTTTTAGCTTGCTTTAGGGTGGAAGACCGGGTTCGAACCGGCGACCCTCGGTACCACAAACCGATGCTCTAACCAGCTGAGCTACAACCACCATTTGTAAGCGACTGCAAATGTAATTTTTTTAAATAGTACTCACAAATAATATATGATATTTGAATAAATATTTCAATTAATCCTCAACTTAATATTTTTCTAATTAAATTGTTGAACAATTTCAGATGCCTACTTTTGATACCCGTGACAATTAATGCAATTTAAACTTACACTTAAGAACAGTTTATTTCTTTTTGCCTTTGTCTGTATTAATATTAATACGACTATTGCGCAAGTAGATAGTATTCAATTTTATAAAGAAAAAATAAAGACTTTTTCCCAAAGTTCGAATTATTCCGAAAATAGTACTACTTACATTGACCTAATTAATGATTTATCATATCAACTAAGGTATTCAGGCTTAGATACAATGAAGATTATTTCAGAAAGAGCTTTAGAACTTAGTAGGTTAATAAAGTATAAAGAAGGTGAACTAGAAGCTTTATCAGATTTTTCAGCTTTTTATTTATATAAAGGTGACACTGATAATTGCATAAAATATGGCTTAGAAGTATTAGATGACGAAAAATTAGCTGATTTCCCAGTTATAGAAATGAAGGTCTACAACCAGTTGGGTCAAGCCTATTTCATAAAACAAGATTACCCTTTAACCTATACTTATTTTTTACACGCTTTATCTTTGAGTGAGAAATACAACAATGAATTCTACACTTTCAGAATGAACATGAATTTAGGTACCATGTTCAATCTTTTAGAAGATTATGATGAAGCTTTTATGTTTTATTCTTCTGCGCTTAATTCTACTAAAGATGCCAATATGGAAGCTATGTTGTCTAGCAATTTAGCCTACCTCTATATACAAAAAGGAAACTTTGATAAAGCAAAAGTATACTTAATTAAAAGCATCTCCTATTTTGAAAATGCGCTAAATAAAGAGTGGTTGGCTTTTTCCTATTCTACTATGGGTCAACTTTACCTAAAGTCAAACAAGTTTAATAATTCCATAGATAGTTACAAACAGGCATTAAGTATTCATAGTTCGGATATTAATGATACAAAAGGACGAGCAGATATATATTATGGTCTTGCAAAAGCTAATATTGGTCTTAAAAATTTTATTAAAGCTGAAGAATATATTAATGAGAGTCTCAACCTTTATATATCATTTAATCTCAATACGGGTTTAGAAAAAAGTTATAGAGTTTTATACGAAATCAAAAAGGAACAAAACCAAATTTCCAAATCCTTAGAATATCTAGAAATAACTGAAAAATTGGCGAATGATATATCTAAAGAAAAGAATAAAAGAAATTTAAACATGCTCAATACAAAGTTGAATTTCGAAAAAGAAAAAGATAATCTGAAAGCAAAAAATGAATTAGCTTTAGAGCAACAGCGAAAATATGTAAAATGGTCATTGGCTGCATTATTGACATCATTTATAATAGTTTTAATTACCCTAAATTCTAATAATCGTGAAAAATTATTAATCAAAAAACTAGAGAATCAGGCAATTGTTTTAAATGAAAATCAAAGAACGCTTTCTAATATTAATCAAAATCAAGATCGCCTTTTTTCTATAGTAGGTCATGACTTACGTGGACCTATAATTTCATTAAAAGAGCTACTCACCTTATATATTGAAGACCCCGAAGGCAAAATATATTTTGAAAAATTTGCACCGCAATTAAGAGATGATTTAGAACAGGTACAGTTTACAATGGATAATCTACTACATTGGGGGAAGACTCAAATGAAGGGAAATTCAATTAGATTAGAAAGAATTTCTATTAGTAACGAAATAGATAATATCTTAAATTTCTTTAGTAAAGAAATTGAAAAGAAGTACATTAAAATTGACAACCATATAATCGAAAACCATTTCGCTTTTGCTGATCTCGACCAATTTAATGTGATATTTAGGAATTTGATAAGTAATGCTATAAAATTCACCCCTAACGAAGGTAAAATAACCCTTACCTCTAAAATAAAAGACGCGAACTTGTTAATTGAAGTTTCTGATACTGGTGTTGGAATGAGTGAGGTGGCAATAAGTAAATTATTTAAAGATACCGAGCATATATCGACAGCAGGAACCAATTTAGAAAAAGGAACAGGGCTTGGGTTACGGTTGGCAAAAGAAATGATAATAAAGAATCATGGAGAAATATTTGTTAAAAGTAAAATTAATGAAGGCAGTCAATTTATTGTAGAACTACCTTTACCAACCATTTAAATAAATTATTCTATTCAAAACTATTAGAAAAATGTTATCGTTTTTTCTACCCAAAACAAATTGTAAAGCATCAGTATTTATCAATTAACCCAATTTTTAAACAAATCAATTTCGTTAATATTCAGAGATAAAAACATTAATTTATCGACGAACTACCTCTTTACATCGTTAAAACACACAATAATTGACGTTTCACAACAATAATTGCTAATCCCTTCAGTTCTACACTAAATTTAGTAATTCAATAGCAGTGCTTATCTATGTTTAGTAATTTTACAAGAACGTTTTTATATCTCAGCCTAACTAAAGGCTGCCTTCTGGTAATTTTATTTTTCAGTTTATCTTCCAGTATTTTATCAGCTCAAGTTTCTAAAAGAGATAGTTTATTAAATCTTGTAAATGAAAGCAAAATCTTAGTAAATGAAAATTCGAAGGACACTCTATACATCAATAATCTTACAAAGCTTGCAGCTGAATATCGTTTTCATGATTTAGATAGCCTATTATTCTTAAGTAAAAAAAGTCTTTCTATTAGTAAAAAAGCAGATTATATAAATGGTATAATTACTTCATATTCTAATATAGGCGGGTACTATTCGGACAAAGGTAAAATTGACGAAGCCATTTCATATTTTATAAAAGCTTACGAGCTTGCTTGTCACAAAAACAATCTTCATTTAAAAGTCAGTGCCTTAAATGTACTAGCTAAAGAATACGGTTATAAAGGTGATTATGCGCTTTCTTTAAAAAGATATTT
>RCMY010000825.1_pt1 | contig 29723 bp, 25 predicted proteins | sample 2041341 | NCBI WGS metagenome assembly RCMY01 (sample SAMN09708234, study PRJNA481090) | Marine sediment metagenome, whole genome shotgun sequencing project. | reverse complement strand
TCGCTGCGCCACTGCGCTTGCGCGTAATCGGCAAAGATCGCCTCGCACACGCCGAGCACGTCCTTGTCCTGGAATTGAAGCGCGTTGTGACGTTGCGCCGTAAACGCCAGCCACGGTTCGACGATCAGGCGGTAGCGCGCTAGCCCGCCATCGGCGCCCAGGCCCATCGCGGAGGTGACATAACCGTGCCAGTGCCGATGCGTGCCGTCGGCCAGCAGCACGCGCAACGTGACTTCTTCACCCAGCAGCTGTTTGAGCTCGAAGTGCGCGTTGCCGGCCAGACAATCGATCTCGAAGCGGAACAGTTCATTGAGCGCCTCGTGTCCTGAAAAACGCTCGACCACCAGCACGGCATCGGGCAGCGCGGTGTCGATCGACAGCAGGCGGGCGTGCTGTGAGAGGTGGGGGGTGAAGAGCGCGCGCAGGGAGGGTATTGACATGGCGGAGGGGGGCTGGAAACCGACGGAAAAGCATGGATTAACTCACGAGGGCTATGACGTCGTCAATAATGACGTGTGGGCGATCCCGGACGATTGAATCAGCGGGTTCAATCCAACGAACAGCGCTTCCAGACTGGGCACTGCGCCGATCTGCCAGCGTGTCTGCGAAAAAGACGGATCACGATAGACAAGTGCCCGCCGATCGATACGAAATCACACTTGGTCAGTTTATGGGATGTCAGTGATGCCGTTGCGCTGCGGCGCCGGTGGCGAAATAGGGCGTGGGTGCGGATTGTTGGTAGAATGTCGCGTTAATCTTTTCACACTATCCACCCCATCCGGAGCAGTCTCACCATGGCAATTGAACGCACCCTGTCCATCATCAAGCCTGATGCCGTCGCCAAGAACGTGGTTGGCAAGATCACTCAGCGCTTTGAAGATGCCGGCCTGAAGATCATCGCGGCGAAGATGGCGCATTTGTCGGCGCGGGAGGCGGGAGAGTTTTATGCGGTGCACAAGGCGCGTCCGTTCTTCAAGGATCTGGTCGAATTCATGGGTTCCGGACCGGTGATGATTCAGGTGCTAGAAGGCGAGAATGCGATTGCGAAAAACCGCGAACTGATGGGTGCCACAAATCCGAAGGAAGCCGCGCCAGGCACGATTCGCGCTGATTTCGCCGCGTCGATCGACGCCAACGCGGTACATGGTTCCGATGCGCCGGAAACGGCCACCGAGGAAATAGGCTTCTTCTTCCCCGGAATGAACGTCTACAGCCGTTGAGCGTTAGGGCCTGTTTTCATTCGATCGACGATCACGTTGTGTCCATAAAGCTTTGCAACAATGCGCAGGAGGCAGCCAAGGGTGGTTCCCCTTGGCAACGAGTGCAACGTAGTGGCGGAGCTTTATGGACGCAACCCGGAGGGCTCGTGCCGGCTGGCCCACATGGCGGCGTTGCACCTCCTTGCCTGGGGGCCACCCAGGTTGCGTCGGCGCGTCTTGCCCTGTGGGCCAGCCGGCGCGAGCGTGACCGCCGATCGAGTGAGAACAGGCCCTTAGCATGTCAGGCGAGGTGGTCGGCCCGGTCAGCGGGCCGATTGCATTGGCGCCCATGAGCGACAAACCAATGAAAGAGAAGGTCAATCTGCTGGATTTCGATGTCGACGGTCTTGTCGACTGGTTCGCTGCGCGTGGCGAAAAGCCGTTTCGCGCGCGTCAGGTGGTGCGCTGGCTGCATCGCTTCGGGGTGAGCGAATTTGCGCAGATGACCAACGTGGCCAAAGACTTGCGGACGCGACTGGCGGAAGAAGCCTGCGTGCGTGTCCCGGAGTTGATTCGCGATTCGGTGTCTACCGACGGCACACGAAAATGGCTGCTTGATGTCGGCAACGCCAACGCGGTTGAGGCGGTGTTCATTCCCGAGACCGCCCGCGGGACGCTGTGCATTTCCTCGCAAGCCGGTTGTGCGCTCGACTGCGCCTTTTGTTCGACCGGTAAGCAGGGCTTCAACCGCAATCTGTCGGCCGCCGAGATCATCGGTCAGTTGTGGCTGGCCAACCGTCTGCTGGGTGCCACGCCGGACGGTGAGCGGATCATCACCAATGTGGTGATGATGGGCATGGGCGAGCCGCTGGCCAATCTTGACAACGTGATCGTCGCGCTGCGTCTGATGCTCGACGATCACGCCTACGGGCTGTCGCGTCGGCGGGTGACGGTGTCCACCTCGGGCATCGTGCCGGCCATGGATCGCCTGCGCGAAGCCTGTCCGGTGGCGCTCGCGGTATCGCTGCACGCGCCCAATGATGCGCTGCGTGATCAACTCGTGCCCATCAACCAGAAGTATCCGTTGCGCGAACTGCTGGCGGCGTGCAACCGCTACCTCACCGCCGCGCCACGCGACTTCGTCACCTTCGAGTACGTCATGCTCGACGGCGTAAACGATCACGATGCGCACGCACACGACTTGGTGGCGATTGCCCGCGATGTTTCCTGCAAGTTCAACCTCATCCCCTTCAATCCCTTCCCGAATTCGTCGTTCCGCCGCAGCCCGGCCGAGCGCATCCGCCGCTTCGCCAGTATCCTTCAGGATGCCGGTATCGTTGCGACGACGCGCAAGACCCGCGGTGACGACGTTGATGCGGCGTGCGGTCAGCTTGCCGGCCAGGTGCAGGACAAGACTCGCCGCACCAGAGTGATTCCCATCGGGAGCGATGTGCGTTCATGATCAACTTCAATGCATTGGTGGCCTTGCTCGCCGCTACGCTGCTCACCGCGTGCGCCACCACCCAACAGCAGAGCGCGCAGGGCGGTGGTTCGGCAATGATTCAGCGGCCTGCCTCTGACCGCCCGGTGACCAGCGACGCGCAGGAAAAGGCCAAGATCCATGCCGATCTCGGTATGGCTTATCTGTCCGCACGGCGCTTCGGTGTGGCGCTCGACGAAGCACGGATGGCGCTGGCCTACGACAGCAACTATGCGCCGGCGCACCATGTGAATGCGCTCGTGCTGATGGCGCTTGAAGATTCCGAATCGGCGCGGATCAGCTTCGAGCGCGCGACCGAACTGGCCCCCGGCGACCCCGAAATCAACAATAGCTACGGCTGGTATCTGTGCACCCGGGGCGACTACGAGAACGGCATTGCGCGACTTGAACGCGCAGTGCGCAACCCCTACTACGAAACGCCGACCCGGCCGCTGACCAATATCGGCTTGTGCGAAGTGGAAAGAAAGAACGACGAAGCTGCCGAAGCGGCTTTTCGGCGGGCTTTGCAGGCTGACAACAATAACCGGCAGGCGTTGCTGAATCTGGCGGCGGTTGCCTATCGGCGCGGAAATCTGGCCGCTGCCCACGCGCACCTGAACACCGTCCACCAGCGCGGCGAGCCATCCGCTGAATCGCTCTGGCTGGGCGTTCGTGTCGAACGCGCACGCGGTAATCGCGACGGGATGGAGAGCTACGCGAGCCAGCTCAGACGCTTGTATCCGACTTCACGCGAGTATCAAATGCTGATCGAAGGAAATTTCCAGTGAGCCAGGGTGGAGGCGTTGTGGATACACCGACTGTCGGACTGACCGGCGTCGGCGCGGCGCTGCGCGAGACGCGCGAAAGCCATAGCCTGACCATCGGCGACGCCGCACTCGCGCTCAAACTGACGCATCGTCAGATCGAGGCGATGGAGCACGAGCGTTTCGATCTGTTGCCGGGGGCGGCCTTCGCGCGCGGTTTTCTGCGCAACTATGCGCGCTATCTCGGCCTTGATGCGGCGCCACTGATCGAAGCGTTGTCGCAGACGGAAGGCGTTGCCGCGCCCGACTTGTCTCCGGTGAGCAACGCGCACGGAACCATGCCAACCGGCGACGGCGGCTTGCGGCCATCTTCCTTGCCGGTCGCGTTGATTGTGCTGTTACTGCTCGCTGCGGTGGTCGGCGGCTGGTATTTCGACTGGTTTCAGCCACCCGATGAAACCGCCGAGACGCGTGAGCTGATGGATACGCCGGTCGCCCCGGCGCCTCTGACGCCGGTTATCCCCGCGCCGAACGAGCCCGCGCCGGTGGTAATTCCCGATGACGCGCCCGACAATTCGATTTCCGATAGGGCGACTGGTGGCGCGGCAAGCGCGCTCGGCGCCTCGAGCGAGCTGACGGCCGGTAATGGCGTTGCACCCGCCTCCGCGACCAGCAGTGCAGGCGAGGCGGCCGAAGTCGTCGCCAAACCAACGCCGCCGGTGGCCACCGAGGCGGTCACGCCGCGACTGGTATTCCGCTTTGCCGCGGATTCCTGGGTAGAGGTGCGTGATACAAGCAACGAGATCATTTTTTCGCGCGTCAATCGCGCTGGCTCGGTGCAGGAAGTGCTGGGTACGCCGCCTTTCAAGCTGGTGGTCGGCAATTCCAAAGACGTCAAGCTTGAATACAACGGCGAAGCGGTCGACCTGGCCCGGCACACCAAGGTGTCCGTGGCGCGGCTGACGCTGAAGTAGAGGACACGATGGAGCATTCGATTCCCGGTCGCGCTGCAGGGCGCCACGCAACGCGTCAGGTCAGGGTGGGGACGGTCATGGTCGGCGGGGATGCGCCGATCGTGGTGCAGTCGATGACCAATACCGACACCGCCGACCACATCGGAACCGCAATCCAGGTGGCAAAGCTGGCGCAGGCGGGCTCAGAGCTGGTCCGCATCACGGTCAACAACGAAGCCGCAGCGCGCGCTGTGCCGAAGATCCGCGAGCAATTGGCGCGCATGAATGTCGACGTGCCGCTGGTGGGTGATTTCCACTACAACGGCCACAAGCTGCTGGGCGCGGTGCCGGAGTGCGCCGAGGCGCTGGCGAAACTGCGCATCAATCCCGGCAATGTGGGCGCCGGTAGTAAGCGTGACCCGCAGTTCGCGGCCATCATCGAGATTGCCTGTCGTTATGAAAAGCCGGTGCGAATCGGTGTCAATTGGGGAAGTCTCGACCAGTCTGTGCTGGCGCGCATCATGGACCAGAACGCCCAGCGTGCCGAGCCGCTCGATGCCGCTGCGGTGATGCGCGAGGCGCTGGTCACGTCGGCGCTCGAATCTGCTGCCAAGGCGGAAAGTTACGGCCTACCGGGAGATCACATCATCCTGTCGGCCAAAGTCTCCAGCGTGCAGGACCTGATTGCGGTGTATCGCGATCTGGCGCGTCGATGTGACTATCCGCTGCATCTCGGCTTGACTGAAGCGGGGATGGGCTCGAAAGGCATCGTCTCGTCCACCGCGGCACTGGCGGTGCTGCTGCAGGAAGGCATCGGCGACACCATTCGCATCTCGCTCACCCCGGAGCCCAATGGCAGCCGCATCCAGGAAGTGGTGGTAGCGCAGGAAATCCTGCAAAGTCTGGGATTGCGTGCGTTTACTCCGATGGTCATTGCCTGCCCGGGCTGTGGTCGCACCACGAGCACCTTCTTCCAGGAACTGGCTTCCAGTATCCAGCGCCATGTGCGCGAGCAGATGCCGGTGTGGCGCGATCACTACGACGGCGTCGAGAACATGACGCTGGCGGTAATGGGCTGCGTGGTGAACGGGCCGGGCGAGAGCAAGCACGCCAACGTCGGCATCTCGCTGCCGGGCACGGGCGAAAGTCCGGTGGCGCCGGTGTTCGTGGATGGCGAAAAAACGGTGACCTTGCGCGGCGACAATATCGCGGACGAATTCCGCGCGATTGTCGACGACTACGTCGCCACGCGTTACACAAGAAAAGCGGGCTGACCCGCGCCTCATTCAATACAAGATCACCAGACATGAATCAAAGCCTGCGCGCCGTTCGCGGCATGAACGACATTTTTCTCGATGAGGCCGAAGCCTGGGAGCAGTTCGAGGAGCTGATCCGTATGTGGCTCAAGAGCTATGGCTACCGGCCCATCCGCACGCCCATCGTCGAGCCGACGCCGTTGTTCCGGCGGGCGATCGGAGAAGTGACCGATATCGTCGAAAAAGAGATGTACTCCTTCGAAGATGCGCTCAACGGCGAGCATCTGACGCTGCGGCCGGAGAACACCGCGTCGTGCGTGCGCGCTGTGATTCAGCACAGCCTGCTGCACGGCGGGCCCAAGCGGCTGTACTACTACGGCCCGATGTTCCGTCACGAGCGGCCGCAAAAGGGGCGCTATCGCCAGTTCCACCAGATTGGCGCCGAGGCGCTCGGTTTCGAAGGGCCGGATGTCGACGCGGAACTCATCGTGATGTGCCAGCGGCTTTGGGAAGACCTCGGACTGCAGGACATCCGGCTCGAAATCAACTCGCTGGGCGCCGCCGACGAGCGCGCGGCACACCGCACCGCGCTGGTTGAATACTTCACACAGCATGAATCGCAACTGGACGAGGACAGCCAGCGTCGCCTGCACACCAATCCGCTGCGTATCCTCGACAGCAAGAACCCGGAGTTGCACGCCCTGATCGAAGCTGCGCCGCGCTTGATGGAGTTTCTCGGCGAGGCGTCGCGCGCGCATTTCGATGGCGTGCAGGCGCTGCTCAAGGATGCCGGCATTCCCTATCGCATCAATCACCGTCTGGTGAGGGGTCTCGATTACTACAATCGAACCGTGTTCGAATGGGTGACCGACCAGCTCGGCGCGCAGGGTACAGTGTGTGCCGGTGGCCGCTACGACGGCCTGATCGAACAACTCGGCGGCAAGAGCGCGCCGGCGGCCGGTTTCGCGATGGGTGTGGAGCGTCTGCTGGCCCTGTGGCAAGCTTCGGGTAGCGAGGCCGAGCGTGAAGCGCCGGATGTTTACGTTGTCCACCAGGGCGACGCGGCGAACCGTTTCGCGTTTCGCGTCGCTGAAGACCTCCGTGGCCACGGATTTGACGTGGTGCTGCATTGCGGCGGCGGCAGCTTTAAATCGCAGATGAAGAAGGCCGATGGCTCGGGCGCGCCGTTTGCCGTCATCATCGGCGACGACGAGGCGCAGGTGAACGAAGCGAGCCTCAAACCCTTGCGCGGCGGCGAGCAACGCCGTGTCGCAGCCGATCAACTGGCCGAAGTACTGGCCGATCTTATTTTTGCCGTGGATGACGACAATGGCAGCGTATGACCTTGAACAGCAGGAACAACTGGCGGAAATGAAAGCCTGGTGGGGGCAGTACGGCATGCTGATCACCACCGTAGTGGTGATCGCGGCCGTGGCCTCGGTCGGCTGGCAGGGCTGGCAGTGGTACCAGCGTAAGCAATCGGCGGAGGCGGCCACGCTCTATAGCGTGGTGCAGAACGCGGTCGCGCAGAACGATGCCGCGGCGGCCCGGCAGGCGGCCGGCAAGATTCTGGAAAACTTCGACAGCACTGCCTATGCATCGATGGCGGCGTTGCTGTCGGCGAAGGTCCAGTTGGCCGCGGGCGATCATGCCAACGCTGCGCTGCCGCTGCAATGGGTGGCGGAACACGCCGATCTGCTGGTGGTGCGCGATATTGCCCGGCTGCGGCTGGCTGCGGTGCAACTCGACGCCGGTGATCTCGCCAAGGCGCAGGCTACGCTCGACGCCGAGCCGGTGCCGTCGCTGGCGGTGCGCTATCACGATTTGCGCGGCGACGTGGCAGCAGCCGAGAACGATACGGATGTTGCGCGCAATGAATACCAGCTCGCTCTCGATGCGGCCGATGCGACCGCCGTGGCGGGCGATCGCAGCGTCGAGATTATCCGCGTCAAGCGTGACGCGCTGACCGGAGGAACCAACTGATGCGTGCGCTTGCAACGATACTGCCCGTGGTTTTTTCGGCGGCGCTGCTTTCAGCATGCAGCTCGCTCAATCCGTTTTCTTCGTCCGACGCCAAGATGGCGCCGCTACCCGAGTTGCAGAACGCGACGCCAGTGACCACGCTGTGGTCAGCCCGAGTCGGCGATGCGGATATCTACCGCTTTTCGCCGGCGGTGGTCGACGGTCAGGTGATTGCCGCTGGCAACGACGGTGATGTGGCGCGGTTTGCCGCGGGTGGTCAGGCACGCTGGCGCGTCAGCCTGGATGATCGACTTACCGCCGGCGTCGGCGCCGACGCCGGGCTCGCGGTGGTTGCCAACGAACGCGGCGAGGTCATTGCGCTGGATGCCGACACCGGCAAGGAAAGCTGGCGCAGCAGCGTCAACGCCGAAGTGCTGGCACCGCCGGCGCTGGCGCGCGATTTCGTCATCGTGCGCAGTTCCGATAACCGCCTGTTCGGTCTCGATCGCAAGGACGGCAGCGTCAAGTGGACCTATCAGCGCACCACGCCGCCGCTCACGCTGCGGAATCAGTCAGGCATGCTGGTCGAGGAAAACGTGGCCGTCACGGGCTTCCCCGGGGGCAAACTGGCCGCTTTCAACCTCACCAATGGTGGATTGATCTGGGAACTCACGGTGGCTTCGCCAAAAGGCGCAACCGAACTGGAGCGTATCGCCGATGTGGTCGGTGAGCCGGTCATCTATCGCCAGAATCTGTGTGCCGCGACCTTTCAGGGTCGGGTGGCCTGTTTCGACATCAGCGACGGCCGGATGATTTGGAGCCGACCGTTGTCGTCAAGCGACGGCATCAGCCGTGACGCGCGGCAGGTCTACGTGACCGAGTCCGACGATGCGGTGAGCGCGCTGGACGCATTCAGTGGTGCCAGCATGTGGCGTCAGTCGCAATTGGAGCGCCGGCAGCTCAGCGCGCCACTGGCGACCCCGGGCGGCGTCGTCGTTGCTGATGGCGAAGGCTATGTACATTGGCTCAGTCTGAACAGCGGCGCCTTCATCGCGCGCGCCAAAACCGACGGTAGCGCGATTATCGCCCCGCCACGCATGCTCGGTGACGACGTGCTAGTGCAGACGCGCGATGGCGGTATTTACGTCATCGCGGCGCGCTGACCAGCAGATCCGCGGTGAAACCAACGCTGGTTCTGGTCGGGCGGCCGAATGTCGGCAAGTCGACCTTGTTCAATCGCCTCACGCGCTCGCGAGATGCGCTGGTCGCCGATCAGCCCGGCCTGACGCGTGACCGACACTACGGCATCGGTCGCATGGGCGATCGCGACTATCTGGTGGTGGATACGGCCGGTTTCGATCCGGTCGCCAAAGACGGCATCATGCACGAGATGGCGCGTCAGGCGGAGCAGGCAATTGCCGAGGCCGACGTGTTGCTGTTCATGGTGGACGGCCGCTCGGGCCTGACGCCGCATGACGACCAAATCGCCATCCGCCTGCGGCGCGCAAATCGCCCGGTGTTTCTCGTCGTCAACAAGGGCGAGGGCATGGATCGGGCGACCGCGGGCGCCGAATTTCATGCCCTCGGGCTGGGCGTGCCACTCGTCATTTCGTCAGCACATGGCGATGGTGTCCGGGCCCTGCTCGACGAAATCTTCGACACCTTGCCCGCTGAGACGCCGGAGGCCGATGAGGCCGTGCATGGGCCACGGGTGGCGATCGTGGGGCGCCCGAACGTGGGAAAATCGACACTGATCAACACCTTGCTCGGTGAAGAGCGGCTGATCGCGTTCGACATGCCGGGCACGACCCGCGATGCGATTTCGGTGCCCTTCGAGCGTAACGGACGGCAGTACACCTTGATCGATACCGCCGGCCTGAGACGGCGTGGCAAGGTGTTCGAAACAATCGAGAAATTCTCGGTCATCAAGACGCTGCAGGCGATCGAACAGGCCAACGTGGCGGTGCTGGTGCTCGACGCCACGCAGGACATCTCCGATCAGGACGCCCATATCGCCGGCTTCGTTGTCGAGACCGGCCGCGCGCTCGTGGTGGCGGTCAACAAATGGGATGAGGTCGACGATTACCGGCGAGAGCGGCTCAAGCAGGATCTGGAGCGCAAGCTTCACTTCCTCGCGTTCTCGAAAATGCACTTCATTTCGGCGCTTAAAGGCCAGGGTATCAACGCCGTGCTCAAATCGGTCGATGCGGCATATGCTGCGGCCATGGCAAAGCTGTCGACCCCACGGCTGACGCGCATCCTGCAAGAAGCCGTGGCCAAACAGGCGCCGCCGAAAAACCGGATGTTCCGTCCCAAACTGCGTTACGCTCATCAGGGAGGCAGCAATCCGCCGATTATCGTTATTCACGGTAGCGGACTGGACGCCGTGCCCGCGAGCTATACGCGTTATCTGACGCGCAGCTTCATGGAGGCATTCAGCTTGCAGGGGACGCCAATGCGGATACAATTCCGCTCTTCGACCAACCCGTTTGCCGAAAACAAGTGAAAGCCCACCGAGAATTTGCCTGCGGCGCCCTTGGTGTTGCAGCGCAAAATCCGATAAATTACGAAAACATAACGATAGAGGCTAAAACATGAGTAACAAAGGCCAAATGCTGCAGGACCCCTTTCTCAATACCTTGCGGCGCGAACACGTTCCAGTGTCGGTTTATCTGGTGAATGGCATCAAGCTTCAGGGGCAGATCGAATCCTTCGATCAATATGTCGTATTGCTGAAAAACACAGTCACGCAAATGGTGTACAAACACGCGATCTCCACCGTCGTGCCGGCGCGCCCGGTCAGTTTTCAGCAGCAGGAGCCCAGTGAAGGCAACGACTGAGTTCCGAATTCTGAGCATGCAACTGCAGGCGGGGCAACCGCGTGCTTGATCGGCCCGATGACGGAGAACGGGCGATTCTCGTACAAGTTGATTTCGGTCAGGGTGCTGTAGACGAGCGCCTTGCAGAGCTGGGCCTGCTCGCAAGCAGTGCGGGCGCGCACGTCGAGGGTGTTGTGCGGTGTCGCCGTCGTGCGCCCGATCCGGCGCTATACCTGGGAAAAGGCAAGGCCTCCGAACTGTCCGACATGCTCGAGGCCACTGGCGCCGATCTGGTGATCTTCAACCACGAGCTGGCGCCCGGCCAGCAACGCAATCTTGAGCGTCTGCTCGATTGCCGCGTGGTCGACCGCACCGCGCTCATCCTCGACATTTTTTCGCTACGTGCGAAGAGCCACGAGGGCAAGCTGCAAGTCGAGCTGGCGCAACTGGAGCATTTGTCCACGCGATTGATCCGTGGCTGGACGCACCTTGAGCGCCAGAAGGGCGGGATCGGGCTGCGTGGGCCGGGTGAGACCCAGCTCGAAACCGATCGCCGACTGCTCGGCCAACGCGTGAAAACGCTGCGCGGGCGCCTGGAAAAACTCGAGAACCAGCGGCGCGTCCGACGGCGCGCGCGTGAGCGGCGCGATGTGCTTTCGGTGTCCATCGTGGGCTATACCAATGCGGGCAAGTCCACGCTCTTCAACGCGCTGACCAAAGCGGGCAGCTACGCTGCGGATCAGCTGTTTGCCACTCTCGATACAACCTCGCGGCGCCTTTATTTGGAGGGCGCCGGGAACATAGTGCTGTCGGATACGGTCGGATTCATTCGTGAATTGCCTCACTCGCTTATCGCGGCATTTCACGCCACCTTGGAGGAAACGGTCGGCGCCGATATCCTGTTGCATGTCGTCGATGCGGCCAGTGAAGACCGGGATGCGCAGATCGAGGCAGTCAATACGGTTCTGAACGAGATCGGCGCGGGTGACTTGCCGCAGATTCTGGTCTGGAACAAGATTGACACCAGCGGCATGCCAGCCAAGGTCGATCGGGACGCCTGTGATAGAATCAGCCGCGTTTTTGCCAGTGCGAAAACCGGCGAAGGTTTGAGTCTGCTGCGGGGTGCGCTTGTTGAGGCGGCAGAAACCTTCAGAGCGCGTTCGCACGCTTCGGACGTACCTCGTTCCGACTCCTCCAATTACGATCCATTCCATTCCTAACGGAAAGATTCATGTCGCTTAATGATCCACGCTGGGGAAACCAGGGGAACGAACCAGAGCGGGACGGCGCCAAAAACGGCCCGCCCGATCTCGATGAACTGTGGCGGGACGTCAACCGGCGCCTTGGTCGTTTGTTCGGCCGTCGCGGTGGTGGTGGCGGAAACGGTAGCTCGGGCGGATCCGGCGGATCCAATCTGAGCCCGCGCCAGTTTGGCGGTGGTATCGGCGCACTGGTCGTGCTCGCACTGATCGTGTGGGGCGCCAGCGGTTTCTACATCGTTGATGCAAACCAGCAGGGTGTGGTGCTGCGATTCGGTGAATATGCACAGACCACCGAGCCAGGGCTGCGTTGGCGTCTGCCGTATCCGATCGAAACGCATGAACTGGTCGATGTGACGGGCGTGCGTACGGTCGAGGTCGGCTACCGTGGCACCGAGCGCAATGTAGTGCTGCGTGAAGCCTTGATGCTTACCGATGACGAGAACATCATCAACATCCAGTTTGCGGCGCAGTGGGTACTCAAGAGTCCCGAGGACTATCTGTTCAACAACCGGGATCCGGATGACACGGTGGCGCAGGCTGCGGAAACCGCGGTGCGCGAAATCGTCGGGCGCAACAAGATGGACTTCGTGCTCTACGAAGGGCGTGAAGAGATTGCCGCGCGCGCCAAAGCGTTGATGCAGGGAATTCTCGACCGCTACAAGACCGGCATCGAGATCAGCCAGGTGACGATGCGCAACGCGCAACCGCCGGAGCAGGTCCAAGGCGCATTTGACGATGCAGTCAAAGCGGGGCAGGACAAGGCCCGGCAGCGCAACGAAGGTCAGGCCTATGCGAACGACGTGATTCCGAAGGCCCGCGGTACAGCGGCGCGTCTCGGCGAAGAGGCGGCCGGCTATTCGGCACGCGTGGTCGCCAACGCCGAGGGTGATGCGAGTCGCTTTGACCAGGTACTGATCGAGTACCGCAAGGCACCGCGCGTGACGCGGGAGCGTATGTATCTCGAAGCGATGCAAAGCGTCTATTCAAACACCACCAAGGTGATGATCGACACCAAGGGCAACGGAAATATTTTATTGATGCCGCTCGACAAGCTTATTCAGTCGACAGGCGCCGGTGCGGCAGCGCTCCAGCCTTCGCCTCAACAGGCAGACAACCCGTCGCCGGCCGCACCCTCGCGGAGTGCATCGATTGATGATGTGCGTAGCCGGGATTTCCTGCGCGGCAGCCGTGATGAAGGAGCTCGATGATGCGTGATCGTATGCCCGTTTTTGTCGGCCTTGTATTGTTGATTGTGGTTTTGTTGTCGATGTCGATGTTTACCGTCGACAAACGCCAGTACGCGATCGTCCGTCAGTTCGGTGAGATCAAGAAGGTGATCGAGGCGCCGGGTCTCAACTTCAAGATCCCGCTGATTCAGAACGTGACCTACTTCGAGAAGCGGATTCTGACGCTCGATACCCCCGAGCCGGAGCGCTTCATTACCTCCGAGAAGAAAAATCTGCTGGTCGATCACTTCGTGAAGTGGCGTATCTCGGATCCGCGGCTGTATTTCATTTCCGTTGGCGGCAATGAAGCACGCGCACTCACGCGTCTCGATCAGACGGTGAACGCGGCATTGCGCGAGGAATTCGGCAAACGCACCGTGCACGAAGTGGTTTCCGGCCAGCGCGACGACATCATGGAGAAAATGCGCGAGAAGACAGATCAGGATGCACGCAAGATCGGGGTCCAGATTATCGATGTGCGTCTCAAGCGTGTTGACTTTCCCTCCGAGGTGTCCGAGTCGGTCTATCGGCGGATGGAGGCAGAACGCAAGCGAGTGGCCAACGAATTGCGTTCGGAAGGCTCCGCTAACGCCGAACGCATCCGCGCCGATGCCGATCGCCAGCGCGAGATCATTATCGCCGAGGCGTATCGTGGCGCGCAGCAGGTCAAGGGTGAAGGCGACGCCAAAGCCACGGCCATCTACGCCGAAGCCTTCGGAGATGATGCCGAGTTCTACGCTTTTTACCGTAGTCTCCAGGCCTACAGCGAAACTTTCGCTGACAAGAACGATGTGCTGGTAATCGAACCCAACAGCGATTTCTTCAAGTACATGCAAAAGGGCGGCAGCGCGGGAACGCCGCTGATTGAATGATCTTGGAAACGGTAGTTGGACGCGTAGCGCTCTCGCCAAATGAGTGAAGACTGTCAACAGGGAAAGATGCCACCACTCTCAGGACATTTGTCGAATCCGACAAGCGGTCAACTGCCGATTCCAGGATGAGCTCATCGCTGGTCACGGCAATTGCCTTGGTGCTGATCATCGAAGGCCTGTTGCCGTTTCTGTCGCCGTCGGCGTGGCGTGAAGCGTTCCTTCGCATGGGGCGCCTGGCCGACGGTCAGATTCGCTTTATCGGGCTGACCTCGATGCTGATCGGGCTGGTTCTACTTTTCTTGTTCAACGGATAGACGGCACACGCCATGCGTTGGGTACTGCCCGAGTATTTTCAGGATGTCCTTCCTCCCGAGGCGGATCAGCTCGAGCGCCTGCGCCGACAATTGCTCGACGTATTTCGCGCGCACGGATACCAACTGGTGGTCCCGCCACTGCTCGAATACCTTGATGCCCTGTTGACCGGTGCGGGGCAGGATCTTCGTTTGCGCACGTTCAAATCGGTCGATCAGATTTCTGGCCGCACCTTGGGTGTGCGCGCGGACATGACGCCCCAGGTGGCACGGATCGACGCACATCTGTTGAACCGACAAGGTGTCAGCCGTCTGTGCTATTGCGGTCCGATTGCGCACACCCTTCCGGCCTCGCTCACCGCCTCACGCGAGCCAATGCAGTTGGGTGTGGAGTTGTACGGGCACGCCGGGATTGAAGCGGACATTGAAATCATCCGCTTGCTTGCCGTGGTGTTGCGCATCGCGCAGGTGCCGACATTGCGCATCGATCTTGGGCATGTGGGCTTGTTTCGCGCGCTGATCGGGCTGGCCGAATTCGATCCCGAGGCGGAACGCGAACTGTTTGCGCTGCTGCTGGCCAAGGATGTGCCCGGACTGTCGGCGCGCCTGGCCGAGGTGGCGGAACCGGCACGTAGCGCACTGCTGGCCTTGCCGCAACTTTATGGTGGGGCGGAAGTGCTGACGCGGGCACGCGACGTGTTGCCGGCGTCGGTCGAGGTGACATCGGCGCTCGACGGCATGGCGCAGGTCGTTGCCGCGCTGGATGATCTGCCGGTCAGCATCGATCTGGCCGATTTGCGCGGCTATCACTATCACAGCGGCATCGTGTTCGCAGCCTATGGTGGAAATTCGCCAGGCGCACTGGCGCTCGGCGGGCGCTACGATTCAGTCGGTGAGGCATTCGGGCGTGGGCGGCCGGCGACGGGATTCAGCCTCGACTTGCGCGAGCTTGCACAGCGGTTGCCGCCGAGCGAACTGCCGGGTGCCATTCTTTCACCCGCGACGTCGGCGCCGGGATTGTCCGAAGCGGTCGCCGAGCTGCGTGCGCAGCGGGAGATTGTGGTCGACCGGTTGCCGGGTCATGACAATGTGTGGGGCGAGGCGGGATGTGATCGCCAGCTTGTGTTGCGGAACGATCGCTGGACCGTCGTGCCGCTCGAGGGAGAAACGTCAAGCAATGAGTAAGAACGTAATCGTCATCGGCACCCAGTGGGGCGATGAGGGAAAGGGCAAGATCGTCGACTGGCTGACCGATCATGCGCAGGGCGTGGTGCGCTTTCAGGGCGGTCACAATGCCGGTCATACGCTGGTGATCGGCGACCAGAAAACTGTGCTTCATCTCATTCCGTCAGGCATTTTGCGCGAGGGCGTGGCGTGCTACATCGGCAACGGTGTGGTGGTGTCGCCGGAGGCGCTGCTGGCGGAGATCGACAAGCTGGAGGCGGCTGGTGTGTCGGTCAGCGATCGTTTGCGCATTTCGGAAGCCTGCCCGCTGATCATGCCGTATCACGTCGCCCTCGATGTCGCCCGCGAAGCGGCGCGTGGCAGCGACAAGATCGGCACCACGGGCCGTGGCATCGGGCCGGCCTACGAAGACAAAGTGGCGCGTCGCGCACTGCGGTTGCAGGATCTCTTGCGGCCGAAACGCTTTGCCGAGCAACTGGCCGAATTGATCGACTATCACAACTTCATGCTGACCCAGTATTACCGCGCCGCGCCGGTCGATTTCCAGCAGACGCTGGACAGCGCGCTGGCGATGGCGCCGCGGTTGCAGCAGCTCATTGCCGACGTGCCACGCGCCTTGTACGAGGCCAACCGCGATGGTGCCAATCTGCTGTTCGAAGGCGCACAAGGCACCTTGCTCGACATCGACCATGGCACCTATCCGTTCGTCACCTCGAGCAATTGCGTCGCAGGTGCCGCGGCCGCCGGTGCGGGCGTCGGGCCGAACATGCTGCATTACGTGCTGGGCATCACCAAGGCCTATACCACCCGGGTTGGCTCGGGGCCGTTCCCCACCGAGTTATACGACGCGGAAAGCAAGCTCGACCCGATCGGCAAGCATCTGGCGACCAAGGGTAACGAGTTCGGCTCGACCACCGGACGCGCGCGACGCTGCGGCTGGTTTGATGCGGCGGCACTCAAGCGCGCGATCCAGATCAACGGGGTGTCCGGCTTGTGTGTGACCAAGCTCGATGTGCTCGACGGCGTTGAGGAAGTCAAACTGTGTACGGGCTACAAGCTTGACGACGCCGTGTGCGACATCCTGCCTGTAGGGGCCGAGGAAACCGCGCGTTGTATTCCGGTCTATGAAACCTTGCCCGGTTGGAAGGAGAGTACCGTTGGCGTGAAATCCGACGATGGGCTTCCGGAAGCCGCGCGCGCGTATCTGGCGCGTATCGAAGCGGTCTGTGGCGTGCCGGTGGACATGATCTCGACGGGCCCGGATCGCGAGGAGACCATCGTGCGCCGCCATCCGTTCAAGTAACGGATTGATCGGTTTCGACGCAAGGTTAAGTAACGCAAGGTGAAGCAAAAAAGCCGACCTGTCGGTCGGCTTTGAATCTGGTGCCCAGAAGAGGACTCGAACCTCCACACCCGTAAAGATACTAGCACCTGAAGCTAGCGCGTCTACCAATTCCGCCATCTGGGCAATGGGCAGAATTATAGCGTTATTGCCCTGAACTGCAAAACGGCTGGCCCGGCCGGTGAACAACGAAACCGGCCAGCAAGCTGACCGGTTTTTCTGAAATCTGGTGCCCAGAAGAGGACTCGAACCTCCACGCCCGTAAGGACACTAGCACCTGAAGCTAGCGCGTCTACCAATTCCGCCATCTGGGCTGGAAAGGCGCGAATTATATCGACTCATAGAAGATTGTCAATGAACCAAACAAACAAGAAAAGCAGCCCGCGATTCTCGCGCAAGAAGGCTCAGAAAGTCAGTGCCGTGCGACGCGCCGACCCGTTCTACGAACGCGAGTCGGCCAGTTACGACAACCCGCTGCCCAGCCGCGAATACGTGCTGCAGACGCTCATTGAGCAGGGTCGTCCGCTGCGTGCCGAGCCGCTGGCGCGCACGCTCGACGTCACGGATGAGGAAATGCCGTTCTTCGAGCGCCGCTTGCGCGCCATGGAGCGCGACGGTGAACTGATACGCAATCGGCGCGATGCCTACCTCATCCCCGACAAGGCGGCACTGATTCACGGCAAGGTGCAGGGTCATCCGGACGGCTTCGGCTTCCTCGTTCCGGACGACGGCAGCGACGACGTGTTTCTCGGGCCGGGTCAGATGCGTGAGGTGCTGCATGGCGACCGGGTGATGGCGCGCGTTACCGGCACGGACCGTCGTGGCCGCCCCGAAGGCAAGATCGTCGAGGTGCTCGAGCGCGCGAATACGCGCGTTGTCGGTCGCGCCGTCGAGGAACACGGCGTGCTGGTCATCATTCCCGAGAACCGTCGCATTGCGCAGGACATCCTGCTTGCGGCGGGCGGGCGCAAGCGCCCCAAGGCGGGCGATGTGGTGGTGGTCGAACTGATCGAGCAGCCGACGCGCAATACCCAGCCGATCGGACGTGTGGTGGAGTGGCTCGGCCAATATGCAGATCCCGGCATGGAAATCGAGATTGCGCTGCGCAAACATGAACTGCCGTTCGAGTTTTCCTCTGACTCGAAAGCGCAAACGCGCCGCCTGCCGCGTGAGGTACGCAAGAAAGACATCGCGGGGCGTGAAGACATCCGCGCGCTGCCGCTGGTGACGATCGACGGCGAAACCGCGAAGGACTTCGACGATGCGGTGTACTGCGAAAACAGTCGGCGTGGCTACCGCTTGATCGTGGCGATTGCCGATGTATCGCATTACGTAGAGGCCACCTCTGCGCTCGATACCGACGCTTTCGATCGCGGTAATTCGGTGTATTTCCCGCGCCGTGTCATTCCTATGCTGCCCGAGAAGCTCTCCAACGGACTGTGCTCGCTCAATCCGCAGGTCGATCGGCTGTGCATGGTGTGCGACATGACGATTTCGCCCGCTGGCGAGATCAAGCAATACCGCTTCTATCGCGGTGTCATGCACTCTCACGCCCGCCTGACCTACAATCAGGTGGCGGCCGCGCTGTACGACAAGACACCCGAAGCGATCGAATTCGTCGGCGAGCGGCTGTCGCAACTGGAAACGCTCGACCAACTCTTTCGTGTGCTGCTCAAGGCGCGTGCCGAGCGCGGCGCGATCGACTTCGAAACCACTGAAACGCGCATGATCTTCAATGACGAAGGCAAGATCGAGCGCATCGTGCCCGAATCGCGCAATGACGCGCACCGCCTGATCGAGGAATGCATGCTGGCGGCGAACGTGTGCGCGTCGGGCTTTCTCGCCGAGCACAAGCATCCGGCGCTGTACCGCGTGCACGAAGGGCCATTGCCAGAACGGCTCGCCAAACTGCGCCAGTTCCTCGGTGAGTTCGGGCTTCAACTCGGCGGCGGCGACGATCCCAAAGCGGGTGATTACGCGCGCCTGCTGGACGCAGTCAAGGACCGGCCGGACGCGCAACTGCTGCAAACCATGATGCTGCGTTCGCTGCGCCAGGCCGTTTACAGCCCGGACAACGCCGGCCATTTCGGCCTCGCGTACGAGGCCTACTCCCATTTCACTTCGCCGATCCGGCGCTACCCCGATCTGCTCATCCACCGCGCCATCAAGGCCGTGCTGGAAGGCAAAACCTACCGCCCCGGCGACTGGGAACAGATCGGCATGCACTGCTCGCAGACCGAGCGGCGCGCCGACGAAGCGACGCGCGATGTCGAGTCCTGGCTCAAGTGCTTCTACATGCAGGATCGCGTCGGCGAAACCTTCACCGGCAGCGTCTCGTCGGTGGTGCCGTTCGGCCTCTTCGTGGCGCTCGACGACGTGTTCATCGAAGGTCTGGTGCACATTTCAGAGCTGGGTGAGGATTACTTCCAGTACGACGAAACACGCCATCAACTGCTGGGCGAGCGCACCGGCCAACGATACCGCCTGTCCGATCGCATCACCGTGCAACTGATGCGCGTGGATCTGGAGACGACGAAGATCGATTTCCGGCTGGCGGTCGAGGCACCGGCCAGCGGCGGCAAGAAGAAAGGAAAGCGGCGTGGCTAAACCGTCGGCGCAGAGTGATACCCATTTCATTTTCGGCTTCCACGCTGTGCGCTCGCGACTGCGTAACGATGCGGAAGGAGTGCGCGAAATTCATGTCGCCGCGCAACGCAACGACGCGCGTGTGCGTGACCTGATCGCACTGGCCGAATCACTACAGATTCGCGTCATCCCCACCGACACGGCCCGGCTCGACGGCATGGCCGGCGGCGCAAGCCACCAGGGCGTGGTGGCGCGTGTCGATGCACGCCGCAAGCTGCTCAAGCTGGCCGACGTGCTCGATACGTTGGAGGGTCCGGCGCTGTTCCTGGTGCTTGATGGCGTGACTGACCCGCACAATCTCGGCGCCTGCCTGCGCGTAGCCGACGCGGCCGGCGCGCACGCGGTGATCGCGCCCAAGGATCGCGCCGCCGGGCTTAACGCAACTGCCGTCAAGGTCGCCAGCGGCGCGGCCGACACCGTGCCCTACATCACCGTGACCAATTTGGCGCGTGCGCTGCGTGAGATGCAGGCGGCGGGGGTATGGGTGATCGGCGCCGACGGCGATGCCGAGCAAACCTTGCAGCAAATCGACCAGACCGGGCCGGTCGCCTGGGTGCTCGGCGCCGAGGGCGACGGCATGCGCCGCCTGACGCGCGAGACCTGCGACGTGCTCGCGCGCATTCCCATGCATGGCAGCGTCGACAGCCTCAATGTCTCGGTGGCCAGCGGCGTGTGCCTGTTCGAAACCTGCCGCCAGCGCACGGAGAAAGTGCAGCGCGTATGAAACTGCCGATCGGAGAGGCGCGCGCGGTGTTTCGCGCCACCGGTCAGGCCGCGCTCGGTACCCTCAGTGCGCGACACGATGGCGCGCCTTTCGTCAGTCATGTGCTGTTCATCCTCGATGAGCATGCTTATCCGGTGCTGCTACTCAGCGATCTGGCAGAGCACACGCGGAACGTCGGTGCCGATGCGCGGGCGAGCCTGATGGCGCACAGCGCGCATGCCGACCCGCAGCAGATCCCGCGGGTCACATTGCAGGGTGAACTAAGACGGATCGAGCGCAGCGACGCACTGGCCGCGCGCTATCTTCGTTACCACCCGGAGGCGGGAGCTTCGCTCGCGCTGGGCGACTTCAACTTCTACCGCATGCAGCCCGATCACACCCGCCTGATCGGCGGTTTTGCGCGGGCCGGGTGGCTCGACGCCGCAGCGTGGCCGATGGCCGATTTCGGTGAAGCAGGCTTGATCGCCGCGCGTCAACAACTTGCAGACCTGATCGCGCCTGATCACGTGCTCGGCCTCGATCCCGAAGGGCTTGACCTGATGACGCCGGCGGGACGCGAGCGGCTTGGCCTGGACGCCGCTGCCGGGTCACTTTCCAGCGCAATCGCTTCGGCGCACGACGCGCTGACCCTGATCAGAGCGAACTGATACAATGCTCCGTGGCGGGCCTCCTCGCATTGCAGCGCGGTGAACTTGGTCAGGGTCGGAAGGCAGCAGCCACAGCCGTTCCCTGCAAGTGCCGAGGGTCAGGCTCGCCACATCAGACATTCGAAACGCCGATCCGTGCTGGATCGGCGTTTTCTTTTCGTCACGATCGGCCGCGATCAACCCAGCGCGGTATCGAGCGCCATCATCACCGCAAAGCCGATGAGTAGACCTTTGGAAGCGGCTTTTTCGTGGCCGTTGCGATGAGATTCTGGAATGATCTCGTGACTGACCACCAGCAGCATCGCACCGGCCGCGACGGCAAGGCCCCACGGCAGGGCGAGCGCGGAGACCTGGATGAGCGAGGCGCCGACCAGCGCCGCCATCGGTTCGACGACGCCTGAGGCCGCGCCGATCGACGCCGCAAAACCGGGGCGGTAGCCGGCGCCGCGCAAGGCGAGTGCGACGACGAGGCCTTCGGGAATGTCCTGAATCGCGATTCCCAGCGCCAGCGCGGTGGCACCCGCGCCGTCCTGTGCCGCCGCGACGCCGATCGCCAGTCCTTCCGGCAAATTGTGCAAGGCGATGGCGAAGACGAACAGCCACACGCGGGCCAACGCCTCGCCGTCACGCGCGTCGGTGCCATTCAGGAAATGCTCGTGCGGAAGCCGCCCGTCGAGCCACAGCAGTGCGCCGCCGCCGGCGAGAATGCCGGCCACCATCACACCGCTGGCAATCCACGGATCGTTCCATAGAGTGCGCGCGGCATCGATGCCGGGGATGATCAGCGAGAACGCGGTCGCCGCCAGCATCACGCCGGCGCCAAAACCCAGCATCGCTGACTGGGTGCGCGCCGACAAGGGGCGGGCGAACAGCACCGGTAACGTACCCAGCGCGGTGGCCAGCGCGGTTAGTACTCTGTCCAGGTGATATTTGCGGGTTCAGTCAGTCATGGAGCGGCCCAGTGCAAGGCGTTTTCTCGAAGCCATAGTGGACCTATGTCGAGAGGAAACAACGCAGCAATGGGCCGCTCCATGACTGACCCGCAGGGCGCCAAGCAGACCGCCCCCCGCCGCGTTGCACTTCCTTGCCATAGGCCCACTATGTCTGCGTCAGTGCGCCTCGCCGGGAACGGCCTGCTTGACGCTGAATCCATCAATATCACCTCGACAGAGTACTAAATTCCCTCATGGCACCCCGCATTCCGCCACCGCCAAAGATTCGCCCGCTCAAAGCAGCTTCCCGCGGTCCGGGCCTGTCGCTCGGCGGCTCGGCCGTGCTGCCGGTGGCGCTTGGCATCTCCTTCGTCGTTCATGCCGTCGTGCTCGCTGTGCAGTTCCGCTTTCCCGACATCGAAAAATCGCTCAAGAAAGACAGCGGGCTGGAAGTCGTGCTGGTCAACGCGCGGCATGCACGCGCCCCCGACAAACCCGAGGCGCTGGCGCAGGCCAACCTTGACGGTGGCGGCAACACCGATAGCAAGGTCACCGCCAGCACACCGCTGCCGCCAAGCCCGAAAAAGCAGACCGGCGATCAACTCGTCGAGGCCCAGAAACGTGTCGATCAACTCGAAGCGGCGCAGCGCAAACTGCTCGCCGAGACGCAGAACCGCATGGCCCAAACGGCGAAGAAAAGCAGCGACACCCCGGCGCCCGCACCCCGCGAGGTTTCCGGCACCGATCTGGCCGACAGCGCCGCTGCAATCGCGCGCATGGAAGCGAAGATCGACAAGCAACTCAACGAATACGCGCGCCGCCCACGCAAGAAATTCATCGGCGCGCGCACCCAGGAATATCGCTTTGCGCGCTACGTCGAAGACTGGCGCCACAAAATCGAGCGCGTCGGCACCCTCAACTACCCGGCCTCGGCGCGCGGCAAGCTCTACGGCAGCATGCTCATGTCGGTGGTCATACGCGCCGACGGCACCGTCGACCGCATCCACATTCACCGCTCCTCGGGCCACAAAGTGCTCGACGAGGCAGCGCAACGCATCGTCGAACTGGCCGCACCCTTCGCCGCCTTTCCGCCCGACATCCGGCGCGACACCGACATTCTTGAAATCACGCGCACGTGGACCTTCACCAACGCCGACGCGGTGCGTACGGAGTAGCGTCGTAGGGTGTCAATAGGCGTCAGCCGTATTGCACCGTGCAACGGGTGAATGGTGCAATACGCGCAGCTTTTGCACCCTACCTTCTCCCCAACCTACCCGCTTCACGCCGGTAGAATGACGCTTTCGTTTTACGCAAGGCGCGCCGCATGGACCGCTACGCCGTCATTGGCAACCCGATCGCGCACAGCAAGTCGCCCGTCATTCACCGCGCCTTTGCGCAGCAGACCGGCCAGCATCTGAGCTACGAGGCCATCCTCGGTCCCGAAGAGGGGTTTGCCGACACGGTGCGCGCCTTTGCCGCCAGCAGCGGACGCGGCATGAACGTCACCGTTCCGTTCAAACTCGACGCCTTCGCTCTGGCCGATCATCTGTCGCCGCGCGCGCAGGCGGCAGGCGCGGTCAATACGCTGTCCTTTCGTCTCGACGGCATCCACGGAGACAACACCGACGGCGTCGGCCTGATCCGCGATCTCGAAGTCAATCTGCACTGCCCGCTGGCGGGTAAACGCGTCTTGCTGCTCGGCGCCGGCGGCGCGGCGCGCGGCGTGATGCAGCCGCTGCTCGCGGCGCAGCCGGCGCAGGTCACGATCGCCAATCGCACCGCCGCACGCGCGCAGGCGCTGGCCGAACGTTTCGCCAGCGGCACGGACGCGGGGAAAGTGGAAGGCGGCAGTTTCGACCGCCTCGCCGGCCAAGCCTTCGACGTGATCATCAACGCCACCTCGGCAAGCCTCGCCAACGACGTCCCGCCCCTGCCCGCCGGCGTGTACGCCAGCGGCGCGCTGGCCTACGACATGATGTACGCCGCCACCCCGACCGCCTTCCTGCAGGCCGCCACCGCGTCCGGCGCCGCGCACACTGCGGACGGCCTCGGCATGCTGGTCGAGCAGGCGGCCGAAAGTTTCCTCATCTGGCGCGGCGTACGGCCAGCCAGCGCGCCCGTGCTCACGCAATTGCGTGCCATGCTGGCGGAAGCGTGAAAGCCTTTGGCCGCCTGGTCGGCCGCGCCCTCCTCTTGCTGCTCGCCGTGTTCGTGCTCTACGAATGCTGGATTTTTGCGCATGTGTTGTGGTGGACGCGCGCCAACCCCGACACCACGCGTTTCATGTCCGAGCAACTTGCCACGCTGCGCGAGAAGAGACCCGACCTCAAGCTCAAGCACCAGTGGGTGCCATACGACCGCATTTCCCGCCACCTCAAGCAGGCGGTGGTGGCGGCCGAGGATGATCGCTTTGTTGACCACACCGGTTTCGACTGGGAGGGCATCCAGCGCGCGATCGAAAAGAACCAGCGCAAGGGCCGCGCGGTGGCGGGCGGTTCGACGATTACGCAGCAACTGGCGAAGAACCTGTTTCTGAGCCCGACACGAAGCTATCTGCGCAAACTGCAGGAGGCCTTCGTGACACTGATGATCGAAGTCACCTGGCCGAAGGAGCGCATCCTCGAGGTCTATCTGAACGTGGTCGAATGGGGCGCGGGCGTTTACGGCGCCGAAGCGGCGGCGCGCCACTACTACGGCGTTTCCGCTGCCGGGCTGAGCCCGTATCAGGCCGCCCGGCTGGCCGTCATGTTGCCTAACCCGCGCCGCTACGAACGCCAGTTCGGGCCGCGACTGGCCGCCCACGCGGCCCGAATTCGTTCTCGCATGCATCGCTCCGTGGTGCCCTGAGCGCGCATCGCGTCACCCCGCCAAAGCTCGTACAATGGCGCCCACAGCGGCGTTCAGCCGCCCTGGGCGACCATGGCCGACAACGAAGAAATCAAGCCCCGCGAAAATATCCAGGCGCACCTCAAGGAGGTGCGGGACCTGTTGGAGCGGCGTGCCTTGGCCGAGGAGGCGCACGAAGACGCGCACGAGGACGGGGAGGCCGGCGCACCCGATGATGCCGAGCAAGTCGCGGAACTGACGCAAAAACTCGACGCGCTGCATCCGGCCGACATCGCCTACATCCTCGAAGCCCTGCCGCTCGACGAACGTCTGTTCGTGTGGGAGCTGGTGCGCGCCGAGCGCGACGGCGAAATCCTGCTTGAAGTCTCCGACGCGGTGCGCGAATCGCTGATCGAGACGATGGCGCACCACGAACTGACCGCAGCCGCGGCGCAGCTCGACGCCGACGAACTGGCCGACCTCGCCCCCGATCTGCCCGACGCGGTGATGGAGGACGTATACCTCGCGCTCGACATGGAAGAGCGCGCGCAACTGCGCTCCGCCATGTCCTACCCGGAAGATGCGGTCGGCGCGTTGATGGACTTCGAGCTGGTGAGCATGCGCCCCGATGTCACGCTTGAAGTGGTGCTGCGCTATCTGCGCCGTTTCGATGAGCTGCCCGACCACACCGACCAGCTTTTCGTGGTCGACCGCAACGAGGTGCTGCTTGGCGTGCTGCCGCTGGGCAAGGTGCTGGTGACCGACCCGGAAACGCTCGTTGCCGACATCATGGTGCACGACCCGCTGACCTTGCGCGCCGACGACAAGGCCGAGGATGCGGCGGCGGCCTTCGAACGCTACGATCTGGTGTCCGCGCCGGTGGTGACCGAAGACAACCGTCTGATGGGCCGCGTTACCGTCGCCGACGTGGTCGATTTCATTCGCGAGGAAGCGGAAGCGGACCTGCTCAATCAGGCCGGCCTGCGTGAAGAGGAAGACATCTTCGCGCCGGTGCTCGATTCGGTGCGCAACCGCTGGTTGTGGCTGATGGTCAACCTGATCACAGCCTTCATCGCCTCGCGCGTCATCGGCGCGTTCGAAGGTTCGATCGCCAAACTCGTCGCGCTCGCCACGCTGATGCCCATCGTCGCCGGCATTGGCGGCAACTCTGGCAACCAGACGATCACCATGATCGTGCGCGCGATGGCTGTCGGAAGCGTCAGCCGTGATGGCGGGAAACAGTTGTTGCGCAAGGAAATGGGCGTTGCCCTGATCAACGGCCTGGTGTGGGGCAGTCTGCTCGGCGTGGCCGCGTGGCTGCTTTACGACAGCCCTGACCTGGGTGCCGTGATGGCCGCGGCGATGACCCTCAATCTGCTGCTCGCCGCATTCATGGGGGTGATGATTCCGATGACCATGCAGCGCCTCGGCCGCGACCCGGCACTGGGCGCCAGCGTCATGATTACCGCCTGCACCGACTCGGGCGGATTCTTCATCTTTCTCGGCCTCGCGACGATTTTCCTGGTCTGACGCCCGGCCGCGCACGGCTCATACGCCAAACGGTTCCATGCCTTCGATCCGACCAGGCATCGGGCGATGCACTCGAACCGCCCGCCGTGCTTGCATCGATGTGGAAATGACCCATGTCAAAGTCGAGCACTCTTTTGCGTGACATTATGCCGCATGCTGAATCGGCGAATAGCCGCCAGAATCGTACTGTCACCCCCTGAATCTGCGGTCGTGCAAGGCGCACCGCAAGCCCGTGGCATCGGTGAAATTGGGTAGCGGCCAAGCGCTTCCGGTGGTGAGCACATTCGGCAGATTTGAATAACCGCCAGCGTAAGTTGCGGCGCCACCGAGGGCAGCATCATGAAAGCAGACGTCATTTTTTCATGGCGTGTCGTGCGGTGGATGACCGCCGCACTACTTGTGTTCGCGCTGGTTGTTCCGGCGCACGCGATAGAGATAGACGTCGCACGCGTAGACCTCGCGCGCGTTCAGGCCGGCTTCCCCAACGCCGACCGCGTGGTCGCCACCGAGGGCAGCGAACTTCCCATCTCCACCGTGATGGCCGGTGACAAACCCCTCGGTTACGTCTTCGAAACCATTGATATCGCACCGATTCCGGCTTATTCGGGCAAGCCGGTCAATCTGCTGGTGGGGATTGACCTCGAAGCCAACATCCGGCTGGCTGACGTGCTGTCGCATCACGAACCGATCATGCTGGTCGGCATCCCCGAGAAAAAGCTCGACGACTTCGCCAACGCGCATGTGCCCTACTCGGTCAATGAGCGACTCAAGGTTGGCGACAAGCTCGATGCCATTTCGGGCGCGACGGTGACCGTCATCGTGGTCAGCGAGACCATCATGCGCGCCGCGCGCAAGGTGGCAGCCGATCGGGGGATGATTCCCGATCCGTCGGCGACGCCTCCGGCCACCGTGAAAATGGATGTCTACGCGCCGGCGGACTGGAAATTCCTCACCGGCAACGGCACCATCCGCCGCCTGACGCTGACTCACGGCCAGGTCGACGCGGCCTTCGCTGGCACGCCGGCCGAAGACTATCTGCACACCGCAGAACCGCCTGAAAAAACGTTCATTGATCTGTACTACACCTATCTGAACGCACCCACTTCGGGCCGCAACCTGCTCGGTGACGACGCTTACGAAAAGCTCATGGCCCGACTCAAACCGGGCGAGCATGCGATTGCGGTGATGGCGCGCGGCGATTACTCGTTCAAGGGCTCGGGCTATGTGCGCGGCGGCATCTTCGACCGCATCGAACTGATCCAGGGCAACACCACGGTTTCGTTCCATGACAAAGACCATATTCGCGTGGGCACCCTACCGATCGCCGGCATACCGAATCTCGCGGAGCGCGACATCTTCATCGTGCGCGAGGCGGCGAACTTCGACCCCGGCAAACCGTGGCAAATCGACCTGCTGGTGCACCGCGCCTCGGGACCGCTGACCTCGGAATTTACGCGCTTCAGCGGCGACTACATCATCCCCGAGTCCTACGTAGACCGCCCTGCGCCGCCTGTCGAGGAACCGATGTGGGTGCAAGTGTGGCGTGACAAGGCGGTGCAGATCGCGGTGCTCGGCGCGGGCCTGCTGTTGCTCACCGGCATCATGCTGTTCCAGGATGTGCTGGTGCGCTATCCGCGCATCCTCAACCCGCTACGCATCGGCTTTCTCATCTACACGGTGGTGTTCATCGGCTGGTATGCGCTGGCGCAGTTGTCGGTGGTCAACGTGCTGACCTTCACCAGCTCGCTCATTTCGGGCTTCACTTGGGGCTCGTTCCTGATTGATCCGCTGATGTTCATCTTGTGGACCTTCGTCGCGCTCAGTCTGCTGCTGTGGGGCCGCGGTGTGTTCTGCGGCTGGCTATGTCCGTTTGGCGCGCTGCAGGACCTTGTCAACAAGGCGGCACGCAAGCTGCGTGTCAAGCAGATCGAGGTGCCGTTCGGGGTGCACGAACGGCTGTGGGCGATCAAGTACATCATTTTGCTGGGGCTGTTCGCGGTCTCGTTGCAGTCGCTCGGGACGGCCGAGCGCTACGCGGAAGTGGAGCCCTTCAAGACGGCGATCACGATGCGTTTCCAGCGTGAATGGGCCTTCGTATTATATGCCGTGGCGCTGGTCGCCATTTCGGCCTTCAACCACAAGTTCTACTGCCGCTATGTGTGTCCGCTCGGCGCCGGCCTGGCAATCCCGGCGCGTCTGCGCTTGTTCGACTGGCTCAAACGCCACCGCGGCAGTTGCGGCACGCCGTGTCCGATCTGCGCGGATGAGTGCGAGGTTCGCGCGATTCACCCGGACGGCAACATCAATGCCAACGAATGCCATTACTGCCTGGATTGCCAGGTGACTTACTGGAACGATAAGCGCTGCCCGCCGATGATCAAGCGTCGCCAGCGCTCCGAAAAGAAGGCCCGGATTCAGGGCCATTCCGCCGCTCGATCGCTCGACCCGGCTGCCCCGGAGACGGGCGGCAAATCGCTGCAACGCATTATCCCCATCCATCAGGAGGAGTGACCCATGAGTAACGACAACAAGAGCACACCGAAAGACGTCGGTCGCCGGCACTTTCTGCGCAATAGCGCTGCCACGGGCGTGGCCGGTGCAAGCCTGGCAGGCGGTTTAGGCGCTGCCGGCATCATGGCCGCCCGCCGTGCCGAAGCCGCGGAAGGCAAGGGAGTCGAAGTCGCGCCGGGCGAACTGGACGAATATTACGGCTTCTGGAGCGGCGGCCAGTCCGGTGAAGTGCGCGTGATGGGCATCCCCTCGATGCGCGAGTTGATGCGCATTCCGGTATTCAACGTCGACGGCGCGAACGGCTGGGGTATCACCAACGAATCGAAACGCATCCTGGGCGACTCCGCCAAGTTTCTCGGTGGCGACTGTCATCACCCGCACATCTCGATGACCGACGGCAGCTACGATGGCAAGTATCTGTTTATCAATGACAAGGCGAACACGCGCGTGGCGCGCATCCGTCTCGATATCATGAAGACGGACAAGATCACCACCATCCCCAACGTTCAGGCGATTCACGGCCTGCGCCTGCAGAAGGTGCCGCACACCAAATACGTGTTTGCAAACGCCGAGTACTTCATCCCGCACCCCAACGACGGCCATAACATGGAGGACATCGAAAACCAGTTCACCATGTTCAACGGCCTCGATGCCGAGTCCATGGAAGTGGCCTGGCAGGTGATCGTCGACGGCAACCTCGACAACACCGACGCCGACTACACTGGCCGCTTCGCCGCCTCGACCTGCTACAACTCGGAAAAGGGCTTGACGCTGACCGATACCATGCGCGACGAACGCGACTGGGTGGTGGTGTTCGATGTCCATGCGATCGAGAAGGCCGTGGCGGACGGCGATTTCAAGACCCTCGGCGACTCGAAAGTGCCGGTCGTCGACGGTCGCAAGGCGGCCAATTCCAAGCTCACCCGCTACATCCCGATACCCAAGAATCCGCACGGCCTCAACACCTCGCCGGACGGCAAGTACTTCATCGCCAACGGCAAGCTGTCGCCGACCTGCTCGATCATCGCCATCGACAAGCTGTCCGACGCCTTCGACGACAAAATCGAACCGCGCGACGTCGTCATCGGCGAACCGGAACTGGGCCTCGGACCACTGCACACCACCTTCGATGGCCGCGGCAACGCTTACACCACGCTGTTCATCGACAGCCAGATAGTGAAGTGGAATATAGAGGATGCGATAAAGGCATACAACGGCGAGAAGGTGAATTACATCCGGCAAAAACTGGATGTGCACTACCAGCCGGGTCACAACC
>RCMY010000823.1_pt1 | contig 29730 bp, 21 predicted proteins | sample 2041341 | NCBI WGS metagenome assembly RCMY01 (sample SAMN09708234, study PRJNA481090) | Marine sediment metagenome, whole genome shotgun sequencing project. | reverse complement strand
TGTTTGTATTCGCCCTTCTTGCAGCAAGCTTCATCAAGAACGAATATACTGCCGATGAAAGCCTCATACATATCAGGAACACCTTCCAAGAGACGTATGAGGTGAATCGTCAGTTTCTCCTCGATGATAAGACGAGCGCTCTCTATAAGCGCATTGCCGTTGAGGGAGATCAAACAGAGGACTTTAGAAACCTCCTACACAGGCATAATCTGAATAGAGAAGTCACTTCTGATGTGATTATCATGGACAAAGAGTTCAACATCCGGTACTCGTCCTATAATCTTGGACAGATTTCCGCCTATCTTTACAGCTACAATACGGCGATAGCTAACAATGCCAGAAGAATTGGTGAAAATGATGTGTATACTGCAGTGTATGATGACAATGACAGCTACTCAGATCTTATGATGGTAAAACCCATATGTGGCGAAAATAAGGAGATCTTGGGGTACATTACACTTTTTCTGTCAGGCAATGACTGGAGTTACTACATGTCGCACTATAACCACAATGGTGTAATCACAGATGAAAGAAACAATGTCATTTTCTATAATAAGCCAAGCTTATTGAACAGCAATTATAAATTCACCATCGAAAAAGGAAAAGTCACACACATTGGAGAAGAACGGTATTGGGTGAAATCAGAAACACTGCCAGAGTACGGGGTGAAAATATACTCTCTCGTTCCCTATCCAAGCAATCCTGAAGTCTTCATCGGACTTATTATGATCCTGATCATAGGTATTCTTTGGTATAACCTAGCAAACAGGATATCTGAGACCATGGCAGAGAAGAATGCACAGTCCATCAGCAAACTCGTCAGCGAAATAAGAATTATAAGAAAGTACGATCAGAAACACCGGATCGTTATGGATACCAAAGATGAATTTGAAGATGTGGCTCACCAGATCAATTCAATGATCAGCACCATCACAAAACTCAATGACAGAAACACTGAGTTGCTCAAACTGAACAGCACCATAGAGATCAATCATCTCACCGCCCAGATCAACCCTCACTTTCTATACAACACTCTAGAAATCATCAGAAACCTTCTGATCTTTGACAAAGACCATGCAGGAAAACTGATCATCCAGCTGACGAAGGTATTACGATACAGCATCAACAACACCAAAAGGGATGTGATGCTAGAGGAAGACATGGAATTTATAGAGGATTACCTCTCCATACAGAAATCAAGATTCAGCGAAAGACTCTCCTGTAAGATTGAGATAGAAGAAGAGTGCAACCGCGCAGCAGTTCCTAAACTTGTGCTGCAGCCTCTTATAGAAAACAGCATCAAGTATGGGTTTATGAACGCCATGGAACTTGAAATCTGGATTAGGGGATACAGAGAAGGGGACTACCTGTATCTCATTGTCAAAGACAGCGGTCCTGGAATGGAAGAGAAAGATCTAAGAAGTCTACAGGAATCTTTAAAAGAATCGTCAAACAACACTAAGTCAAACGGGCTATATAATATCTACAGAAGACTCAAGTTGAAATATACAGACAGGAGTGAAATGACAATTAAAAACCTCAAGGACAAAGGCCTCGAAGTTACCTTGAAAATCTATCAGGGTGGAGAAAGGCAACTTACTGAGGAGCATTCACTTGAATGGGAGGGAACACATGTATAAAGTTGTGATTGCAGAAGATGAAGACATTATCCGCAAAGGACTCGTATACAGCATTGATTGGGCCGAACTTGGCTGTAGCGTTGTTGCCGATGTCAGTAATGGGGTTGAAGGCATAGACGCCATCAAGAAGTACTCGCCTGAAATTGTCATCGCAGACATCAATATGCCCATACTGGCGGGGCTGGAGATGTTTGAAGAAACCAGTGAGGAACATGACTATTCTGCGATCATTCTCTCAGGATACTCCAGTTTCGAATATGCACAGAAGGCAATTGAACTGGGGGTACTCGGTTACCTGTCGAAACCGCTGGATATTGAAGAACTGAAAGAAGTGATTCATAAAGCAAAGAAAGACATTGAACTGAGAAGACTTGTGCAGAAGAATATCATGGAAAACAGTGAGCTGAAGGAAATCGATCTTTTCAAGGACTCCTACTCTCCACAGTATGGGAACGACATAGTAGATCAGATGCTTCAGATCATCTTTCAGCAATACGATCAGAAGATTGTCATGAGAGATGTGGTACAGAAGCTGAATTACAGTGAGACATACCTCAACAGAAAATTTAAAGAAACCGTCGGTACGACGTTTAATGAATACCTGAACCGTTACCGCATACAGAAGTCCATAGAACTTCTAGTCAATACAAAAGACCTTTCAATACAGGAAATCGCATGGAAGTGCGGTATAAGCGATTATAAGTACTTCGGATCTGTATTTAAGAAGTATATTGGTTGCAGTCCTAAAGAGTATCTGGCGAAAATTCGTTCATAATCTGAAAAGAACCGGGCAGAGTTTTGTCTGGTTTTTTCTCTTTTTGTACGGAATTTTAAGTTTAAACGGTTACATCTCATTGGTACACTTAGATTAAACAACAAATGAAGAGGTATGGAGGTTAGCATGAGTGTTAGAATAACAGTGAAGAATGCCACAAAAAGATATGGAGAAATCACGATTATCCCAGATTTATCCATAGACATCAGAAATGGCGAGCTTTTTACACTACTTGGACCATCCGGATGTGGAAAGACCACACTCCTTCGGATGATCGCAGGGTTCAACAGTATTGAGGGGGGTGATTTTCTTTTCAATGATAAGAGAGTCAATGATTTGGAACCAGGAAAAAGAAACATTGGCATGGTCTTCCAGAACTATGCGATTTTTCCTAATATGACCGTAAGAAAGAACGTGGAATTCGGGTTGAAGCAAAAGAGTACGGCAAAAGAAGAAATCAGAACAGAAACCGATAAGTTCTTGAAACTCGTCCATGTAGACCAGTACGCAGACAGAATGCCAGACAAATTGTCCGGAGGGCAGCAGCAAAGAGTTGCCTTGGCAAGAGCCCTTGTGATCAAGCCAGACGTTCTTCTTATGGATGAACCCCTTTCAAATCTGGATGCGAAGCTTCGTGTGGAAATGAGAACTGTGATCAAGGACATCCAAAAGGATGTGGGCATCACAACCATCTATGTCACCCATGACCAGGAAGAGGCTATGGCCATTTCAGATCGTATTGCAGTAATGAAAGAGGGGATCATCAGACATTGCGGTACTCCGCAAAGTATCTATCAAAGACCGACAGATATCTTTGTAGCCACCTTCATCGGCAAATCAAACCTTCTGGATGCAAAACTGAAAATCATGGACGGTAAAGCAGTCATTGCATTTGACAACGGATATCGTGTGGAAGTAGAACATATCCGAAATGAAGAAAAGAAAGACCGGGACATCACAATTTCTGCAAGACCTGAAGAACTTCTTGTGAACACAGCGGAAGAATGCAGTGAAGGCATAGAGGCAGTCATAAAAGACAGTGTGTTCCTTGGATACAATACACACTATTTTGTAAGACTTGAAACTGGAGAAGAAGCAGAAATTGTTCAGGAGTCTAAAATCGACTCCATCATTCCAAGAGGAACCAAAGTGAGACTTACACTGAATATGGAAAAGATCAATGTATTCGATAAAGAGACCAGCCTCAGTCTCATGACAGGAATCTCCCATAGTCTTGAACTTCCAAGTGAAGTCAGGAGTGGGGAGGTGCAGTAGTTGGGAAGAAACAGAAAAATAGATGTATGGACCTTCGTGTCCTTAGGACTCCTTCTGCTCTTTGGACTCTTTCTGATCTATCCTCTAGTGAACCTCTTAAGAGAATCTGTCTATTCAAACGGAGCCTTTACACTAGATGCATTCCGGAAATTTTTCTCTAAATCGTATTACTACGGTTCAATCTTAAATAGTGCAAAAATAGCACTGACCGTTACCGTTGTGAGTCTGCTTCTGGGTATCCCTTTTGCTTACTTCTATTCATTCTTCAGAATGAAAGGAAAGAAATTCCTCTTTGTACTTGTCCTTCTTTCCACCATGTCCGCTCCGTTTATTGGAGCCTATTCATGGATACTCCTGATGGGAAACTCAGGTCTCATTACAAATTTCCTGAAAACCTTGGGTCTTCCAAGCTTTTCAATCTATGGATTTGGAGGAATTGTCCTCGTTCAGTCATTAAAGTTGTTTCCTCTGGTGGTCATCTATATGAATGGAGCATTCAGAGACATTGACAATTCTTTGTTGGAGGCTGCGGAAAGCATGAACTGCAGTGGTGTAAATAGGTTCTTCAAAGTTATTATGAGTCTGACCATGCCAACAATCCTTGCAGCGGCCCTACTGGTATTCATGAGATCTTTTGCGGACTTCGGAACACCTGTGCTTATAGGAAGAGGGTATTCCACATTTCCTGTACTGATTTATAACCAGTACCTGGGAGAAAATGGAGCAGATTATCACTTCGCTTCAGCCATCAGTGTCATAGCTGTCGTTGTGACTGCAGTGATCTTCATTATTCAGAAGGTGAGCACAAACAAGTTCAAGTTCACCATCAGTGCACTGCATCCGGTTCAGCCTAAAGAGACAAAAGGTATTAGAGGCATACTCATGCATGTGTTCACCTACTTCTTAGTATCCATTGCCATGCTGCCACAGCTGTATGTCATCAATATGTCTTTCAGAAACTACAACAATAGTATCCTCAGACCAGGATACTCACTCATCAATTATCAGAAAGCTATGGAGAAAAATCTTATACGTTCCATTACCAATACACTTTCTATTAGTTTCATCACCTTAGCGGTGATTATCCTGATAGCAGTATTGATTGCATATCTGGTCGTGAGGCGAAGCAATTTAATGAACAACACCATAGATGTGATTTCTATGCTCCCATACATCATGCCGGGAGGTGTGATTGGTATAGCACTGATCATCTCTTTTAGTAAGAGTCCTTTCTATTTGACTGGAACGATCATGATTATGGTCATTGCTCTGGCAATACGGCGAATGCCATTCACAAGCAGATCCGCAACAGCCGCCATGATGAAAATCTCGGAAAGTATAGAAGAAGCGGCACTGAGTTTAGGTGCATCGAAATTTACGGCGTTTACAAAAATCACTATACCAATGATGTCCTCCGGCATCATATCGGGTGCAGTCCTGAGCTGGGTTTCAGTCATTACAGAGATGTCATCTGGAGTTATTCTCTATAACAACAGAACCATAACACTGACCCTAAGCACCTATGCCGCCATCAACAATGGAACGTATGGTGTAGCTGCGGTATTTGCTACCATAACAACAATCTTTACCGTCATCTGTCTGGCACTATATCTGAAACTGACCAAGATGGAGGATGTCAGACTGTAAATCTTTACGATATTCATCGGACAACCGATAATATAAAATTTACGTACGAAGGAGTTATAAAATGAAGAAAATCATGATTACCCTATTAGCTCTTATGATGCTTCCCTTAGCAGCTTGCAGTGCTAAGGATGAAGGAACAACCCCAACGCCACCAGCAGAGGGAACACCTGTAACTGAAAACCGCCCAGATTATGTGAGAGGCGAAGATGAAGTCACAGGAAAGATCACAGTATACACCACCATGGAAGAGACACAGCAAGAAGCACTTAAGTCCATGTGGAACAAGTACTATCCTAACTCCCAGATTGAAATTCAGGCAGATTCAGTAGGTACCCTTGCAACAAGAATCCGTGGGGATGAAACAAATGATGCGGATGTTGTTATTGGAGGACTTTTCGCTGCTGATGGAGATACCTACCATGATATTCTGCAGCCTTATACCGCTGTGAATGACAGCGAGCAGCTGTATCATGACGAAAGTGGATATTACACCTACTATGATGTTCAGGTCATGAGCCTTGTTGTAAATCCTGAACTTCGAGATGAACTTGGAATTGAGATCAATGGATATGAAGATCTTCTTGATCCCAAGCTGGAAGGCAAGATTATTCTTGCAGCTCCAGATGCATCCTCCTCAGGATGGAGACAGCTTCAGACAATGCTTGCCGTCATGGGAGATGAGTTTGATGATGAGAAGGGCTGGGACTATGTAGAGAAGCTGATGAAGAACTCTTTCAGCACAACCTCTTCCAAGGATGTCTATAACCTGGTCATCAATGGAGAATATGTAGTGGGTCTTTCCTATGAGTCCACCGTTGCAGCACTGATCAAGGATGGTGCACCTGTAGAGAACATCTACATGAAAGAAGGTAATACAGCAATGGCGGGTGGAGCAGCTATAGTCAAGACTGCACCTAATCTTACCGCTGCACAGGCAATGATGGATCTTCTTGCTTCAACAGAGTTCCAGGACATTAGAGCAGAACAGTCATCAGGAAGAGGATCAAACGGTAAGAGTATTCTGATTGACTTGCCAAAGGAAGATACGCTGAACATGGTAGAATTAGATTTTGCATATCTTGCAGAAAATAAGGATCAGATGATTGACCATTGGAACACCCTTTGGGCTGAAACACACTAAAATCAGCATTTTTAAAAGAAATTCTAATTACAAATGTAGAATCCTCTGTCTGAAGCAGCTTTAGTGTTGCTTTGGACAGAGGGTTTTTAACGTGAAGGCCTAATGGTTAATTACATTAAGCAATCACGAAACGTATACTTAATGAGTCTCCTGATTGAAATGATACTCAAGCTGTAATGAATTCTCATGAGCAGAAGAAAAATTATCAGACATAGTGTATTCAAGTAATTGTCAGAAGTACCCTTCGCACCTAAGTATTAGTCTACCTAAAAAGATATTTGATAGTGGTGGCATTGACAATTTCATATTTTGTATTTCCGATTGCCATTTCTACTATGTCTACTTTACTTACCATTTACACCAACAATCCTTCGTTAGATTTCCTTATTAAAGCTCTGAAAAGCTTAGGTAATGAGGTACATATATAAATATTCGTAAATAGTTAAATAACTGGTTAAGTTATCCTATTAAAGTCATGAGATGTTAATAGCAATAGAAGAACCCACTGAATGGATAGATAACAGGTATCTTCTCACAGTGGGTTCTTCTATCTGAAATACGATTCGTAAAAATTATCCATAGTAGAGTAAAAGTCTCCCCAGCCAGGGTTTGTACTTTTCTCCCGATCGGTTAGATAGTACTGATATTTGTAAAGCATTTTCATGGCTGTTTTATCAGCCAGATCATTTCTGTATAGATAGTAAATCAACTCATAAATCTTGATGGCTTGTACATTATCTAAGCCAGTGGACCATTCTTCTGATTTTTCAATGAGTTGAATGGCGTTATTATCATTTGCTGCGAAGTAGAGGAGGCCTTTGACAGCAATATACGATAAAGATTTTACTTCTCCACGATCGTCTTTATTATCCAGTAATGGTTCATACTTTGTGTGCGAAGCAATTCTAGACTCAATGGTATCCCTTAAGATCTTCTCGACTTCTGTTAGTGATGAATCTTTGTGAATGATGATTTCAGGTGGAATGCTATCCCTTTTCGCATCTACATATTTTTGGGGAGAGATTCCAACCAGTTCATCATATACTGCTTCGTGAATAGCCAGATTTGGAAAGACGCTAAAAATGGGGTCTAGCCAGATCTCTTTAAATTGTTCAAATCTGATGCCTTTCTTAGTGATTGACCTTCTATCTGGAGCAATAAGAAAATTCGCATCTAAAGTGATGATTTGTTCCGGATCTTCAATTATACCTATCAATGCTGGGTTTGGATGGGTTAGATTAATCTTCATCATCATCCTCCCCACTGAAGAAAGCATCAAGCTCATCTATGTCTTCTTGAAAGACTTTTATCTCATAACCAAAATCATCAGGTGTTCTATTGAAAAGGCTTAGGGTTTCAGCGAATTTATCTTCATCTATGAGATTGTCTTCAAAGTTTCTAATGATGATCTCGATTTCATTAGGGGAAGTACCAATATTTTTAGTTGGTTGATTTAGTTTAAGAAATACTTCATTATTAATAGCCTGACCTATTTTACCATATTCACCCTGAAGATCTCTTTCGTCAACAGAGTACAATTCTGCATACTGCTCTGATGAAATTGCACCAATCTCGTGTAGTCTTCTGACAAGTGAACGGTATGGGAGCCACCATGTACAGTGGAGTCTAGCGATAAATCTCAGCACTGTTTTGTGCTGGATTTTCTCAAGAGAAGATGTCTTAAACTCATCAAGCACAATACTTTCCAGTACAGTTTCAGGCAACAAAAACTCTGCTGCAAAACGGTTAGCTTTTACTTCAATAAGGCTATTATCTTCATCTTCTGGTCTGCTCAGATGTGAGCCAGATTTCGTGTAATAGTGATATAGCTCATGAGCAATAGCAAAGATTTGTTTATCATAAAAATCTGCAGTATTTAGCCCGATGAAAGTTAGTTTTTTATCGCCTTCTTCGGAATACATAATAGCAGCAGAAAAAGCTGGTCTATCACCTTCAGGTTCGATGGGATATTCCAGCAACATGATGTCAAGTCTATCAAGAATTGTAAAGATGTCGTTGGCAATAGGTGTTTCGCCTACAAAGCCTAGAAATCGGCGCTCATCTCCAGCTAATTTGCGAATTTCATCTACTTGGACTTCATTAAGCGTGATTGGATTCATTTTCAAATGAGCTCCTTAATTTAATTTGCTGTCTAAGGGACAACATCATAGTGAAAAGTTTTTCTACGCCTTCTTTTTCACTATCGCTTAATGCTTCACTTCGAAGAGCAACAAAAGAGTTCGTTCTTTCTTTCTCCACAAACATTTCTGTAAGATCAAAGCCTAAAACATTTGATAAAGCTTCAAACTGTACAATAGATGGAGTGAAGTCTTCTCTTTCAATGCGGCCTATCATAATTCTGTTTATACCGGTTAAATTACCGAGTTCTTCTTTTGTATATCCTTTTAATTCTCTAAGACTTCTAACTGTTTCAGCTAATTTTTTAGTTGATAAAGTTTTCATAGTTTGGGCCTCCTTTCAATACTATAGTATGCCCGTATCTAATTATATGATACTATAAATAACAACATGCGTCAATCTTTATTAATATTGTACCCAATATGAAATAAATAATAACATAGGTTGTGAAAAAACTCAATCATGAAATATACAGTTTCATATAACAATTATGCTTGATGGAGCAGCATAGGCAAAGATTGCAAAGCTCTTTTAAGAGCTCGGATGAGTTGGCGAACTTGGGGCAGGAGTTAGGAATATCTGTAAGTGCAGCAAGATCTAATTGGGTGCTGATCCCGATTTCGTTGAAGAAGATGTATATATGCATATTACTCACCTGCCTTCCAAGCTGAAATTATTGCTGAGGATAGGCGAGCGGAGTCAATATTGGAGTTTTGTAAAGTATCTAGAGTAAGAAAAGATATTCAGGAAGTTTGGGGTTGAAAGATAGGAGATTTTTTGAGAAAAGTATCATGAGAGGAACCATCTAATGAAAAAGCTTCCATCGACAATGCACCAATTGGTGACGTGGTATTAATGGTTTCTTCTTCATTTTGCATTCACTTATATTTCTAATAGAGGGCCGTCGAGTAAGAGGAGTAGAAAACCCTCTTATAGGATAGTAATAGCAGCATTCTAAAGATAGGATCATCTTTTGAGGAGGTCAACTTTCAACGTCAAAAGGGGGTCAATATTCAGTGAAAATCAGTAGCATGCAAAGCGTAAAATATGCTCAATCCAATTCAGTCCAATTCAAGTTGTGAAAAGCACTACATAATGATTGATAACTATCTATAAGGTGTGTTATGCTTATAGAGGAATTGCATAACATTGCATAAAATTGTAATTTATAAATAAGAGTATATACGTAAGAGTTGAGGGCTAAGAATGTTCATTTATATTCTGCTGGCATTCTTAATCGCCAGGATGAAAGGCTACAACATAAAACCGGTCCTAAGGGACAAATCGCTCTACCCATTATTTGTGGCAGAAATTCTGTATCTTATGTTGCAGACTTCTGTGTTCCTTGGATACTACAGCTTCATTCCTTATGCAGGAACTTTTAAAACCCTATATCTTTACACACTCATCGTTCCTATTGTGGTGCATAGACTCTATAAGACAGGATTTATCGGTTCTATCATGCTTACAGTGGGATCTTTTTTAAATAGATTCGTCATGGGTCAAAATGGTGGGAAAATGCCCGTCTATGCCACACTGTCAAAGCACACAGGATACTTCGATGAAAAAGTCCTTGGGACCGTGGATCAGATCCACATCCTGGGCACAGAAGATACGAAGTATAAGATTCTGACAGACTTCATCGATGTGGGATACAGCATCTTAAGTATCGGAGATGTGCTCATCCATGGTTTTATCTTCCTGGTGGTATACGAGACGATAAAAGCATCAAGTTCAAAAATCAACAAACTAAAAAAAGAGAAAGAAGAGGAACCGCTCCATGAGATTACTGGAAATCATTCTAACTAAATATATCTTTGGATTCACACTGCAAAGTTTTCTTCTTGTGCTGGGTATGTATACTTTTAACAGAGTTAAATTTGATTCTAAAAATTATTTTAAAACTGGACTTTTAGTTACATTCATGTCTGCGATTATGAAGATGTTGCCAATTAGTGTAGGGGTTCAGACCATCATGAATATGCTTTTTCTCTACCTGATTTGTGTCATCTACCTGAAGATGAATCCATATTTGACCATACGATCCACTTCATTATGTGTAGTTCTGATTCTACTATCAGAAATGATTATTACCGCTATAACCGTACTCCTCATAGGACAGAATGGATTTCAGGTGATCATACAAGATTCTGTTAAGAGGAATTATATCGGATGTTTTGCTAACATCGTTTTTGCACTCATAATTCTTACTATACACTTTGTTTTAAAGAGAAAGGGTGAGAAAAATCGAATTATTAGCAGGTAAAATCGCGGATGTACTCACTTTGAAGCTTCAGCTTGATGAGGAAAGATATGCTGTAATACGTTATGGACTCATTGGACTCCTTCAAGTAATTACACTCTTTATGCTCATTTCGTTGATAGGCATCCTCACAGGCACCCTCTATGAAAGCTACATTGTATTTTTCACTGTAGGGTATCTTCGTAAATCTACAGGAGGAGCCCACTCAAGAACCATGTGGGGATGTAATGCAGTAAGTGTACTTTCCATAAGTATTCTAGCAATGACTTCCAAGTATCTGCTGGGAATACCGATAGATCCAAGGATAAACAGTGGAGCTGCCCTATTGGTATTTCTTGTAGCTTTACTTATATTCAAGAAAAATGTCCCTATAGATAGTCCAAATAAACCTATTGTATCACCGGAGAAAATAAAAAGGCTCCGGAAAGAGAGTTTTATGAAACTCCTACTCTTTTTTCTCCTCATCTTGATAGCTATTAATAGAGCAAATATCGAGGGGCGATTCTATAGCATTTCTATGAGTATCCGGTTGGCCGTATTGTGGCAGACAATCACACTGACAAAAACCGGATCCGAACTTTTACTAAAAGTGGATTATGCTGTAAATGAGTTGCTGGATTTCGTTTTTCAACGAGAAAAAAGGAGAAGTTGAGTCCCATCGCTGTAAGTAATGAATACAGAAATAAAACGGAGAGGAGGCGAGTTTATGAAAAAGAAGAATCTATGGACCTTATTGGCTGCAGTAGCAACAGTATTTGCAACAACCATGGCAACATCCGCTTGTATTTATTTTTTCTATCAGCCAGAAGAACCAGAATCTCTAAGAGATAAGTAGGTTAAAAAGAGAAAAGACTTGTTAAGACAAGTCTTTTCATCATTTAGACATTGAAAGCAGGAGAAAAGACATGTGGAATGTGCTTCCAATACTTAACAGCAAGAAACGGGAACAGATTAGAATCATGTTCTTCACCGTGAAAATACTGGCACTGTTTTTCTGTGCCATTCCTATACTGGAATACTATAATGCCAGATACCAAGATTATGACATATACAACATATACTACATTGGAATGATTTTCATTATCTTCAGTGTTATTATGCTGTTTCTCATGTTTATCTTTACAAGGAAGCAGAAACATCAAGTATACTACATCCTGGAGATTATTACTTTCGTTGTGGTTTTTGTGTTTTCCATCTATGTAAGCGGCGCAAACAAGAGTGAGAATAAATATATTTTTATCTTCCTCATCATATCCTATACCATCGAATATGGGATGAAGACTGGAATTATCATCTCAGGCGTTGCTACTGCAGTTATTGCTGCCATGGATCTTATTTTCGGCGATAATACATCAGTGAATCTTCAATTTGAAAATGACTTAGCTTTGTTTGCCATGTTCTTTCTCGTAGCATGGACCATAGGACACTATGCAAAATTAGAAGAGAATCATATTAAAGAACTGGTGGATTTTGCGAACATCGATGGGCTCACCGGTGCCTATAATCACCGCTATTTCTATGAGGTTTTAGAAAGGCTTTTTGAAGAGAGCAGGAAAGAGGAGAAACCACTCTCTTTGGTGATGCTGGATCTGGACAACTTCAAGACCTATAACGACGTCTATGGACATGCCCAAGGAGATGCCTTCTTAAAAGAAATCGCAGGGGTGCTAAAAGATACCATCAGAGAAACAGATATTCTCTGCAGGTACGGTGGAGACGAGTTTTGCGTCATCCTGCCCGAGACCGACAAAGAAGAAGCCTGCAAGATGGCAGACAGCCTACGGGAAGCCATCTGCAGCTATGACTATCATGGCAAAGAGAACATGAACAACCAGATGATGACTGCCTCCATTGGGGTCTCCACCAGCAGTATGCAGATGGAGCGCCACTTAAGCCTCATCGAAAATGCAGATATGGCTCTTTACCGGGCAAAGTTTTTAAGAAGAAATAAGGTGGAAGTATATTCCTCCATCTTTGATCACATTATAGAAAAAGAACCCAATGAGGATCTCTTGGAGGAAATGAAGCCCCTTAAAACCCTCATGACGGTGATAAACTCTAGAGACACCTATACCTTCAACCATGTGGAACGGGTCTTCCACTACTCACGTATTGTGGCAGACCATATGAAGCTTTCGGCAGAAGATAAAAGAAATCTTCTTTTTGGGGCTTATCTTCATGACTTAGGAAAAATCAACACATCCAAAGAAACCCTCATCACCAATCAGCGGCTCACCGATGCCCAGTGGGAAGAACTGAAAAAGCATCCCCAGGACAGTGCGGACATCCTCAGCCAGATTCGGGGATTTGAGAAGATTGTTCCCATCGTGCTTCAGCACCATGAGAAGTATGACGGGACAGGTTATCCCAAGGGCCTGAAAGGGGAAGAGATCCATCCTCTGGCAAGGATCCTCACCATCGTGGACTCCTTCGATGCCATGACCAACCAAAGACCTTACCAGAAAGCCAAAACCTTCCAGGAGGCCTTTGATGAGATTGAGCGCTGCAAAGGCACCCACTTTGATCCCGCCATGGCAGACCAGTTCATGGAAGCACTGAAGGAAATGTAGTAGGATGGTAAAGGATTCAGAGAAAATCCTATCACATCACTTTCTACAGTGAAGGGACAGAGGAAAGAAGAAAACGCAAAGGATGTTTTCCTTAAAGCAGAAAGAAGCACGGACAGAAAAATATACACCTGTCCGTGCTTTTAATTTGTACAAAAGCTTCATGATATGGAAAAATCTGACTTTATATATCGGTATTGTGGGACTCCGCACGGAAGAATCCAATAGAAAAGATGAATATTATGGCAATAAAGTGCATTGCATATCGGAAGTCTTAATGTTATAGTAACTGTAGATTCAGGTTTTAGTATACTAGATGGAAAAAAGAAATGAATCTACACAAAAAAATATCAGGCACAGATAAAAGGAAGTCCGGTGAAACCGGCACAGGCTTGCCCCTACTGTATGCGGGTACGAATGATGACCATTGTTCCTTAAAAAGAATGAGAAGGTCTCAGAGTAGAATGATCCGTAAGTCAGGATACTTTTATCAACGTGCTGATTAGGTTATTCTTGGGTAAGAGAATGAGACGATTTGAGATGCAGCAGCGTTTCCGTTCTCTACGGTACGCTGTTTTTATTTTTGGAATAATCTGACGTTTTAAGTTCCATGAAAAAGGCAAAAGAAAAACTGTACAGATGAAATGTTTGGTAGACGCCCATCTGTACAGTACCCGCAAAAACAAGCATTCAAGGAATGCTCTCTTTCTTGCGCCTTAAATTATACCCAAAAGGAGGTCGGGAATCAAGTGCGAGAACAGAAGGTTGAACAGAAGAAGAAAGGCCCCGCCAAGGTCAGAAAAAACAGAATCTACAACGGAGTGATGATTCTTATACTAGTGGCCATTGTATTTTCCGCAGCCATGTTCGTTGGAAACATCCGCGGATGGTTCACAGAAGGCGGAAGCATTCTGGTGACAGGAAAATCAGGTCTTGCCCACGTGGAGAGAAAAGGCATCGCCTACAGTCTCCAAGAAGGAACCGCTCTAAAAGCAGGGGACCGTCTGAAAACCTTAGATGGGGCCAGTGTCCATCTTGAGATTCCAGGCCAAGGAGAAGTAGTGCTCCATGAGGACACCACCCTAAGGATCCAGGAAGAAAAAGAAAACACGCTAGGACTCCAGGTCATGAACGGAGAAGTGTTTTTTCATATGCATGCCAAAGAAGATCCAGCTTTTTCCGTCTTTACAGAGGAAGAAAAGCTCTCCTCTGTCACTGGAGTCTTCTCTGTCAGTGTCCGTCAGGGGACAAGCACCGTCTATGTCTATGGCGGTGAGGTGAAGCATATTGGCGAAGAGGAAGAAACTCTTCTACAAAAGGGAGAGATGCTCACCATCCTGAAAACTGAAAGAGGGGAGAAGCTCTATGAGAGGAGAAGCCTCACAGAAGAAGCCCTCTCGGACTTTATTCTGCGACAGCTTCAGAAAGACTACGAAGAGAAAGATCTCTTCCTTACAAAAGAGGAAGCAGAAAGAATTCTTGGGAAGAGGCAGGAAGCCGTAAGCCTCGTGCTGGAAGAAAATATCAGTCAAGAAACCGTCCCTAAGATAGAAGAGGGAGAAAAAGAACCGGAGAAGAGTCCGGAAATAGAAGAGACTGAAACCCAGACTGGAGGGCAGGAGGCGCCACCCCAAAGCCAGGGGAAGGATCCATTAAAGAATCCTTCCAAGGAACCTCAAGAAGAGAAGGAGGAACCAGGAAGCGCAACTGGAAACGTAGAAGAAGAAAAGCTTGGAAAGACCGAAGTGACAGAAGAGGAGAAGAAAGAAGAAAAGCCCCCAGTGACTGCTCCACCGGTCAGTGAACCGGAAAAACCTAAGGAACCTGCACCAAAAGTTCTGAAAGCCACCATCTCCATCCGAGTGGACAGCATTCTTGATAATATGAAAGACCTCACCCCGGGAAAAGAACAGTATGTGCCTCAAAATGGGGTGCTGTTAAAAGCCACCACGGTGGAATTCACCCAAGGGGAAACGGTGTTTGATGTGCTGAAACGAGTGGCAAAAGCTGCCAATATCCAGCTGGAGTATGCCTATACGCCGCTGTATGAGAGCTACTATGTGGAAGGCATCCTGCATCTCTATGAATTTGATGTGGGTTCTGAATCCGGATGGATGTATCAAGTGAACGGATGGTTCCCTAATTACGGAAGTTCAGCCTATAAGCTGAAAGACGGGGATGTCATCGTCTGGGCCTACACCTGTAAAGGACTGGGTGCAGACATCGGCGGATCTGTTCAGTAAAGAAAAGTATAGTGAATGTAAAAAAGAAAGAAGAAACAAGAAGAAGGAGCGTTATTTCAATGAAGTTAAAAAACAGATGGATCTCCTCCCTGCTACTACTACTCATGATGCTGAACCTAATACCGGTTTCGGTAAAAGCAGAAGAAGCACTGGGCTTTGTCAAGGTCATCGTGGAGAACAACACCTTCCTGGAGGAAGTGGAGGGGACCCAGCCCGCCTGGAAAGGCGTTCTCATAGAAGAGAATGTGCCCTTAAAAGAAGAGTCCACCATGATGAGCCTTGTGGCCGATGCCTTTAAATCAAAAGACTATGAAATCGTAGGGGCAGAGTCTGGCTACATTTCCTCCATCCATGGCCTGGAAGCCTTCCATGGGGGCTCCATGAGCGGATGGATGGGGACACTGAACGACTGGTTCACAGACCGGGGATTTGGTGAGTTCACCGTGAAAAACGGAGCACTGAAACATGGAGATGAGATCAGGATCCAATATACGACAAACTTGGGAGAAGACCTGGGGATGAACTGGCTTAGCTCGGACCAGAGCCTCAAAACCATCCAATTCAGTGAAGGCATCCTAAGTCCAGACTTTGACAGCGGTGTGACGGAGTATACCCTGACCCTGCCAAAATCTCTTGAAAAGCTTCGGGTAACGCCCACCGCCACGAACAAGAATTTTAAAGTGGAAGCGTTTTTAGAAGATGAGGGATACCGACGAAACGAGGACATCCCTGTGGCCTTTGGGAAAGACCTGCGTCTTACCGTAGGCGGAGAGACCGGTAAAGTCTACACCTTCCATCTGGTTCCAGGAAATGAGGAGCCAAGAAGAAAAGAGAATGTGCCAGAGAAAGATGAAAGCTCCCTCACCCTAGGAAAGACCCTGGAGATGACGCTGTCTGATTTTTTTACCGATGAAGATGGAGACCGCTTGACCTATACCGTGTCCATAGACGGGGAGAAAGAAAGAGAAGCCCTGAATACTTTTTCGTTCACTCCAGAAGAAGAAAAGACCTATGAACTGGTTTTCCGTGCACATGATGGGGAAGCATACTCTTATGACACCTATACATTGACCCTTCAGGTGGCGAAAGAGAAAGAAAGCCTTCTGCAGTCTCTTCTCATCCACACCTCCTACAGCCCCAGTGAGGCCACGGTGCTTCTGAAAAATCCGGGAGAAGCCTACAAAACGGAAGTGGTCTTTCAGAAAGATCAGAAAAGCTATACCTTAGCGGCACAGACCGATGGGGTGATGCAGTTGAGGTTCCGGGCAAAGCCGGAAGAAGGCAGTGCAAAAGTGATTCTTTACTATGGGGAAGGACAAAGCAAAGACATCACCTGGAAAAGCGGATCCTCCAAGTGGGCAGATCTTCTGGTGCCGGGAAAAAACGAGTTCCGACTGGAAGTGCAGCCAGAAGTAGGATCCAAGTCAAAAAAAGGAGTGTACTATTTTTCTATAGATGTTCTGCCCACCCTGACAGGTCTGCGACTTTTTGAAGGAAAGACCCCTTATGACCTGAACAAAGCCTTCAGCCCAACGGATAAAGAGTATACGGTGGTCCTTCCCGATGACCTTGACACAGTAAAGATCGAGGCTGACCCTGCCAAGACGGGCTATGTGATGAAATTTGATGGAGAAGCCTCCAGCACAGTGGATCTTCGAGGAAAAGACAAAATCACCGTATCGGTGTCCACCTCAGAAGAAAAGGATGCTTTGACAGAAACCTACACCCTGAACCTTCAACGGGCGCCGCGAAAAGCTGTGCAGTTTGAGGTGTCCCCAAAAGATGCACTGGTGAAGGTCTATGACGAAAAAGGCAGGGCTGTGGAACCGGATGAAACGGGAACCTATCAAGGCCTCTTTGGTGTAAAAACCTACACCTACAGCATCACAAAATATGGCTACATCACAAAGCAAGGCCCAATTCCTGCCGAAGGCGGAGTCCTTACAGTTTCCTTGGAGAAAGTCTCCGGAAACAGGCTCCCTGAAGTGGATGCCTACTGGAAAAACTTCAGAGGCAGCGACAGCAACATGGCCATCACAGATGTGAGGCTGCCCATTGATACAGAAAACATCAACCTGAAATGGAACAAGAAGCTTGGCAGCGGCTGGAGCGCTGCACCCAGTGTGCAGATCATTGTGGATAACGCTCTGATCGTCATGGCAGGCAATGTGATCTACAAGCTGGATTTAAGAACCGGCGAAATCCTCGCCCAAGGGAATATGGTGGGTTCTCCAAGTTTTGGCTATACACCGCCCACCTATGCCGAAGGGATGATCTTTGCACCTCTTGGCAATGGCACCATCCAGGCCTTTAACGCCAAGACGCTGGAATCTGTCTGGGTCTACAGGGATGCCCTGGGGGGTCAGTCTTTAAGTGCCATCGCCTATGAGGATGGATACATTTATACAGGATTTTGGAATGGAGAAACAAGAGATGCGAACTTTGTCAGCATCAGTGTCACCGATGAGGATCCAGAAAACACAAAGGAAGCAAAAGAGGCCAGCTGGAAATATACCCATAAGGGCGGCTTCTACTGGGCGGGCGCTGTGGTGGTAGGAGATACTGTCATTGTGGGATCCGATGATGGAACCAGCGGATTTGACGGTGCATCCACACTCTTTGCCTTCCACCAGTTCACCGGTGAAGTGATTTCAGCCTTAGAGATTGTTGGAGATCAAAGATCTGCCATCGCCTATGAGAAAGAAAGCGGCAGGGTGTATTTCACGACGAAAAATGGGTATCTTTACCGGGCAGATGTGGATCCTGTCACGGGGGTTCTTACAAACCTTCATGGGGTAGACCATAAGGCCCAGTCCACCGCAACACCTGTTGTCTACAAGAACCGTGTGTATGTGGGGGTGGGATCAGGGATCAGCTCTTCAGGCTCCTCAGGAAACCTTCTGGTGGCGGATGCAGAAAGCCTGGAGATGATCTATGCAGTGGGGCTGAAAGGCTATCCACAAAATGCGGTGCTTCTGACCACGGCCTACGAGAAAGAGACAGGCTCCATCTATCTGTACTCCACCTACAACGCCCTGCCTGGTGGTATATCAATGATCAAAGCCGATCCCAATGCCACCTCCGGAGAAGATGCTGAGCTTATCGAGCTCTATGATGCGGCAGGCTTTTCTCAGTACAATTTAACAGGCATCATTCATGATGCCCGTGGGACGCTGTTCTATAAAAATGACTCAGGAAATGTTCTAGCTGTGGGTGTGCCTGAAGCCCTGGGAGTCATTAAGCTCATAGACGCCATTGGCGACGTGACCCTTGACTCCAAGGATGCGCTGATCATTGCAAGAAATGCCTATGAGGCCATGTACGATGAAGAAAAGGCCCAGGTCACAAACTATGAAGTCCTTGTACAAAAAGAGAAGGCCTATAGAGAACTGATCCTTCATCATGTCCACGGACTCATTGAAAAGATCGGGGAGGTAGGCCTCAAAAGTGAATCTCAAATCCTTCTCGCAAGAGAAGCCTATGACAGCCTGACAGCAGAGGAAAAAGAAGGGATCAAGACCCTTGAAGTTCTTCTGGATGCGGAAAGAAGCCTTGCGCTTCTGAAAAAAGAAGTGCAGACGGTGATAGATCTCATTGATGAGATGGGAGAGGTGACCTTAGTAAAGGAAGAAACCATCAGATCCGTAAGAACATCTTATGAAGCACTGACCCTGGAGCAGAAAGAGCAGGTGCACAATGTGGACTGGCTCCTCTATGCCGAAGAAAAACTGCTCTATCTGAAGACTGAGGAAGCGGACAAGGCTGCCGCAGATAGGGTGATGGACCTCATCCGCAGCATCGGCGCTGTGAGTGAAAAGAGCAAAGAGGCTCCTGTTGAGGCAAGAAACGCCTATGAGGCCCTCACCCCCCGGCAGAAAAGTCTCGTGACAAACCTAAAAGATCTTCAGGAGGCAGAAGACCTCTACGAATCCCTTCTGAAAGAACCAGAAGAAGACAAGGAAGAAGAGAAAGACGAAGAGCAAGAAGTGCCGAAAGAGGAAGGGAAGAACCCACAGGAAAAGCCTTCCAAAGAAGAAAAACCTGGTAAAGTGCCCTCTACAGATGGAAAATCTCCTCTAGAAAAGGAAGAGGAAAAAGAGGAAGAGGAAAAAGAGGAGGCAGTCCAGGAGGAAAGTGCAGCTTCTGAAGGTGCGGCAGAAGGAAAAGAAAATATTGAAAGCGTCAGCGCCATGATCCGCAGCCTGAAAGTGGATTCTGACGGCTTGACAGACCTTAAGGCCCTTTTTGAAGCCTACACCGCCTATGAAGCTCTTTCCGAGGAAGAGAAGACGGAAGTGGAAAATGGAGAAAATCTCGCGGTCTATACAGAAGCCTATAAAAAGAAGCATCATCTAGACCCAGAGACCCAAATAAAGGTCCAGGGACTGCCCTGGTATGTGAAAGTCCAGGTACAAGTGCATTCTTTAGAAGAAGAGTCCCTGAAGACCTTTAAAGAAGAAGCTGCAACCCATAAGATCCTAGGCATCTTCAACATCACACTGGCAAATGCCCTGACAAAAGAGGCGTATACCCCTGAAAAGTCCCTGGAGGTGCGTATGCCGCTCTTGGAAGACCATGAGGGACAGATCCTCATCCTCCACGAGAAAAAGGATGGGACATTTGAGTATCTGGAGGCAGAACTGGAAGACAAGGAACTGGTTTTCCAGACGGAAAGCTTCTCCGTCTTTGGCGTCCTTGGACTGGAGGCCGGTGAGGTGCTTGAAGCGGCAGAAGTGGAGAAAAACAGCGCCACCCTGTGGCTGGTTCTTGGGGTGCTTCTGACAGGGGCCTTGGCAGGCCTAACTGTCATGAGAAAGAAAAACACCAAGAGGGAAGCCTGATTCCAGGCTGACCTAAGAGAAAGAAGGTAAAGGGGCGCGTTTTCCTTTACCTTCCTTTTTGAAAGGAGAAGGTATGCATCGAGACAGACTGTTTTCTCATCACCCTTATGTAGGGGCTTTATATTTTCTGGGCGCCTTAGGCTTTGGTATGTTCTACACAAAGCCAGAGTTCCTTCTTTTGTCTGCAGGTCTCTCCACGCTCTACTACAGATCTTTAAAGGGAGACCAGGCGTTAAAGCGTATTGCAGGTCTTCTTCTGGCAGCCCTGGGGATAGCTCTTTTGAATCCGTTTTTCTCAGTATTTGGCGAGAGGGTTCTATTCACCTATCTTGGCGGCAGAACCTATACGGCAGAGTCATTGATTTATGGGTTTTCCACCGGAGGCCTTTTCTATAACATGATGATGTGGTTTGGCAGTTATCATCTCTTTATGACCAGTGAGCGCTATGCGTATCTCCTTCGAAACATAGCCCCTTCCATTTCTCTTCTCCTGGTGATGATCGAAAGGCTTCTGCCTCATCTTCATAAGAAGTATAAAACCATGGAAGAAGCCCGTACCGTCATGGGGAGGGAACCCAAGGAACAAGCCCTCCTGGAAAAGATTCAGGAAAAGACCGTTCTTTTTAGCGCTCTTCTTGGGTGGAGCTTAGAAGGATCCATCAGCACAGCAGACTCCATGATCAGCAGGGGATATGGACTGCCCGGACGAAGCAGTTTTTCTCTGTATAGGCTGAAGAAAGAAGACAGGTTTCTCCTGATCTATATGGCCTCTCTTTTTCTGATGCTTTTGCTCTCTCTTTTTATTGGAGACCAAGGAGGCGGCAGTGCCTCCTTTACAGAAGGGATGAAACCCTTTTTCCTTTCTTTAGGAACGCCAGGGGTCTATGGGCTCTTTCTGGCTACCCCACTTATTTTAAACCTGTTGGAGGACATCAAATGGTTCATTTTGAAATCAGAAATTTAAGTTTTGCCTATCCCGGGGCCAAGAAGAAGATCCTGAAGGATCTTCAGGTGACCATCCGGAAAGGGGAATTTGTTACCCTCTGCGGGAGAAGCGGAAGTGGAAAAACCACCCTTCTCCGTCACCTGAAAAGCGTTTTGAGTCCTGTGGGAAAAAAAGAAGGTCAGGTGCTTTATAAAGGACGTGCATTAGAGAACTGGGATCTTTCAAATCAGGCAGGAGAAATCGGATTTGTCCTGCAGAACCCGGACCATCAGATCGTCACAGACAAAGTATGGCATGAACTGGCCTTTGGCCTGGAGAGCCTTGGCATGGAGGAGAACGCCATGAGAGGACGGGTGGCGGAGATGGCAAACTACTTTGGCATCCAACACTGGTTCCATAAAAAAGTGACAGATCTTTCTGGAGGGGAAAAACAGCTTCTTAATCTGGCCTCCATCATGGCCATGCAGCCGGAGGTCCTCATCCTGGATGAACCGACTTCACAGCTGGACCCCATCGCAGCGGCGGACTTTATCGATACCCTGCGGAAAATCAATGAAGATTTAGGCACCACCGTGATTCTCTCTGAGCATCGTCTGGAGAACCTTTTTGCCCTTTCAGACCGGATCCTTGTGATGGAGGAAGGATCCATCATCGCCGATGATACCCCGAAGCGTGTGGGGAAAAAGATCCAAAAGACCCATCCGGAGATCTTCACCTCCTTCCCAACCCCCATGCAGATCTTTGAAGATCTGGAGGAAGAAGGCGACAGTCCGCTCACCGTGAAAGAGGGCAGGCAGTGGCTTTTAGAAAAAGCTGAGGGGATCAAAGAAGAGCACAGTCTATTTCTAGAGCCTTCTTATGAGGATGCTCCAGAGGCCTTACGGCTGAAGGAAGTATGGTTCCGCTATGAGAAGGACAGTGCTGATGTTCTGAAAGGACTCAGTCTCAGCGTGCCAGAGAAAAGCCTCTTTGCCGTCATGGGCGGAAATGGCTCAGGAAAAACCACCATGCTGAAGATTCTGAGCGGATTAAAACGGCCCTACAGAGGAAAAGTGGAGATTGGCGGAAAGCGCATTGAAAAGTACAAAGGGGGTACACTCTATGAGCATACCCTGGCATTTCTGCCTCAGGATCCCCAGACCCTTTTTGTCCGGAAAACCGTGGAGGAAGACCTCCTGGAAATGCTGCCTAAGGCCATGGGGGAAGAGGAGAAAAGAAGGCGCATCCAAGACTTGGCAAATAAAACTGAAATCACAGACCTTCTTTCAGCCCATCCTTATGATCTGTCTGGGGGAGAGCAGCAAAGGGCAGCCCTTTGCAAACTTCTCCTTACAGAGCCGAAGCTTCTGCTTCTGGATGAACCCACCAAAGGCATCGACACCTATTTCAAGAAGAAGCTTGCAGCCATCTTACGAAGACTCATGGAGGAAGGTATGACCGTTCTTCTGGTGTCCCACGATGTGGAGTTCTGTGCAAGCTATGCAGACCATGTGGCCTTCTTTTTCGACGGGCAGATCCTCACCCAGAATACGCCCCGGAACTTCTTTTCTGCCCATGCCTACTACACCACCACAGCACATCGGATGAGCCGGGGCATTTTTCAGCAGGCCATCACCAAAGAAGATGTGCTGCACCTTTTAAGACGCGATTCCTTGGAAGGAGGAGAGATGCTATGAGAAAGAGTACATGGAGTAAAAGAACGAAGCTGTCCTTTGTCCTAGTTTTTCTCGCCATGCCTCTGGTGATCTATATGGGAATGAACCTGGCGGACCGCAAGTACTACGTGGTCAGCGTCCTTCTCATTGGCCTTTCGATGTTTCCCTTCCTTTACAGATTTGAAAAGAGAAAACCCCAGGCACGTGAGCTTCTTATCCTCTCTGTGCTCTCCGCCATGGCCGTGATCAGCAGAACCGTCTTCATCTTTGTGCCCTTTTTTAAACCCATGGCAGCAGTGGTCATGATCACGGGCATTTCCTTTGGCCCGGAGGCAGGTTTTCTCTGCGGGGTCCTCAGCAGCTTCGTTTCTAACTTCATTTTTGGGCAGGGACCTTGGACGCCCTATCAGATGTTTGCCTTTGGGATGGCTGGATTTCTTTCCGGACTCTTTTACAGGGCAGGACTTTTAAAGAGAGAGCGAAGTGCCCTGGCCATTCATGGCGCCTTCCTCATACTTCTGGTGGTGGGTCCTCTTTTGGATCTTTCTGCACTCTTTACCTCCGTTTCTTCCATCAACTGGAAAAATGCAGGACTATTTATCCTTTCGGGATTTACGGTGAACACCATCCATGCCCTGGCCACGGCGGTGTTTCTATTCCTTCTCTCCAGGCCCATCTTTGAGAAGCTCGATCGGATGAAGCTGAAGTACGGTCTTCTTGAGGAGACAAGCCATGAGATTTGATGCGTATCACCCTATGATCAGTGCGCTGTATTTTCTTTTTCTTCTTACCTTTGTAACGGTCATAGAACATCCGGTGTATCTGGGGATATCCTTTCTCACGGGCCTTATTTATGCCACGAAGCTGAAAGGAAAGAGTGCGTTTCTTTTTGGCTTGCTTCTTTTGCCTGGCATAGGGCTCTATGCCTACTACTATTCAAGATACAACCATTTTGGCATGACGAATCTAAGAGAAACCGCCATAGGCAATATGATCACCCTGGAGTCCATCCTCTATGGCGGCCTGCGTGGGATGAAAGCAGCAAGCCTTCTTTTGTGGCTCCTTTGTGTCCACGAGATTTTCACCACGGACAAAATCGTGTATCTTCTCGGAAGAATCAGTCCAAAGCTCTCCCTTTATTTCGCTATTTTACTGCGCACCGCACCGAAAACCGTCACCACAGCCCATCGCATCCAAAGCGGGCAGGAGGCCATGGGCAGAGGCATCCGCCAAGGAAACTTTTTCAGGAGAATGCAAAATCTTCTTCGGGTGGGATCCATTCTTCTGACATTTATGACAGAAAGCTTTGTGGAAACAGCAGATTCCATGAGAAGCAGAGGCTATGGCCTGAAAGGAAGGACCGCATTCTCCCTGTACCGGTTTGACAACCGGGACCGGACAGTGGTGGTTACTTTATTCTTAGGGGCTGCTCTTCTGGGAAGTGCGTATCTTCTGGACCAGATGGCTGCACTCTACGACCCGAAGATCATCCTCAATCCCATCACGGGGGTCAGTGTTCTTTTTCACTTGATCTATGCGCTTTTGGCACTCCTTCCCATGCTCCTTCAGTGTTTGGGGGAGTGGTCCTTTGAGAAGAACCATAAAAGGCTTCCGGAAAGAGGATAAGAAAGGGCTTTCAGATTACTACCCCTTTATTCATTTCACTTCTATCATCCTATAAAGTTATTTAAAAAGGATGCAGCTATATGAGGCAGTGGTCTCATGTTGGTGGCATCTTTTTTTTGTCTCTATCTGTGCAGCGGAAGACTCTACAAGACACTGAATCGAAATGAAAAATCGAAAATGATCTCCATACACTCGTCAAAAGAACATGGGCCCGATATAATAAAGGGAGAGAGTTTATATGCAACATAGTATAAAAGCCATTTCATGAAAAGATGATTCTAAAATGAAAGGTACGAAAGAAGGGGAAGAGTGCATGAAGCTAAGCAAATATATCGAGACAACAGAGGACCTGATAGCGTGGGGGAAGCGCCTGGAAAGAAAGACCAAAAAGGAACTGGTGGAATTTATACTGAATAAAGCCGTTGGTGATCCGAAGTTTACAAGAGCAGCCTATTATCAGCTGTTTCCTGAACTTATGAGTACGGAAGAATATCTATCCGGGTACCTGTCATACATGGAAGATGAGAGAAAAGAAAAAAATCCTTCTCTGGATGACATGATCTATTTTACGGAAGATCTCCTGGAGAAAGCAGAGGGAGAAAAGAATCTACTTTCTCAGGTGAAAGTATACGCCACCATCATAAAGGAACTCAATGACGCCCTGGAAGAGGGTGTTGAAAGAGACCAGAAGCAAGAGGATCTCGTCATAACCCTCATGGATGAATGTCTTGATTTCATGAAAGAAGTGATGGAAGAGAAAACAGACGATAGTAGTGTGGAAGAGATTCTGGAAGTAAGAGAGTACCTGGTTTCCATGCAAAGAAAGTATAGGCCCGTGGATGGGGAAAACCGCATAGAGGAAGCCTTGCAGATTCTTACCGACCTCACCATAGAGAGAAGCAAGATCAATGAGAAAGGCGACTACATAAGAGGGGCGGGGGACTACCCAGGTGTAGATGAAAGGACTCTTCAGGATGACGCTGAGGAAAGAGCGAATAGAAAAAAAGAAAAAGCACGAAAGAAAGAAGTAAGTGACTACATCATCGCCCTCTGCAATCTCTACGGCATGGTGCATAAAAAGAAAGTGGTGGACATCTATAATATGCAACACGCCGAAAAGATTACGCTAAAAGAGGTGGAGAGCATCCAAGAAAAACTGCCCAAGGAAATAGATGAGGCCTGGATTGATGTGCATCAAGGCTACTTTGTCTCCAGCTCCATCCTGGAGCATCGGGAGTTTCTCTACTACATCCGGGAAAAGGGATCAAAGCCCTACTACATTCCAGAGAAAGAAGAACTTCTGAAATACCTGGACGGCTTCTATTTTGAGAAAACCAATGCGTATCATCAGTTTGTACAAGAACTGAAGAAGAATTACAAAGTGAACCAGGAGAAAGCCGAGGATCTGGTTTCGGACGTGGTGGACATTTGCCAGTTTAATTACAGTACTCAGGGAGTCATATCGAGATTGGAAGAGATGGGACTGGTATTTAGTGGTGAAAAAGACCTGAATAATGTAGTAAAACTCATCATGAACCTCATGAATAATACGAGAATCTGGGAGAATAATGGGTATACCCCTGAGGAAATGTTCAACATGGAAGAAAAGGCCAGACTGAAACCAGCGCCTCTTCTGTCCACAGTCTATATGAATTCAGATAAGAAAACAGATAAGAGGAAATAAGAAAGAAGCGCTTTCTCATGAAGCAACCAAGATGAGACCGCTTATAAAAAAGGGAAGAGAAAGGGCCAACAGCATAGATCGTAAAGACCATCAAGAATATAAGGGATGGTCTTTTTTATATGAAAAAAAGGAAGAGGAAAAAGCATAATTACAATTCAAGGCGTAAAAACAGCATTTCACGCCATGGCGATTTATAGCACTTCACTGAATGCTATAGTAAATAGAATAAGAAATCATCTTCATCATAGGTAGTATGTTAAAAATTTATTCTGAATGATGATGCTTGTTAAATGAATGCTATATCGAAGGAAGGATGAATATGAAAAAAAGAGAAATCACAAAAAAGCAGATGATCTCCTTGGGGCTGTCTGTCATGGTCCTCACCTCTTATCTTCCCCTCACCCATGCAGCGGAGGCGCAAGAGATCACGCCAGCAAAAGAACCCATGTCTCTCATGAGTGCGTCGCTTATGGATGCTGGAACGGAAGGGATCGGAACAGGTGGGATAGGACCTAGAAGCCACACGACTTCATATGGAGATATTTTCTTAGGCAATGATTTTATTGAAGTTGGTATTTCTAAGGCAGGATCCTTTGGAACGTCAATGAATGCGCCAATCTCTGGAACCAAGTACTTTCATCCCAGTGGTGATTCGGCTTATAAAATTGGCTTACGATCTGATGGAGATGGCTGGGAAAAAGGAAATCCGCCTACAACAAGAGACTTCTTTCTTCCAGGCACCATAGATGAAGGGTTCATGGTGGGATGGTCAGGAAGTAAAGTTGAAACAACGTCGTTGAAATCCAGCGTTTCTACCATCGGTGCTGGCGGTATCATGGGATATGCTCCAGTCTATTCCCTAGATAAGAGCACAATGTCTCACCTTCAGGCTGAAAATAAAGGAATCATCGCAGGTGCGCTGGAATACACGCAAAATATCATCTTTGGACAAGAGGACAAACGGTTCACCACAGTGATCACCATGAAGAACACTACAGGAGAAACCCTCTATAATGCCAGCTATATCAGGAAGTTTGATCCGGATCAGAATCCTTTAAACCATGCAACAGACAATTACTTCTTTAAAGACGGTACAGGAGGCATCTGGGCCGTTGCATCCTCCACTCCAATAGGTGCGGCAAACCCCGTAGCACCAGAAAATCATAAGGCAGCACTACAGCAGGTTCAGAATCCATTTATTTTCTATACCAACGATTATAGAGCACAGGTCATCAGTTGCGATGTTGGAACACAAAATTACTCTTCGATTAGAAGCAGAGGAGAGAGCTTGTATGGAAGACATCAGTATGCTGATGTGGGTATGGGTTTAGAGTTTACATTCTCTGAGATCAAGCCCGGCGAAACCGTCACCTTCAGCTATGAGTCTTCTCTAGATCCAGACATTGAAAGTGCTCAGGAAGCCATTGAAAACCTGGCGGTGTTCATCTCTAAGCAGCCTGCCTCCAGAACCTATGCAGTAGGACAGGTAGAGGGAAAACTCATGGTTCAGGGAAATACCGTGGTGGATGGAGCAGTTTCAGGAAGCGGTTCTCTTTCCTACCAGTGGTACCAGAATGAGGAAAACAGTCTAGAGGGAGCAGCCGTGATTCCAGGGGCTACTCGGAACAGCTATGATCTGCCGGAGGATCTCCTTGTGGACACAGAGATCTACTATTTCTGCAGAGTCACTGCAGAAGTGGATGGGAAAACCGCTATTGTAGACTCTGGTATTGCAAAAATCAGTGTTGTATCAGTAGAAGCCAGCGTCCATGAAGTGCGTTTTATAGAAAACACTTCAAACGTAGTACATAATATGCCTGGAAAGCAGACCGTGAAAAATGAAGACCAGCCCATGAAACCACTGGATCCTGCCAGTGAAGGACTGGAATTCATGGGATGGTATACAGAAAGCACCGGTGGAGACCTCTTTGATTTTACAAAAGGGATCACAAGTCCCACCGCCGTCTTTGCCCAGTGGCTCCCGGTGGACACGATAAAACCAGAGATTAAAGAAGTCACAGGAAACCCTGAAACCTGGGTGAAGGAGAATGCCATCATCACATTCAAAGCCACAGACAACAGAGGCATTGAAAAAGTGACCCTATCTAAAGATGGAGAAGGTGAAGTACCATTAAGCAGTGAGACATCTGAGTACTCCTTTACAGCAGAAGAAAATGGTATCTACCGTATTACCGTCACGGACGTGAAGGGCAATGTGGCAACAAAAGAAATCACTGTGAGCAAGATTGATAAAATAAGACCTGTCATAGAAAGTATGGTAAGAACTCCCGCAGACTGGACCAATGGTACCGTTGTGGTCCAGGTGGTCGCAAAGGATGGAGAAAGTGGATTGGCTCCTCTGGCTTACAGCTTTGATGGAGGAAAAACCTATCAGGCAGAGTCCAGAAAGACCTTTAATGTCAATGAAGCACTAGAAATTATGGTAAAGGATGCGGCTGGAAATGTATCCAATGTAGTTTCTTGGAGTGTAAGTAACATTGACAAAAAAGCACCGGTGATTCTAGATGTCATAGGAAACCTTTCGGGGTGGACAAAAGAGGTGCTTCTTAGTGTCAGTGCAGACGACAAAGAAAGCGGTCTGTCTCCCATGGGATACAGTTTTGATGGCGGAAAAACCTGGAAGAATACAAACGAGAAAACCGTCACTGAAAATGGAAAAGTGGAGATTCTGGTGAAGGATCTTGCCGGAAATCTTTCTTTATTCAAAACCGTTGACATTCAGAACATAGACGATCAAGCGCCTAGTATCAGTGGAATCAAGAAAACCCCTGACACCTGGACAAAAGATCAGGTTCTTGTGGAAGTCAGCGCAGAAGATGAAGAAAGCGGTCTTGCAGCGGACGCCTACAGCTTTGACGGAGGAAAAACCTGGCAGAAAGAAGCCTCAAAATCTGTATCCGTAAACGAAGTGCTTGAAATTCAAGTAAAAGATCAGGTGGGAAATATCTCGGAGATGCAAAGAGTGTCTGTGGAAAAGATTGATAAAACAAAGCCTGCCATTTTACAAGTGAGTGGAAATCCTGCAGCCTGGACAAAAGACGAAGTGCTACTCACCGTCAAGGCAGAAGATAAGGAAAGCGGCCTTGCGGTAGAAGCCTACAGCTTCGATGGCGGAAAGACTTTCCAGAAAGAAAACTCTAAGGTCTTCAGTAAGAACGAAGCCGTAGAAATCGTGGTGAAAGATGTTGTTGGAAACCTCTCAGAGGTGAAAGTGGAAGAAATCACGAAGATCGATCAGGTGAAACCTGTAGTGGTGGGTGCCCTTCT
>RCMY010000822.1_pt1 | contig 29757 bp, 24 predicted proteins | sample 2041341 | NCBI WGS metagenome assembly RCMY01 (sample SAMN09708234, study PRJNA481090) | Marine sediment metagenome, whole genome shotgun sequencing project. | reverse complement strand
CACGCTGCCGGCACCCCCGTGCGTGACTGCGCCGTCGAGGCAATGCTGCGAATGGTCACCACAGAGTTCGGCAATCCGTCAGGCGCCCACCGACTTGCTCGCAACGCAAACAGGGCACTCGACGACGCTCGCGAGACCATGGCCGATGCAATCGGTGTTGATCCAGGGGAGGTCGTCTTCACCAGTGGTGGCACCGAAGCCGACAACTTGGCAGTCAACGGTGTGATCGGTGAGCGCGGCGGTGTGGCGGTCTGTTCAGCGGTCGAGCACCACGCCGTGCTCGAACCGGTCGAGCACCTCGGTGGGCTCGTCGCTCCTGTCGACCATCGTGGCCTGATCGACCTCGACGCGCTGGCCGAGCTTCTCCGCTCGTCGTCCGAGCGGGTGTCGCTGGTGTCGGTCATGCTGGTCAACAACGAGACCGGTGTCGTTCAGCCGCTCGAACCGATTCGGGCGGTGATCGACGAGTTCGCTCCCAATGCCCTGTTGCACACCGACGCCGTGCAGGCGCTGTGCTGGCTTGACGTCGCGACGGTGGCTCGATGCGCTGATCTGATTTCGGTCAGCGCCCACAAGTTCGGTGGTCCCAAGGGCACAGGTGTGCTCGGGGTACGCAACGACATTTCCTTGGCGCCGATGCAACGGGGCGGTGGACAGGAAAAGGGTCGCCGGAACGGCACCCAGAATGCGCCTGGCATCGTCTCCATGGCTGCGGCTGCGACCGAGGCGGTGACCACCCGAGCATCAGAGGTTGTGCGTGTCGGTGGGCTGCGCGATCGCCTGGCCGACGGTCTGCTCGCCGCCATCCCAGACACCATCGAGTCTGCTGTGCCGGTCGGGGCTGACCGCTCGCGAGAGCCTGATCGTTCCGGAAAGACTGCCAACCTCTGTCATCTCGCCTTCAGTGGCATCGAGTCAGAGGCGTTGCTGTTCCTTCTCGAGAAGCACGACATCATGGCCTCGGCTGCCTCGTCATGTTCGAGTGGTGCGCAAGACCCAAGCCATGTCCTTGCAGCCATGGGCGTCGGTCGCGAACTGGCTGCGGGCTCGCTCCGGCTCTCGCTTGGTCACAACAGCACCGGCGCCGACGTCGATGCTGCGCTCGACGCCGTCCCGGCTGCCGTGGCCCGCTTGCGCGACCATGTCGGCTTTGCTGCGACCACCGGTAAACGACCGTCGGGTGACGGGTCCAAGCAAGAGGAGACCGCTCATGGCTGAGGTCCTGGTAGCAATGTCGGGCGGGGTCGATTCGTCGGTCACCGCAGCGCTGCTCAAGCACCAAGGACACGACGTCGTCGGTGTCACCCTCAAGCTCTGGGGCGGCGAGAGCGACTCGGGCTGCTGCTCGGTGTCAGACGTCGATGACGCCAGGCGAGTTGCACAGCAGCTCGACATCGATCATCACGTGTTCAACTTTGGCGACGATTTCGACACCCATGTGATTGATCCGTATGTGGCGGCATGGGATCGAGGCGAGACACCGAACCCATGTGTTGAGTGCAACCGACACATCAAGTTCGACAAGTTGCTCGACCGCGCTGATGTGCTCGGCTTCGACCTCATCGCCACTGGTCACCACGCCCGCATCGCTGAGCTTCCAGACGGCACTCGACGCATCGCCCGTGGTGCCGACCCGGCCAAGGACCAGTCCTATGTGCTGCACATGCTTGGCCAGGCGCAGCTTCGTCGGCTGCTGTTGCCCGTCGGTGACATCACCAAGGAGCAGGTGCGAGAGCTCGCCACCGAGCTTGGTCTGCGCACCGCCGACAAGCCTGACAGCCAGGACGTCTGTTTCATTCACTCGACCGGAGGCCGCAAGGCATTCCTTGGCGACCGCATTGCTCTGCGGCCGGCGAAGATCGTCGACGCCGAAGGGACCGAAATTGGTCAGGCCGAAGCGGTGCAGCTCGTCACGATCGGGCAGCGAAAGGGCCTTGACCTCGGGGGCAGTCCCGAACGCCGATTCGTCGTTGACATCGATCGCGACAATGACGTCATCACCGTCGGGCCGATCGAGGCAACCCTCACCGACTCGCTCGAGCTTCGAGAATTCCAGTGGACCGACGGCCCAGTTGACAGTCCCGTGACCGTGCAGACCTCCGCCCATGGCGACCCGAAGCCAGCGTCGTTCGACGGCCGCACCGTGACGTGGCAGGAACCACATCGACGCGTCGCGTCAGGCCAGTCGGTCGTGGTTTTTGTTGGCGACCAAGTCGTCGGCGGTGGCACTGCAGCGTGAGCCCAGGCCACATGGATCAACCCGTTGCGACCGAGCGGCTCACGTTCGACCAGACAGCCCGAGCAGCGGAGCTGCTCACTGAGGGTGGCACGGTGGCCATCCCAACCGAGACCGTCTACGGCTTGGCCGCCGATGCTGCCAACGACACCGCAGTTGCCAAGATCTTCGCTGCCAAGGGTCGGCCAGCCGGTCACCCGCTGATCGTCCATGTTGCTGACGTTGATCACGTCGAGATCTGGGCCGATGTCACTGATCCCCGAGTCGAGCGACTCGCCGAGCGGTTCTGGCCAGGACCGCTGACGTTGATCCTGCCCCGAACCAATCGTGTGTCCCCGCTCGTGGTCGGCGATCGCCAGACCGTCGGGCTGCGTATTCCCGACCACCCAGTTGCGTTGGGGGTGCTCCGCGCTTTCGGCGAATCGGGAAGCGGCGGCGTCGCCGCGCCGTCGGCTAATCGGTTCGGCCACGTCAGCCCAACCACTGCGAACCACGTCCTCGACGACCTCGACGGTCGCATCGACGCGGTGATCGACGGCGGTGATGCTCGCGTTGGTGTCGAGTCGACCATCGTTGAGCTCATCGTGGGCGCTGCGCCGACGCTGCTCAGGCCCGGTGGCATCAGTGTCGACGAGATCGAGGACGCGTTGGATGAGGTGATGGTCGACGGTCGTTCCGGAGCGTCTCGAGCCGCGGGGATGATGGCCTCGCACTATGCCCCGTCGGCGACAGTCGAGATCGCACACCCTCTGGTCAGGGTCGAGGTGGATGGAACGGTGGCAGTCATCGGGTCGATCGACGGTGCATCGATTGATGGGACGCCAGCGGTCACCCTGCGGCTCGGGGATGAAGCCGGAGCGTTCGCCGCCGGGCTCTACACCGCCTTGCGGTCAGCCGATGCGCTGGCCGTCGAGCGGATCGTGGTGTTCCCACCAACACGCGGACACTTGCTCGAGGCAGTGCTCGACCGCCTATCCAAGGCGGCAGCGGGGAACTAGGTTCGTTTCGGAAACGAGTTTTCTGGAGGTAGCGAACGTGAAACGATCGAACGTGTGGCTGGTGTCGGCACCGTGGTTATCGGCACTGATGCTTTTGGCGGTGGCGTGTGGGGCAGACGAGGCCGAGGACGCCGTCGAGGCCGCGACGGGCGACGTTGCAGAAGCGGTCGAGAGCGGCGACGAGGAGGCCGCCGTGGATGCTGTCGACGACCTTGTCGACGAACTCGAAGAGCGACAAGAAGTCGTAGGTGGCGGATCGGCTTCGCTGACAGTTGGCGGGCAGACTTACGCCTTCGACGGGGTGCTCTGCGCATTCGGAGAAGAAGAGACCGGGCAGGCCGGTGCCGAGTTCGTGTTGTCGGCCATCGCCAACGGGACGCAGCTCTACTTCTCGATCGACCAGTTCGGCCACAGTGTGTCGTTGGACGACATCGAGGATTTCGAGAACCCGAGCGTTAGTTGGGGCAGCCGAGGTGAGGAGTTCATCCAACTCGACGGCCGTTCGGCGTCCGGCGAGGCCGGGTTCGTCGATGGAACGGCCGAGGGCCAGGACACCCAGCCGGGAACGTTCGAGGGAACGTGCCCCTGACGATCCGCTCGGACCCCGCCAACCTCGTCACCTAGGCTGAGCCGATGGACAATCACTACCCCCAGGTCGGCGAGGACGCAGATGTGGTCCGCTCTCTCGAAGACGAGCGGCACCACCGAAAGAGCAGCTGCGCCATCGGCTACCGCATCTTCGGTGCGAACCGCTGGGGTCAGCTCGGCGACGGTCATGTCAGCGCCCGTGACCCGGAGTTCACCGATCACTTCTGGGTCCTCGACTACGGGATTCCATTCACCGAGGCGACGGTTGGGTCGCTCGTCCTGGTCGGCCCAGACGGTCGTGTCGCCGAAGGAGTTGCTGGATCACCAAAGGGCGCGCCGAACACGGCCGGGTTCAACATTCACTGGCCCGTGCTGGCAGCTCGGCCGGATTGCGTCAGCGCCGCGCACACGCACACCGCCTACGGCACGCCGTGGTCGGCCAACGTCGAGCCGTTTCGTGCGATCAGCCAGGAGTCGACCTCTTTCGTCTTCGACCAGTCGCTGTTCGACGACGAAGAGGTCGAGGTGCTGTCGGTCGAAGGCGGCGAGCGGATCGCTCGCACGATCGGAGCCACGAAGCTATGCATCCTCCGCAACCACGGTTTGCTGACCGTTGGCCAGACCGTGGAGGAAGCCGTCGGCTGGTTCGTTCTGGCTGAGCGGGTCGCCGAGGTGCACGTGAAGGCGCCCAACGGGAAAGCGATCAGCGATGAGGCGGCCAAGATTGCCGCCTCGACGATGGCAGAGCACAGCGTTGGCCACCGAAGCTTCCACTGGCTGGCCCGCTCGCTCGTGCCCGACCCATCGGTCGTCCAAGACTGATCCGGTGGACGGCAGTGAAGCCTTGTGGGAGGTCGGCACTACGGTGCGTTCATGACGAGCGCCATCGGTCGATCCCTGCTGCGCCGAGAAGACCCAGCGCTGCTGCGAGGTGAGGGTCGATTCGTGGCCGACCTGACTGCTACCGAGCTCGGCACCGATGTCGAACCGTGTCATGTTGTCTTCGTTCGCTCGCCATTTGCGCACGCCGAGCTCGGGGCCATTGACACCGCCGACGCGTTGGCGATGCCGGGCGTGCTCGCCGTGGTCACCGCGGCTGATCTCACCGACCTGACGGTTCCGGCATTCAACCCGCGCTATCCGGAGGGCATGGCCCAACCGCTGTTGGCCGAAGGTCGCGTGCGTTTCGTCGGACAGGCGGTCGCTGCACTGGTGGCCGAGACCAGGGAGCAGGCGGTCGACGCAGCCGAACTGGTCGAGGTCGCGTACGAACCGCTCGACGTCGTGATCGACCTCGAGGCTGCCTTGGCTGGCGATGTGCTGTTGTTCGATCACCTCGAGAGCAACGTCGTGCTGAGCGACACAAGCGAGCTCGACGGAGGGGCGCCGACCGTTGGGGAGGTCTCCATCACGCGCCGGCTGGTCAGTCCCCGGCAATCTGCCGCGCCGATCGAGCCTCGAGGTGCAGTCGCCCAGTGGAACGGGCACGACGTTCACATGTGGTCGTCGACGCAGCGCCCGCACGGATTGCGTGACCAGATCTGTGCTGTCCATGGGCTCGATCGGTCGGTCGTCCATGTGATCGCCGGCCCGAATGTCGGAGGAGGGTTCGGTGGCAAAGGTGGCGTCGCGGTCGAGGAACTCATCCTGCCTCGTCTTGCGCGATCGGTCGACCGACCCGTGCGATGGGTCGATACCCGAAGCGAGTACCAAGTGGCTGCTCAGCAAAGCCGGGGTGAGATCGTCGACGTCGAGTTGGCAGGCTCGGCTGACGGCCACTTCGATTCGATTCGTGTCCACATCACCAAGGACAGCGGCGCCTACCCCGTTGTTGGTGCGTCCCTGCCTCCTGGCTACAGCCGTCCGATCACCACTGGCCCTTACGCGATCGCCCAAGCCAGTTTCGGATTCACCTCGGTCGTGACGAATGCTCCACCCGTTGCTGCATTCCGAGGTGCAGGTCGAGCGCCGATCATTCACGCGATCGAGTGTGCTGTCGACGCATACGCCGCAAGGACGGGCATCGATCCAGCCGAACTTCGGCGACGCAACCTCGTCCGCCCGGATCAGATGCCATACGAGACCCCGATGGGATCGGTGTATGACGAAGCTGACTATCCAGGCGACCTCGCCAAGGCGATGGTGCTGGCCGGCTACGACGACCTTCGACGAGAGCAGGCTCGCCGCCGAGCTGACCAGGAATCGACGCAACTCGGCATCGGCGTGGTCACCTACAACCACATCACCAACGGCGCAGGCGGCGAGGAAGCGAGTGTCGAGATCCGGTCGGACGGATCAGCGCTCGTGATCACCGGCAGCACCGATCAGGGGCACGGACACGACATGGCGTGGGCTCAGATTGCCTCCGATGTGCTCGGAATTCCCCTTGACCACATCGAGGTGCGAGAGGGCAACACCGACGAGGTCGAGACGGGCGTCGGAGCCGTCGGTTCTCGGTCGCTGCAAACTGCTGGGATGGCTGTTCATCAGTCGGCCGAGGCAGTCGTCGAGCGAGCGCGTGAGCTCGCAGCCGACCATTTCGAGGCGGCAGTTGGTGATGTGATCCTCGACCCCGATGCCGGGACCTTCACCGTTGTCGGATCTCCGACCGTCGCGATCGGCTGGGCCGAGTTGGCCACGCTCGGTCTCGGCGATCCCGAACGGGAACTGGTCTGCGGTGAAGTCTTCGCAGGTCCGAACACCTATCCGTCCGGCTGTCACATCGCAGTGATCGAGCTCGACCAGGCAACCGGCCTGGTCGATGTTGTTCGGTACTTCGGCGTCGATGACGCAGGCCGACGAGTCAACCCGATGATCGTGGAAGGTCAGCTCCACGGTGGGATTGCTGCCGGGCTGGGGCAAGCGCTCGGTGAGGTGGTGGCCTTCGACGATGAGGGGAACCCGATCACGTCCACCTTCATGGACTACGCAGTGCCCACCGCCGATCTCGTTCCCAGCTTCGACTTGGCGCCGGCCGAGGTGCCGTCTTCGTTCAACGCGCTTGGCTTCAAAGGGGTGGGGGAGTCGGGAACCATTGCCGCCGCACCTGCGGTGCACCTTGCTGTGCTCGATGCCCTTCGGCCGTCGGGCGTCTCACATCTCGACATGCCGTGCACGCCAATGCGGGTGTGGGATGCCCTTCGAGCGGCCAAGGTCAACCCCGCTGATTGAGTGCGTCTTCGATCCCTCGCCAGAAGGTGGGGTAGGCGTAGATCATCGAGCGGAGCTTGGACACCGGCACCTCGGCGTGGACAGCAAGCGCCAGCATGGCGATCATCTCGCCGCCGTGCGGGCCGGCAGTCGAGGCGCCGATGATGACCTCGCGGTCGAGGTCGATCACGATCTTGATCACGCCCTCGTTGCCAGGTCCGTGCAACCAACCGCGTGCAGTGTGGGCCACGTTCTGAACGATGGTCTCGACGTTGATCTTCTGGTCCCGAGCCGCCTGCTCGGTGAGGCCGACAGAGCCGACCTCTGGGTCGGTGAAGGTCGCCCGTGACATCGCTGTGTAGTCCGCACCCTCGTGGTCCTCGCCGAGGATGGAGGCGATCGCGATGTTGGCTTGATACATGCCGACGTGGGTGAAGAGGCCCTCACCGGTGGCGTCGCCGACGGCCCAGAGTCCGTCGGCCGCCCGCATGTGCTCGTCGACCTCTACTCGGCGAGCATCAGCGTCGAGGCCAAAGGTGTCGAGGCCGATGCCGCGAACGTTGATCGCCCGACCGGTGGCGACGAGGAGGCGCTCAGCGCGGAGCTCGGTGCCATCTTCGAGGGTGACGATGACGGCTTCGCCATCGGCCTGCACCTGGTTGGCTCGAAGGCCGGTGTGGAGCGCGATGCCCTCAGCGGCCCAGACCTCGGCGATGACCGAGCTGACCTCGGGCTCTTCGTTGGGGAGCACTCGGTCGAGTGCCTCGACAACGGTCACCTTGGTGCCGAATCGGCTCATGACCTGGGCCAGTTCGGCACCGATGGCACCGCCGCCGAGCACGATGATCGACTTCGGCAGTTCCTTGGCCGAGACGGCTTCGCGATTGGTCCAGTAGTCGACGGTGTCGAGCCCGGGGATCGGGGGAATGGCCGGCGAAGTTCCAGTGGCCACGACGACACCCCTCGAGGCGGTGATCCTGGTGCCATTGACCTCGACCACGCCTGGCTCGATGATGCAGCCGCGTCCTCGGACGAAGTGCCCGCCTTTGCCGATGAAGCGATCGACCGCGACCTGATCGTTCCAGTCGTCGGTTGCTGAATCCCGGATGCGGTCAGCGATGGGGGTCCAGTCCGGCTCGACCGTTGCGCTGCCGGCGAAGCCGTTGATGCGACGAGCTTCTTGGAGCATGTTCGCTCCCCTGATCATCATCTTCGACGGAATGCACCCCCAGTATGGACACTCACCACCAACGAGTTCTGACTCGATACCGACGACGGTCAAGCCTCGTTCTGCGAGGGTGCCAGCGACATGCTCGCCTGCCGGGCCCATTCCGATGACAATGACGTCGGCGTTGGTCACGCCGTTGTTGGGGTCTTCGTTGCTCGCTGATTCTGACATGGGGGCTGCTCCAGATGGTTCAAAGTCGATTGAACCTTGCAACCCGGCGGCAGGCCTCAGACTTCCATGCGTGGTCAGCCGATCGAGATGCCGCGGACCCGAGCTTCGTGGAGCAGTTGTCCTGGGAGGGTCGGGGTGAAGACGATGCGATACGCACTGAACGACTCGACAGACTTCTTGGCCCGGAGCGCAAGGGGCACCTTGTCTTTGGTCTCGACCAGCAGGGCCAGGCCCATCGCTCCGCCGCTGAGGTCGAGCAACTCACCCTTGTCGAGCGGCACTGGCCCCAGGCAGGCGATCTCGCGGCGCTGGATGAGCAGCGTTTCCGCCAGGGACCAATAGTCGTGGATCACGAACCCGGCAGGCACGAACACGATCCACCGGCGCGAGAGCTGATGAAGTGATTGGGCGCCGCGCCACGAGGCGCCGAGACCGACGACCAGGAGCGGCACGCCGATGACGTAATTCTTCGCTGCGATCATCAGCGCGCCGCCCGCCGTGGCGCCGAACATCACGAGCCATGTGAGTTGCATCGGGCCGAAGAGCAAGGCGGCCGGTGGTCGAAGGGCGAGTCGTCGCTCGGGTCCGTACGAGGATCCGTTGACCATGGGATCGCCCGTGGCTGGCAGAAGCACAACAGCGAACACCACGGAGGTGGCCGCGATCGCCGCTGTGGTGCTGGCAGTGGAGACGCCGAGCGCAATGGTGCCGTAGATGGCCGAGGCCACCAACGAGGGCGACACGAAACGGATTGCGGTGAGGCTGACCGTGGACGGCGCCAGCGACGCCACGAGTCCGGCGAACCACATGGCCCACAGGCCGATCTCGGCCGTCGTCGCAACGGCGGTGGACCGATTCTCGAGCATCGTCGAAAAGCCTGGGCCGGCCAACAGCGGCAGGGCGACCCAAAGAATGCGAAGCGGCCAGAGTCCGAGAGTTTCGATGAGTGCGGGTGTTGGGCGCGCCATGAAGCCAACAGTCTGCCTGGCGCTCGGCGCCGTGTCGCACCGTGTCGCTACGCTCGCCCGGGTGAGTGCACCGACCCCGCCGAACAGTGCCGTCTCGAATGCTGCGTCAGAAACGGCCGAACGCGCACAGATACTCCGTGCGCTGATCGCCCACCACAACCAGCGCTACCACGAGCAAGATGCTCCGGAAATCCCCGATGTCGAGTACGACATGCTCGTCCGCGAGCTCCAAGCGCTGGAGGACGAGTACCCAGAACTGGTCACGGCTGACACCCCTACGGGCCAGGTCGGTGGCGCTCCATCGGCCACATTTGCGCCTGTCGAACACACCGTGCCAATGATGAGTCTCGACAACTCGTTCGACCACGACGAGCTGCGAGCATGGGCCGATCGAATCGCCCGTGGCCTCGAGGTCGGCCCAGACGCCGAGATCGGTTTCATGTGCGAGCTGAAGATCGACGGTATTGCGCTCTCGATGCGTTTCGAGAACGGTGAGCTGGTGCATGGCGCAACGCGCGGCAATGGCCGAGTCGGCGAGGACATCACGGCGAACATCGAGACTATCGAGGTCCTCCCCAAGCGGCTGACGGGCCCCAACGTTCCATCGGTGCTCGAAGTCCGAGGCGAGGTCTACTTGCCCGTCGCTGCCTTCGACGCACTCAACGAGGCCCAAGAAGCAGCTGGTCTGCCTCGCTACGCCAACCCCCGCAACACCGCAGCTGGCAGCCTTCGCCAAAAGGATCCAGCGATCACGGCCAGTCGCAATCTGGCGTTCTGGGCGTACCAGTTGGGCCAGGTCGATGGCGGACCTGACCTGCCGACCCACAGCGCCGCCATCGAGTGGCTCGGCGAGCTCGGGTTCCCCGTGAACCCCGAGCGCCAGAAGGCAGCGACGATCAACGACGTCATCGCGTTCACCGAACACTGGCAGGAGCACCGCCACGATCTCGACTACGAGATCGATGGCGCCGTGATCAAGGTCGACTCGCTCACCCAACAACGCATGCTCGGCTCGACCGCCCGTGCGCCTCGCTGGGCAATGGCGTTCAAGCTTCCGCCGGAGGAACGCACGACGAAGCTTCTCGACATCCAGGTGTCGATCGGGCGCACGGGCAAAGCCACCCCGTTTGCTGTCCTCGATCCGGTGTTCGTCGGCGGTTCAACCGTGCAGATGGCGACGCTCCACAACGCTGATCAGGTGGCCATCAAGAACGTGCGGCCAGGTGACATGGTCATCGTGCGTAAAGCGGGTGACGTGATCCCTGAGGTGCTGGGCCCGGTGTTGGCGGAGCGCCCGGCGGATCTTCCCGAGTGGCACTTCCCGACCGACTGCCCGACGTGCGGGCACACCTTGGTTCGGCCAGAGGACGAAGCCCACACGTTCTGTGTCAACCCACTGTGCCCCGCTCGTCAGCAGACCCAGATCGAATACTTCGCCAGCCGCGGTGCGATGGACATCGAAGGCATGGGGGAAAAGGTCGTGTCCCGCTTCATCGAAGAAGGGATCATCGCTGACATCGGCGACGTGTTTCTGATCGATTGGGAGCGCGTGGCGGCGCTCGACCGATTTGGCGAGACAACGGTCGACAACCTGCGGAACTCCGTCGAGGCAGCTCGCCACCGACCGCTCGCATCGTTGCTCGTCGGGCTTGGTGTTCGCCACTTCGGTCCCTCAGGAGCTGAACTCCTCGCTTCACACTTCGGCCATCTCGACGCCATCGTTGCTGCGCCGGCCGATGAGGTCGCTGCCATCGATGGTGTCGGGCCGGTCATCGCCGCGAGCGTGGCCAATTACTTCCAGTCGGAGAAGGCGCAGCTGCTCGTGCAGAAGTTCCGCGATGGTGGCGTCAATCTCGAGGGTCCGGAGAAGTCCGACGTTGCTCAGGTGCTCGAAGGTAAGGCCATCGTCGTGACTGGCTCACTCGAGGCGTTCTCTCGCGACTCAGCGGCCGATGCGATCAAGAGTCGAGGCGGTAAGAACCCTGGCTCAGTGTCCAAGAAGACGCTCGCTGTCGTGGTCGGCGAGTCACCGGGTGCTTCGAAGGTCACCAAGGCCGAGGAGCTTGGTGTCCCGATGATCGACGAGGCAGGGTTCGTCGCGCTGCTCGAAACCGGGATGCTCAGTCAGGACCAGGTCGGGACCGACGAAGAACCGGGTGCACAGAGCGAGAAGTCAGCAGAGAGCGAGAAGTCAGCAGAGAGCGAGAAGTCAGCAGAGAGCTAGAAGTCGAACGTGTCAGGGCGAGCCCGGGTACGGCAGTTCTCGGGACCTTCTTCGACCCGGTAGATGCAGGCGCTGACCCGATTGTTGGTCGGACGAAGGATCAAGCCGAACGGGCAATCTTCTTCGGGGCCCCACGTGACTTCACCCTGGGACCCCCCAGCCGAGATGGCCGTGGCGTCGGTGATGCCGTCGTTGTTGTTGTCGATCGATACCAGGGCGTTGGTGTCCTCCGGCGCGATCGGGATGCCGTTGATCGTCAGGAGCGCGGAATACCCGGGGACCAGGTCGACGCCGACGGCTTCACTGCAGCCTGATCCCTCGCCGGCCTGCGGGAACCAGCGCTGGATCGGGTTGACGTCGAGCTCTTCTCGCTCTGCGTTGGGGTCGTCAGGTCGTTCGCCACCACCGTCGACTGCTCCTCCGCTGATGATCGGACCGGCGACGTTGGTGTCACCCGAGTAGGCGAAGGCGAGTCCCAAAAAGCCGAAGGCAACGAAGACGGCAACGCCGACGATGATTCGCTGTCGAAGAGTCACCGAGAAAGTGTGCCCCTTTTCTCCGTTCAACGGACAGTCAGGCGCCACGACGACATCCGGCAAGGGCCGTCGCATACACGTGGCCGCTCTGCGTGGTCGGTACCATCCGTTGGGTGTCCGCAGCACACACGCCCACCACGGTGCTTGGCAATCGCTACGCGCTCAAACAGCTCGTCGGTCAAGGCACCTCTGCGCGGGTCTACACCGCGACGGATCGCTCGCTTGGACGCAATGTGGCCGTCAAGCTCTTGCACGCAGGACTTGCGGCCGACGGCCCGTTCCGGCGCCGCTTCGAGAGCGAAGCCCGTCACGCTGCTTCGCTCAATCACCCGAGCCTGCTGGCCATCTACGACTGGGCCGAGGATGAGCAGGTCTATTTGGTCACTGAGTTGCTCGAGGGTGGCTCACTCCGAGCTCTGCTGGACGCTGGGCACCGCTTGTCACCATCGCAGGCGGTGCTGCTCGGTCTCCAGGCCGGGGCCGGACTCGAGCATGCCCACGGCGAGGGTTTCGTGCATCGTGACATCAAGCCCGCCAACCTCATGTTCACGGCGAAGGGTCGCTTGAAGATCGCCGACTTTGGAATCAGCCGAGCCGTCGCCGAAGCCAGCTGGACAGAACCAGACGGAGCGTTGATCGGTACCGCCCGCTACGCCGCACCCGAGCAAGCACTCGGTCGAGGCATCGATGGGCGAGCCGACATCTACGCCCTTGCCCTCACCCTGATCGAGGCTGTGACGGGCGAGGTTCCACTTGTCGGTGCCAACCCGCTCGCCACGATGGTGTTGCGTCAGGACACTGACGTCGACGTCGACCCATCGTTGGGTCGTCTTGGTGAGGTTCTTGCCATGGGCGCCCGCTCGAACCCTGCCGAGCGTCCGACAGCTGCCGAGTTTGTTTCGTTGATGGAGTCGGCCGCCGCCACGTTGCCCCGCCCGGCCGAGCTGCCCCTTGCCGGTCTCCCCGAGTCGACGGGCGAGAACCTGATCGTGCTGACGGGCGAGCACGACGAGTTGGTTCTCGCTGATCGGGCAACAGTTGCCGCGGAGCCAACGAAGAATGAGGTCGCCGACCCCACCTCACCAATGCCGAGCCAGGAGGTCGAGAGCGAGGCCGACCAGGAGACGAACGCCACCGCGCCAGACGCGCCGTTCGATGCACTCGCTGACGTCGATCTCGATCTCGATGGTCGACGCCGCCGGCGATTGTGGATTGCGGCGGCGGTGGTTATTGCTGTCTTCGCTGGTGGCTTCGCCCTCACTCGGAGCGGTGCGCTCGAGGACGTCTTCGACGAGCCGATCCCGGAACCAGTGACCTTCCCGACCGGTACGTATGTGGGCCGTGACATCGACGAGGTCACGATCGAAATCGAAGCCAACGGATGGTCGGTTGATGCTTCTGTGGTCAGAGCCGATGATTCAGTTCCAGGCGAAGTTCTGACGCAGGCGCCAGCCGCCGGAACGCAGCTCGTCGAGGACGACGCGGTGATCGTGCTGGTGGTGTCCGAAGGGCCGCTGCTGCGAGATGTGCCGACCGTGGTCGGGTTGACCCTGGCGGGGGCTGAGGCAGCGCTCGCTACCGAGGGCCTGCTGATCGGCAACGTCGAGCGATCATTCGACGAAGCGGTCGAGGAGGGGCTGGTCATCAGTTCTTCCGGTGACCCAGCGATACAGATCGAGACCGGCCAGCGCATCGATCTCATTATCAGCGCTGGTCCTGAGCCGAGAATTGTTCCGAATCTCACTGGACGTACTCAAGCCGAGGCCGTGGCGGCGTTGACCGAGCTCGGCCTCGTCGCCGTGATCGCCGAGGGCTTCAGCGACACGATCGCCGCTGGTCAGGTCATCGGCAACGACCCAATTCCCAATGCAGCCATCGATCGGGGTGGACAGGTCACGATCACCATCTCACTCGGGTTGCCGTTCATCGTCGTGCCAAATGTGTCTGGCATGACGGCGAGCGCCGCTGCCGACGCGCTGACAGCCGCCGGGTTCGTGGTGAGCGACACCGACGGTCCGCCCAACCGCGACGTGATCGCCACCGATCCTCCCGCTGGCGAATCGCTACGCAAGGGCTCCGACATCATCATCTTCACCCGTCGCAACTGATCCACGGATGGAGCCTCTCAACACTCGGGTCGTGGCCGGCCGGGCATGCGTCGAGTGCGGCCGAGTTCGGTGCAATTCGTGAGGCCCCGTCGCGCTTCGGATCGTTGCGAAACGATTTGACGGTTGGCGCCCCGCTCGGGCTGATGCCACTGTCTCCGTAATGAAGAAAACATCGCTGACCAGCCTTGCCCTTTGCGGCCTTGCGCTCATTGCCGGATCGTGCTCGGGCCAAGACCTCTCGGCGCCAGAAGTCGGGGAGAGCCGACAGGGAATCGAGTTCTCCTTCTTGTCGCCCAATCCCCCCATCGAATGGGAGGGTGAGCTTTTCGGGCTGTTCGAGACAGAGCGGAGCCCGTCCAACAGCAGCGAAGGAAGGTGCTTCTACATCCTCGGTGTTGTTTCCCTGGTCGATGCCGGAGACGCCATCGTGGCTGGCGGGCGCAACACGCCAGACCTTGGCGCCTACGTAGGGGATGAATTCATCCCGGACAGCATCGCCGATTGCGAAGATGACGCCCTCGTCGATGCCGGTTACGAGTGGCGCTACAACGTCAACATCACCGAGGGATCGAGTCAACACTTTTTCACGGAAATCTTTGTGCCCTCTGGCTCTGGCGGGGATCTCAGCTCCGTCGTCATGGGTGAGCCGCGCGAGGACGACTCTGTCTCTTTCACGCTCGAAATACTCGACAAGCTTCCAGCAGTTGGCGCCCAGGCCATTGGCCCTGACGGCTTCGCTGATGGCGCCGAATCTCTGGAAGGGGCCTCGTTCACGTTCGTCACTGACAACTCCAGCGTCACATGGGACGTTGAGTTGTTCGGTGTGGTGGAGGTGCCTCGGAGCGCGAATGAGAATTGTTTCTTGGTTCTCGGCGAGCTGACACCGACGAGCATCAAGTTCGGCTCCGAGACGACTGACTCGTCACGTCCTCGGCTCGGCATGATCATCGACGGGGAATATCTCGGCGGCGGCCCCGGCGGCTGTGAAACGGATTCTGTCGAGGCTCTCGGGTACGGATCCTTCTACGACCTGAAGCTCGCTGAAGGGGCGGTCGGTGCGTTCTACGCCTCGATCTCTACGCCCATCATCGACCAAGTGGAAGCCAGATCGTTCGTCTTCGGCGACCCGTCAACAGCAGACCCGATCGTTGTGTTCGAGGCGACGAGTTTGCTTGCAACAGCGCCTCCCCTGGACCAATGAAAGCGTTGCGACAGCGAGCTGAATCGTGATCTTCGGCCTACCCATCACCAAGGTCTCGGCGTGGATCTCAACTGCTTCATCATGCTTTCGGGGCACGGCAACGCCATTCAGGGCACCGACGTCTGGCGCACCGCGAAATCTTTCACGACACCACCCCAGGGCAAGGGTCTGCGCTCGCGGCGCTCGCGGCGATTCGGTGCGTGGTGATCGGTCGATGGTGAGGGGATAGCGGCCTCAGCGGGATGCGTGAGCGATCGCTCCGATGATGCGATCGTGGTCGCTTCTGGCGTTGCCGATACTGACGCGGATGTTGCGTGAGGAAGCGGAAGCGTCGAGTTGGAAGGGCGCCCCAGCAGCAACACCGATGCCGTCGAGAGCGAGAGCTACGACGGCTCGCTGCCCATCGACGACGGGCACCCAGAGGTTCAAGCCCTCGGGTTCGCCGACCATCACGCTCACAGCGGCGAGGCCGTCGACGAGGATGGTTCGGCGAGCTGCGTAGGCATCGGCGGCGTGGTTGACGATCTCGATGACCTCGTTGCTGCCGAGCAGAGCGAGCAACACGTACTGGATGAGGCGGCTGGTCCACGATGGGCCGAGGCGTCGCCGATCGATCACTTCGTTGATCGGCCCAGCGGCACCACCGACCGCAGCGATTCGAAGATCTGGGCCATGGGACTTCGAGAAGCTGTGCACATGGACGACACGGTCGGGCAGGTGTGAGCCGAGCGTGACGCCGGCGCCGATGTCGAGGTCACCGATGTGGTTGTCCTCGATGATCCAGGTCTCCGGCGACAGTGTGCGGAACAGATCAGCGACGGCCCTCGATCGTTCTGCGGTCATCGAGATACCGGTTGGGTTCTGGGCTTTTGGTTGAAGGATGGCCAACTTCGGGCGCTGGCGGAGCGCGTCGCGCAGTGCATCGAGGCCGATGCCTTCGCCGTCCATGGGCACGCCGCAGATGTTGACGCCGGCCCGCTCGAGCATGTCGAGGATGGGAGGGAATGTCGGGTCCTCGACCACGACGGTGTCGCCGAACGCAACCGTTGCGGTGATGAGGCGATCAAGTGCGTCGAGTGCACCATCGAGCACGGTGATGGCTTCAGCTGTGAACGGCCAGCGCTCGTGCAGCGAAGCCTCGAGCTCGGCCAGAACGGGACGGTCGATGTATGAGGTGATCGTGATGTCAGTCGGGAGGCGACTGATGATCGGCGCCAATGAAGGCAGCAACTCGGTGTCTGGTGTGCCGGTGCTGAGGTCGAGGGTGCCGTTGACCGTACTCGCAGGAACCTTCCAGAAACGGCCGCTCATATCAGCGCGTGCGGCTCGGACCGTCGTGCCGTTCCGGCGGGCCGTCGTGATGACGCCGTGGTGGGTCAGGAGCCGCCACGCATCGGCCACGGTGCTCGAGCTGACCTGGAGCCGGTCGGCAAGCGCTCGTACGGTCGGAAGCTGGTCGCCGGGCCGGAGATTTCCTCGGCTGACGAGCATCCCTATCGACGCAGCGATGTCCTTCGACGTTCGTCCGGCGCAGTGGTCGACGATCGAGTCGATTGCCCTACTCAACTGCCCGACTCGACGATCATGTTTCCTCGCATGAACAATTCTGTATACAACAAAGAGGCTCTTGTGTGCCACGCGCGCAACACATAGGTTCAGACCATGACGACGACGAGTGAACTTTCCGAGCGCTATCGGGCCGTCTTCCCTTCCTGGCTCGGACCGCTCCACGGCACCGCCCCGATTTCGATCGACCACGGTGACGGCAGCTACGTGTGGGACCTCGAAGGCAACCGGTATCTCGATGCCTTCGGTGGGGTGCTCACCACCATGATCGGGCACAACCACCCGGAGGTCACCGCCAGTCTGCAGGCGCAGGCGGCCAAGGTCATTCACTCTTCGACGCTCTACCTCAATGAGGAGATGATCGCCCTCGCTGAGGAAATTGCTGCGGTGTCTGGCATCCCCGACGCCCGTGTCTTCTTCACTGCCTCGGGAAGCGAGGCCAATGACACCGCTCTGCTCTTGGCTACGTCGTATCGCAAGTCGAATCAGGTCTTGGCGATGCGTAACAGCTATCACGGCCGTTCCTTCACGACCCAAGCCATCACCTCCCACTCGGGGTGGTCGTCCACCAGCGTGTCAGGACTCGATGTTCACTTCGTGCAGGGCGGCTACCGCCTCCGAAGCCCCTTCCGGGAGTTCGACGACGATGCCTACACCTCAGCGTGCTGCAACGACCTCGAGCAGATCATCGATATGACCTCAGCCAGCGGGTTCGCCTGCCTCATCGCCGAGCCGATCCAAGGCGTCGGCGGCTTTGCTGTTCCCCCGGACGGCTTCTTCGGGCAGATGGGCAAGATCCTCGAGAGCAAGGAGATCCTGTTCATCAGCGATGAAGTCCAGACCGGCTGGGGCCGGACCGGCGAACACTTCTGGGGCTATCAGGCGCACGGCATAACGCCAGACATTCTCACGTTCGCCAAGGGCGTCGGCAACGGTGTCGGGCTCGCCGGCGTGGTCGCCAGGGCTGAAGTCATGGACACCATCAAAGTCACGTCGTTCTCGACCTTCGGTGGCAATCCGCTCGCGGCCGCTGCTGGGCGAGCGACTCTCCGTTGCGTTCTCGAGCACGACCTCCAGGGCAACGCCAAGACCATGGGCAACCGCATGATGACTCGCTTGCAGAACACTGCTCGTGGCGTCGAGTGGATTGGCGAAGTCCGCGGCCGGGGCCTCATGCTCGCGATCGAAACTGTCCAGGAAGGCGGTCTGCATCCCAATCCGGCCAAGGCCGTCGCCATCGCCGACGGATGCAAAGAACGAGGCCTGCTCGTCGGCAAGGGCGGGTTGTATGGCAATGTCGTCCGTATCGCCCCCATGCTCAACATCTCCGAGGCCGAGGTCGACGAGGCGTCCGACATCATCGACGCAACCATCGCATCGCTCAACTGAGTCACTCACCGGCTCCGCAACTGTCCATCACCGCAACTGTCTCCCATCCACCGTCTGCACCCACGAGGTTCCTCATGTCCAGAGTCGTCAAAGCCGCCATGCTCCAAACCGATTGGACTGGTGACAAAGAGTCGATGATCGTCAAGCACGAGGAGGCAGCCCGCGAAGCAGCCGCCCAGGGTGCACAGATCATGTGTTTCCAGGAGCTCTTCTACGGCCCCTACTTCTGCCAGGTGCAGGATGTCGAGTACTACGACTACACCGAGTACATCCCAGACGGTCCCACGACCAAGCGTTTCCAGGCCCTGGCCAAGGAACTGAACATGGTGATGGTGCTGCCGATGTACGAGATCGAGCAGCCCGGCATCTACTACAACACCGCCGCAGTGATCGACGCCGACGGCACCTATCTCGGCAAGTACCGCAAGCAGCACATCCCTCAGGTGAAGGGCTTCTGGGAGAAGTTCTATTTCAAGCCGGGCAACGGTGGGTACCCGATCTTCGACACGGCGGTCGGCAAGGTTGGCGTCTACATCTGCTACGACCGGCACTTTCCCGAGGGTTGGCGGGCGCTTGGTCTCAATGGCGCCGAGATCGTGTTCAACCCATCGGCCACGCATCGTGGACTCAGCGAGTATCTCTGGAGCATCGAACAGCCCGCTGCGGCTTGCGCCAACATGTACTACGTCGGAGCGATCAATCGGGTCGGCATCGAAGATCTCGGTGACAACGACTTCTACGGGCAGAGCTACTTCGTCAATCCTCGAGGCCAATACGTGGGGGAGAAGGGCGATGCGCACAATCCCGAACTCATCGTGCGCGACCTCGACCTCGACCTCATTCGAGAGGTCCGTGACGGCTGGCAGTTCTACCGAGATCGTCGCCCCGAGGCATACAACGAACTGGTGGAGGGCTGATCGATGTCGATCACGCTGATCTCTGGTGGCACCGTCGTCTCGGCAGTCGGGCGCCGGCTTGCTGATGTCCTCATCGACGGCGAGACCGTCGTGGCCATTCTCGAACCGGGCCGGGCCCAAACAATGGGTGTCGTCCCCGAACGCACCATCGATGCCACGGGGAAGTACGTGGTGCCCGGCGGCATCGATGTGCACACCCACATGTCGCTGCCATTCGGTGGCACAGCGGCATCGGACGATTTCAACACCGGCACCGTGGCTGCAGCATGGGGTGGCGTCACCACGATCGTCGACTTTGCCGTTCAGACCCAGGGCACCGACGTGAGAGACAGCCTGGCCACCTGGCACGGAATGGCTGAGGGTGAGTGCTCGATCGACTACGGCTTCCATCAGATCATCGGCGGTGTCGACGAGAACTCGCTCGATGCCATGAGCTACCTCGTCGAGCACGAGGGCATCACCAGCTTCAAGATGTTCATGGCGTACCCGGGCGTCTTCTACTCAGACGACGGTCAGATCCTCAGGGCCATGCAGAACGCATCGGAATCCGGCGCCATGATCATGATGCATGCCGAGAACGGCATCGCCATCGACGTTTTGGTGTCGCAGGCGCTGGCTCGGGGCGAGACCGACCCCATGTACCACTCGCTCACACGCCCAGCCGAAATGGAATCCGAGGCAACACACCGGGCGATCCAACTGGCCAAGGTGGCCGGAAACGTTCCGCTGTACATCGTGCACATGTCGGCGTCTGAGGCGCTCGAGGAGGTCGCTGCTGCCCAGCACGCTGGCTACAACGTCTTCGCCGAGACCTGCCCGCAGTACCTCTATCTCTCGCTCGAGGATCAGCTGATGCAGCCAGGCTTCGAGGGAGCCAAGTGGGTGTGTTCGACTCCACTGCGAACGAAGCACGAGCATCACCAGAGCGACCTCTGGAAGGGACTCAGGATGAACGAGCTGGCGGTCGTGTCGACCGACCACTGCCCGTTCTGCATGAAGGATCAGAAGGAGCTCGGCGTCGGCAACTTCTCGGCTATCCCCAACGGCATCGGCGGCGTCGAACACCGCATGGAGCTCATCTATCAAGGTGTTGTTTCCGGCGAGATCACCCTCGAGCGGTGGGTCGAGACATGCTCGACCACGCCGGCCCGTATGTTCGGACTCGGCAAGAAGGGTGTCATCGAGCCAGGCGCCGACGCAGACATCTTGGTATGGGACCCGAACAAGAAGACCAAGATCGGCATCAACGACAAGCACCACATGAACATGGATCACTCTGCCTATGAGGGCTTCGAGATCGATGGCGGTGTCGACACGGTGATGAGCCGGGGCATGGTTGTGGTCGAGGACGACACCTTCAAGGGGCGCAAGGGCCACGGCAAGTACGTCAAGCGCGGCCTGTCCACCTACCTGCACTAGAGGCAACCGGCAGCGATCTGCCAGAGCCCACCAACGACAACAACGAATTCGAGACTCCCATGGAACGCATCAGTCACTGGATCGACGGCACTGTCGTTCCATCAACGTCTGGCCGCAGCGCGGCCGTGTACAACCCGGCCACCGGCCAACAAAGCGGAGCGGTCGACCTCGCTTCTGTCGACGAGGTCGACACCGCAGTTGCTGCCGCCAAGGCCGCCTTCCCAGCATGGCGAGCAACGTCATTGTCGAAGCGGGCCGAAATCTTGTTCCGTATGCGCGAGCTCGTTGACGCGAATCGCAAGGAAATTGCGGCACTGCTCACCGCTGAGCACGGCAAGGTCCTGAGCGATTCGATGGGCGAGGTCGCTCGTGGTCTCGAGAACATCGAGTTTGCGTGCGGTGTTCCCCAGCTGATGAAAGGCGACTATTCCGAGCAAGCAGCCACGGGTATCGACGTCTATTCGATCCGGCAGCCGCTCGGCGTTGTTGCTGGCATCACCCCGTTCAACTTCCCCGCGATGGTCCCGATGTGGATGTTCGCCAACGCCCTCGCCTGCGGCAACACCTTCGTTTTGAAGCCAAGCGAGAAGGACCCATCGGTCACGATGCTCATAGCCGAGCTCCTGTCGAAGGCCGGTCTACCAGACGGCTGCTTCAACATTGTGCAGGGTGACAAGGTCGCCGTCGATCGCATTCTGCGACACGATGACATCGCGGCGGTGAGCTTCGTTGGCTCGACGCCGATTGCGAAGTACATCTACGAAACTGGCACCGCGCAGGGCAAGCGGGTGCAGGCGCTCGGCGGTGCAAAGAACCACATGCTCGTGCTCAACGATGCTGATGTTGGCATGGCTGCCGACGCTGCGATCGGCGCGGCGTACGGCTCGGCAGGCGAGCGTTGCATGGCCATCAGCGTGATACTGGCTGCCGAGGGCATCGCCGATGAACTGGTGGCCGAGATTGCGAATCGAATCCCGTCGGTCACGATGGGCGCTGGCGACGTCGATGGCAACGATATGGGTCCGCTGATCACCGCGGAATCTCGTGACCGTGTGAAGGGCTACATCGACGGCGCTCCCGGTGAGGGCGCCACAGTGGTCGTCGATGGCCGGGACGACCTGCCTGCTGATGGCTTCTTCGTCAGGCCAACGCTGCTCGACAACGTGAGCACGGAGATGTCTTGCTACACCGATGAGATCTTCGGGCCCGTCCTGAGCGTCGTCCGTGTGGCCGGCTACCAAGACGGACTCGACATCATCAATGCCAATCCCTTCGCCAACGGCACAGCGATTTTCACCCGTGACGGTGGTGCTGCTCGCCAGTTCCAGTTCGACGTCGAGGTCGGCATGGTCGGGGTGAACGTGCCCGTGCCCGTGCCCGTCAGCTACTACAGCTTTGGTGGGTGGAAGGCCAGCCTGTTCGGCGACACACACATGTACGGCCCAGAAGGCATCAACTTCTACACCAGGGGCAAGGTTGTCACGAGCCGCTGGCCCGACCCGGCATCGAGTTCGATCGATCTCGGATTCCCCGAGACCCGCTGACGCAATCTCAGAGTCTCGGCCCTTCGCACGGCCATCCAATTCCCTCCAACCAACTAGGAAGTGACTCTCATGGACATCGGTGTCGTACTGCAGACCACGCCCCCAGCGGCTCGCGTCATCGACCTCGCCAAGCGAGCCGACAGCTATGGCTTCAGTCATGTGTGGACGTTCGACTCCCACATCTTGTGGGAGGAGCCATACGTGATCTACAGCCAGATCCTGGCCGAAACCCGCAATGTGACCGTCGGACCCATGGTCACGAATCCGGCGACCAGGGACTGGACCGTCACGGCCTCGACCTACGCCACGCTCAACGAGATGTACGGCAATCGAACGGTCTGTGGCATCGGCAGGGGCGACTCGGCGGTCCGAGTCACCAACGGCAAGCCGACCACGCTCAAGACCTGGCGAGAGTCGATCAAGGTGATCAGCGACCTCGCCAACGGCCGCAGTACCGAATACAACGGTTCGACCATCACGTTGCCTTGGGCATCCAAGAGCGAGCTCGAGGTGTGGGGTGCTGGTTATGGCCCGAAGGCGCTGAAGCTGATTGGCGAGAACTGCGACGGTTTCATTCTCCAGTTGGCCGATCCTTCGATTGTGAAGTGGATGATCGAAGCGGTTCGGACCGCAGCGTCGGATGCAGGCCGCAATCCTGATGACCTCACGATGTGTATTGCCGCACCTGCCTACATCGGTGACGACCTCGCCTACGCCCGCGACCAGGTGCGCTGGTTCGGCGGCATGGTCGGCAATCACGTGGCCGACATCGTTGAGCGGTACGGCGACAGCGGTTCCGGCGACGCGGCTGCCGTTCCTCAGGCGCTCACGGACTACATCAAGGGCCGCAAAGACTACGACTACAACCAGCACGGGCAGGCTGGCAACACCCACGCCGACTTCGTGCCAGACGAGATCGTCGACCGGTTCTGCCTCCTCGGGCCAGTCGAAGCTCATCTCGAGCGTCTGGCCGAGCTGAGCGAGCTCGGTGTCGACCAGTTCAGCATCTACCTCCAACACGATGCGAAGGACCACACGCTCGCCACGTATGGGGAAAAGATTCTTCCCGTCCTCGCGGAAACCGCATTGGCCAAGACATGAGCCGTGCTCGGCGGAGTCAGGGCGCCGTTCGGCAGGCCGTTCTCTTCGTCGTCGCTTTGGCCGGAGCGGCCATGGCGTGGGAGTTCTACAAGCTGGTGGGCCCAGCCGACGGGGGTGACGTCTTCGGCTGGCGGATCATCCCGAAGACCAACGACCGGGTCATGCCGCATACATGGAGCATGGTGGCCGAGTTGTTTGACCCCGCCATCGGAAGTCGGGATCAACTCGTCTGGCAGGTGCTGGTGGGATATGCCTGGTTCACGCTGCAAATGTCCCTCGGCGGTCTCGCAGCAGGGGCAGCGATTGGCGTTGGCTTGGCTGTGGTGATGACGCGATTCCGCATCGTCGAACGGGGCCTCTTCCCGTACATCGTGGTATCGCAGACCATTCCTCTGATCGCACTTGCTCCCCAGGTCACGGCGATTCGCGGCGCGCTTGACTGGCCGCAGTGGACCTCCGCTGTTGCGCTCGCAGCATTCTTGTCATTCTTTCCCATCTGTGTCGCAGCGCTTCGTGGGCTGCAGGCCGCACCAGCCGCGTCGCTCGAGCTCATGGACAGCTATGCCGCCGGCTGGTGGACCACATTGCGAAAGGTGCGGTTTCCAATGGCCGTGCCGGCCATGGTCCCGGGCTTCAAACTGGGCGCGACCGCAGCGGTCATTGGTGTCATCGTGACCGAGATCACGCTCGGCGGCCTGCGAGGAGTTGGCTTCGCCACGATTGACTACAGCCAGAAGGTCACATCGCAGCCAGCCTCTGTGTATGCCGCAGTGTTCGCTGCTTCGGCACTCGGATTGGTGATGTTCGCCATCATCGTCGGAGTCGAGGCGTTCGTGATGCGTGACCGACCTCGAGAGGAGCAGGCATGAGTACGCACGAAGAGCGCGATGTCGCTGTTCCCCATGACGCAGTGCGGGTGAGCGGTACCTCGATGGTCTTCAACATCGGCACGGCCAACGAGGTTGCTGCGCTCGACAATGTTGACCTGCACGTCGCTGATGGTGAGTTCGTTTCACTGATCGGGCCCTCCGGCTGTGGAAAGTCGACCCTGCTTCGGCTCATGGCCAACCTGCTCGAGCCAACGGCTGGCTCGATCGAGGTCAACGCGAAGTCGGCAAGGCAAGCCAGACTTGACCAGGACTACGGCATGGCCTTCCAGCAGTCCGGCCTTTTCGACTGGCGAACGGTGTCCAAGAACATCGAGTTACCACTCGAGTTGAAGGGATGGGGCAAGGCCAAGCGAGCCGAGCGAGCGCAGGAGATGCTCGAACTCGTGAAGCTCCCAGACCGCGGCGGTCATATGCCGTGGCAATTGTCCGGCGGCCAGCAACAACGAATCGCCATCGCGCGAGCGCTTGCCGCTCACCCGCCGCTGCTTTTGATGGATGAGCCTTTTGGTGCGCTTGATGAGATGACTCGTGAGCACATGCAGGCTGAGCTGCTCCAGATCTGCGATGCGACGAAGACCACGGTCGTCTTCGTCACGCACTCGATCCCCGAAGCGGTCTACTTGTCGACTCGCGTCGTGGTCATGTCATCCGGCCCCGGCCGAATCACCGAGGTGATCAACGTCGACCTCGGCCATGGTCGCACCGAAGAGACCAGAGAAGACGACAGCTTCTACAAGAAGATCATCGAAGTGCGCGAAGCACTACGTGGAGCGGAGCTCGGCGGGCAACATCGGGGCATCGAAGACCGATGACCACACCCAGCGCAGCGCGCAAGGCCGTCGATGCTGTTTGGCCGCCTCTCGTGTTCGGAGTTGGCTTTCTCGTGCTGTGGGAGGCGGCCGTCGCTGGCTTCGAGATCAAGCCTTTCACCCTCCCGGCGCCGACCGCCATCTGGTCGGCCTTCATCGAGCGCTTCGATGATGTGGTCGAGCAGACGCTGGTGACCGGCACCAATGCCAGCATCGGCCTGCTGCTCGGCGTGGTGGGTGGCGTGATCATGAGCTTCGTCACCGTTCGTTTCCGTTTGCTCGAGGAGCTGCTGACACCGTTGGCCGTAGCGCTCAACGCCGTTCCGATCGTCGTGATCGTCCCGATTCTCAACAACATGCTCTTCGGCACGACGAGCCAGGTGCCGCGGCGCCTGATGGTCGCCCTGATCGTCTTCTTCATCGTGTTCGTGAACGTGAGCAAAGGCCTTCGACAAGTGAAGCCTGCCCACCTCGAATTGATGCGTTCATACGCAGCGTCGCCGGTCGACATTCTGTTCAAAGTGCGGCTGCCCAACGCTCTTGGCTACTTCTTCACCGCCCTCAAGATCGCTGCGCCCTTGGCTGTCATCACGGCCTTCGTCGCCGAGTACTTCGGCGGGGTCCAAAACGGTCTCGCTACAGGCGTTCGCAATTCGTTGAATGGCAGCAAGGATGTGACCTGGGCATACGTCATTGGCGCTTGCGCCCTTGGTCTGTTTTTCTACACGATCTCTGTCGGGCTCGAACGAGCTCACGGGAGACGACAAGCGGCAACGTGAAGTTCTGGATTGCCGTGATCGTCAAGTCATGATTGAGGCTCAGCCTCAAAGGGGAGAGAGAAATGAAGAGCAAGTGGAAGAACATCGCAGCGGGGGTGGCGGTTGCGTCACTCCTCGCCGCATCGTGTGGCAGCGACGACGAAGCAGTCGAAGCAGTCGATGTGGCAGACAGCAGCGAAGACTCCGGAGCGACGTGCGAAACCGTCGACACCGTCAGCCTTCAGCTGCAATGGTTCACGCAGGCCCAGTTCGCTGGCTACTACGCAGCACAAGAGAACGGCTACTACGCCGACCATTGCCTCGAGGTCGAGATCAAGGAGGGAGCAGTCGAGATCGTTCCCCAGTCGGAGCTCGCCAACGGCAACACCGACTTCGCAATTGCGTGGGTGCCGAAGGCTTTGCAGACACGTGAAGCCGGAGCCGACATCGTCAACATCGCTCAGGTCTTTGCTCGCTCGGGAACTCTCCAAGTCAGCTTTGCTGACTCCGGCATCGAGTCGCCCGCCGACTTCGAGGGGCGGGTCATCGGCAACTGGGGGTTCGGCAACGAGTACGAGGTATTCGCTGCGATCGGCCAGGCTGGGCTCGACCCCTCATCTGACGTCACGCTCGTGGGCCAGCAATTCGACATGATTGCGCTCCTCGAGGGCGAGATCGACGCTGCTGAGGCCATGACGTACAACGAGTACGCCCAAGTCCTCGAGGCAACCAACCCCGATACTGGCGAGCTCTACCAACCGTCTGACTTCAGCGTGGTCAACTACCAGGATGAGGGCGTTGGCATGCTGCAGGACGCCATCTGGGCCGATGCCGAGAAGCTGGCAAACGACGACGCGTACCGCGATCAAGCGGTTCGATTTGTTGCTGCCTCGCTCCAGGGTTGGGCCTACTGCAGGGACAATGTCGAGTCATGCGCCACGATCGTCACTGGTGCAGGTTCCACGCTCGGCGCCAGCCACCAGCAGTGGATGATGAACGAGGTCAATCGTCTGATCTGGCCGGCACCCGATGGCATCGGTGCCATCAACGAAGCCGACTGGAACCGCACGGTCGAGATAAGTCAGAGCACGCCGAACCTCGACGGAGCGACCGTTCTGACGGCCCCTCCGACTGACGGAGCATTCACGAATGACATCGTGACCGAAGCTTGGGCCTTGGTTGGCGATGACGCTGACCTGCTCGGCAGTGGCTTCTCACCGATCGACGTGACGCTGAACGCAAACGGCGAGTAGACGCAGTGATTGCGAGGTGCCGGCACGCTGTCGGCACCTCGCAAAGCGTTGATCCGACCTGACGCACGTCACAGCTCACCAATGGACTGAGATCAGGGTGCCCGGTCTAGGGTCTTCGCAGTGAGTCGTCGCCCCCTTCTGCCACCGCCGGACGACGGCGACAAGGAGAGCAATCGCCTCTCCTCGCAGGCTCGTTTCGGGTCAGGAAACTTCCCCGTTCCGATCATTCCCCTTGGTCTGGTCACCACACGGCGGCGGGTCGCCCGCCGAGCGCAGGCCAAGGACAGCTTCGCCTCGATCGCGTTGACCGTCGTGCTGACGGCGATGTTCATGGTCAACCTGAGCGTCACCGCCATCGCGGTCGCCGTGCCGAAGATCGCCGGTGAGTTCGACACTTCGCAATCAACGATTGTGTGGGCGGTGACTGGTCCGATCCTCGTCAGCGCCGTACTCGGCCCGACCTTTGGCAAGCTGGGGGATCAACGGGGTCACCGCATGGTCTTCCTCTTTGGGTTGACGGTGAATGCGCTGTTCACCGTGCTGATTGCTGCGTCGTGGTCGGCCGGATCCTTTGTTGTGTTTCGATTGCTTGCAGCGGTCGGGGGTGCGGCGATCGGCCCTTCGGCGCTGGCATTCATCAACCGATTGTTTGCCCCGAGCGACCGGGCGGTGGCGCTTGGTTGGTGGTCGTTCGTTGGTGCGGGATCGCCCGTCATCGGCGTCGTTGCCGGCGGCCTGATCATCGACAAGATCGACTGGCGTTGGGTGTTCATCGGCCAGGCGCCGTTGGTGTTCCTTGCCATGCTGCTCGCCGGCTTCATCCTTCCGGAGACGACCCGTCAGAAGGCGGCAGCGTTTGACTTTCCTGGCGCAGCGACGCTCGGCATCGGAGTCGGCGGCTTGTTGGTTGCTGTCACGCTTTCGGCCGACGGCCCGTTCGCTCCGAGGGTGCTGCTTTTCGCAGCTCTCGGTGTGATCGGCATTTTGGTCTTCGCCAGAATCGAGAATCGCTCAGATCACCCGTTGATCCCACCGCACTATTGGCGGATGCGAGGGTTTGTCGTTCCGACGTTGACGCTCGCGCTCCTCTTTGCGGCGTACATGGGAAGTTTCGTGCTTGCGCCGCTGATGCTGCAGAGTGTGGCCTTCGGCGCCACCGCAGCGATCACGAGTCGAGTGATCATCGCTCGCCCGCTGATGTTCTCGTTGATGGGCCCAGTCACGGGCCGTCTCGTGCACCGGTTCGGTGAGCGATTCTTGGTCGTTTCCGGCGCGTGCTCGATCGTGGTTTCGATGTTGCTGCTCAGCTTGGCCGGGCCGGGCACGTCGCTCGTCATGGTTGCCTTCGCTCTTGGCCTTGCCGGCCTCGGAATGGGTGCCGCGGCACCCATCCTCACAGCGACGGTCGCCAACAGCGTCGCCGACGAGGACCTCGGTGTTGCTGGCGCAGCGCAGCAGATGCTCCAGCAGGTCGGTCTTGTTGTCGGCATTCAGATTCTTCAGGCGATCCAGTCGAGTGTCGAAGGTGATGCGCTCGACGGCGTTGACGCTGACACTGTCGACCCAGCGTCGCTGAGTCCGGATGCGTTCGATTCGGTTGTCAGCAGCTACCAGGCAGCGTTTCTCGTGGCGACCGGCATCGCGATCGCTGGCGTCCTGGTCTCGCTGACTCTGCCAGCTCGCAGCCGGCCAGATGAGGTCCTGGTGGAGAGCCGCTGAGGGCTTGGCACTCTGAGGTCAGTCGTCCGACGTCATGGCCGAGAGGCGCTTGTACATCTCGATCGCTGATGCGTTGGGCTGCTCGGCCTGTAACGCCATCAGCCGTGACACATCGCCCTCGACCAGGATCTTGCCGGCAAAGAACGCTTGCATGACCGCTTGCGGGTCTCGTTTGACGAATGCTGCTTTGGCCGTGGCGTAGTCGACGGTGACGGTGAGCTCTGGCTTGTCGAGGTGTCCGTTCTCGATGATGACCTCGCCGCCTGACGTGTCGATGTGTCCATCGAGTTGCCCGTCAGCGCGATGTCCGATGTCGGTGACGACCACGTTCATCTTGACTGCCATCGGCGGTTCAGGAATCTGGTCGTCGAACTCGGCCTTGAGGGCACGAGCGTTCTCGATCCAGGCATCGGAGAGAAAGGGTTGGGGAGTGGTCACACAGGCTCCGTGTCACAAGGTCGAATGTCGGCAACCGTATCGGCGTTGACGTCGGCAAGCCTTCTCTACGGCTCGGGAGTTCAGAGCATCAGCGAGCAACTCCGTCAGGAGCCGAGCGGGCGACGCTTTTGCCCGTCGGGATGCCTGCGCTAGCGTCGGCCGATGGCAGACACCGCTGAGCGCAAGACTGGTCGTCAACAGCGCATGGAGACGCGGGAGCGCAACCCGGTGTGGAAGAACCCGCCGATGTTGATCGACATGATGGAGTGCATCAACTGTGATGCCTGCCTTCGTGCGTGTCCCAAGCCGCTCGGCGCCATCTTCAACCACAGCATCGACGTCGTGATCATCCCAGAGTTGTGTTCAGGTTGTGACAAGTGCCTGCCGGTGTGCCCGGTTGACTGCATCCACCCCGACCCTGACTGGAAGCCAGCGCCTGATGAGTGGTGGCAAGAACCTCTGACCGACGACCCTTACAGCTGAGTCGGAGACGACCCGTGTGACCGAGTCGGAGACGACCCGTGTGACCGAGTCGGAGACGACCCG
>RCMY010000820.1_pt1 | contig 29798 bp, 19 predicted proteins | sample 2041341 | NCBI WGS metagenome assembly RCMY01 (sample SAMN09708234, study PRJNA481090) | Marine sediment metagenome, whole genome shotgun sequencing project. | reverse complement strand
ATGGACCTGTCCCCGTTCAACTGCATCAATCCCTGTGGTTACGCGGGGTTGCGGGTGACCTCAATGGTAGACTTGGGCGGTCCTTCGGGGCTGCAGGCGGTCAAGCCCGCGCTGGTCGAGCACCTCGCCGCGCAGTTCGGCCTGGAGGTCCATCAGGCCCCGCCACCGATCCTGCCGACCTGCTGACGGCCCCTCCCGCACCCACGTCCGGAATCTCCATGAGCGACATTGCCAGCAAGATCATTCCTCTCGCAATCGTCGCCGGTGACGCGCCCGCGTCGCTGCAGCCGGGAGTGAAGCAGTTGGCGGGCGACAAGATCAACCGCTCGCCAGTGCAGTTCGCAGATGCACCGCTGCTGCGCAAACCGTCCTGGATCCGGGTCCGCATCCCGTCCGGCAACGCGGTGGCCAAGCTCAAGGCGAAGCTGCGGGAAAACCGTCTCGTCACCGTCTGCGAGGAAGCCAGCTGCCCCAACATCCACGAGTGTTTCGGTCACGGCACTGCGACGTTCATGATCCTCGGCGAGGTCTGCACCCGCCGCTGCAGCTTCTGCGATGTCGCGCACGGCCGACCCAAGCCGCCGGATGCCGCCGAGCCGGCCAACCTGGCACGTACGGTCGCCGACATGGGATTGAACTATGTGGTGGTGACCTCGGTCGACCGCGACGACCTGCGCGACGGTGGCGCCGGCCATTTCGTGGAGTGCATTGCCGCCATCCGCGCGCAGAGCCCGGCCACCCGCATCGAGATCCTGACCCCGGACTTCCGCGGCAAGGGACGTATGGAGCGCGCGCTGGAGATCCTCGCGGCGAATCCGCCTGATGTGTTCAACCACAATCTGGAAACTGTCCCGGAGTTGTATCGCAACGTGCGTCCGGGCGCCGATTACCAGTGGTCGCTGACCCTGCTGCAAAAGTTCAAGGCCCAGCATCCTGACGTGGTAACCAAGTCCGGGATCATGCTCGGCCTGGGCGAGGAGCTCGAACAGGTCGAACAGACGTTGCGCGACCTTCGCGCGCACGACGTCGACATGATCACCATCGGCCAGTACCTGCAGCCCAGCGCGCACCATCACCCGGTGATGAGGTACTGGACACCGGAGGAGTACAAGCACTTCGAGACCTTCGGCCTCGGTTTGGGGTTCAGTCACGTCGCTTCCGGGCCGCTGGTGCGTTCCTCGTACCACGCTGACCGTTCTGCGGCGGAGGCGGGTCTGGCGGTCATCGCCTGAGCATCCCGCTGCTGCCGGCCCTGCGGATACCAGCGGGAACATGGCCGCGCGGCATCCAGGTCGGGGCTGTGGTCGTATACGGGTTGCGTACACCTTCTTCGCATCAACCTGTTTAAGCTCTGTTTCAGATGGTTGCTCCCGTCGCGCCTGTGCTTCCCCGTCCGGCTCTGCAGTCTGCCGCGGCGTAGTGACATGACGCGCAACTTTAGGCACTGTCGAGCTGTCTCAACTGCTTGCAAGCTGAGTCCAGCGCTATGCGCCAGGCCCCTTTGTCCCCCCTTCACTGCCGGCCGCCCAGCCTCTTTTCCATGATCTCCAAGACTCCTCTGCTTGCCCTGCTGCTGACCGCTCCACTGGCGCTGTTGGCGCGTGCCGACAATGCCCCGGTGGCCGCCCCGACTGCAGTGGACACGCCAGCGACCGTGTCGCGCGCGGTCACCAGCAAACCCGCCGTGCTGCCCAGCGGTCCGACCGCCGACCAGGCCACGGCTGCAAAGCTCGTCTACGGACTGCTGTCCGACAGCCGCTACGCCTATCGGCCGCAGCCGCTCGACGACGCCCTGTCGGCAGACATCTACAAGCGCTACCTGGAGGCGCTGGACGGCGGCAAGCAGTTCTTTACCAGCGTCGATATCGACGGCTTTGACCGCTACCGGACACGACTCGACGACGCGATCAAAAGCGGCAAGCTGGAACCCGGCTACGTCATATTCGCGCTCTACCGGCAGCGCGTTAACGAGCGAATCGCCTACGCTCGCATGCTGCTGAAGCAGGACATCTTCGACTTCACCGGTGATGATTCCTTCCACTACGACCGCAAGGAAGCGCCCTGGGCGGACGATTCGGCCGAACTGGACAAGCTGTGGAAGCAGTCGGTTCGCAACGACTGGCTGCGGCTGAAGCTGGCCGGCAAGGAAGGCGACAAGATCCGCCAGACGCTGGACAAGCGCTACGCCAACCTGATCGACAACGTCGCCCAGCTGGAGGGGCAGGACATCTTCCAGACGTTCCTCAACAGCTACACCAGTGCGATCGATCCACACACGAGCTACTTCACGCCGCGCTCGGCGGAGAACTTCAACCTGTCGATGTCGCTGTCGCTGGAGGGCATCGGCGCGGTGCTGCAGAAACAGGACGATATCGTCGCGATTCGCGAGATCGTGCCCGGCGGCCCAGCCGACAAGTCCGGCATCCTGGCGCCCGGTGATCGCGTGGTGTCGGTGGGTCAGGGCACCAGTGGTCCCATGGAAGATGTGATCGGCTGGCGCATCGACAACGTGGTCGAGAAGATCCGTGGACCCAAGGACTCCAAGGTACGTCTGGACGTGGTTCCCGCCAGCGCCGGACTGGACAGCAAGCCTGTCCGGGTGGTGATCACCCGGGACAAGGTGCGTCTGGAGGATCAGGCCGCCAAGTCCAAGGTGTTGAAGATCCCCGCCAGTGGCGACATCCCCGACAGGTCGGTCGGCGTCATCGAATTGCCGGGCTTCTACCAGGACTTCGAAGGCCGCCGTCAGAACAACGGCGAATACGCCTCGGCGACGCGTGATGTCGCCAAACTGCTGGTGGAGATGAAGGCGCAGGGCGTCGATGGCGTTGTATTGGACCTGCGCAACAACGGCGGCGGTTCGCTGAACGAGGCGATCGAGCTGACCGGTCTGTTCATCGACCAGGGTCCGGTGGTGCAGGTACGCGAGTCCGGCGGGCGCGTGACCGTCAACAGCGATGACATGCCCGGCGTGGCGTGGGATGGCCCGTTCGCGGTGCTGGTCAATCGGGCATCGGCCTCGGCATCGGAAATCTTTGCCGGAGCGATCCAGGATTACGGTCGTGGCCTGGTGATCGGGGAGACCACCTTCGGCAAGGGCACGGTGCAGAATCTGGTCGATCTTGACCGTTGGCCGGGTGGCGAGGAGGAGCGGTACGGTCAGGTCAAATTGACGGTCGCGCAGTTCTTCCTGCCAGGCGGCAGTTCCACCCAGAACAGGGGCGTGGTCCCGGATATCCGCTTCCCGGCCTCGGTGGATGCCACCGAATACGGCGAGAGCACCTACGACAACGCGCTGCCCTGGACGCGCATTGCAGCGGTACCGCACAAGATCTACGGCAACTTCAGCCCGATCCTGGCGACGCTGGACAAGCTGCACAAGGCCCGCGTCGCCAACAATCTGGAGTTCCAGTGGTGGCGGGAGGACGTGGCGCGTTTCCGCGAGGAGTCGGCGAAGACCACCATCTCGCTGAACGAGGCGGAGCGGCGCACCGAGCGCGACACCAACGAAGCACGCCGGACCAAGCGCCAGGAGACCCGCAAGGCGCTGGGGCTGGCATTGGACCCGCTGGCGCTGATCTCCGCCGATGACGGACTGACCGCCAACGAGCGCGACATCATCCAGGACGCGGCGCGTGAGAAGGCGGCCGAGGATCGTCCGGACCCGTTGCTGCAGGAGTCCGCCGAGATCCTCGCCGACGCGCTGCACCTGCTGCACAACGACCGCAAGCTGTCGGCGGTGGTCCTGCCGGCCTCGACCCGTGCGGGGCATTGGGCTGACTGAGATCGGACAGACGTGGCTTGCGCGATCTACGCGCACTCATGGTTGAAGCAACACGCGGGCACCTTCGGGTGCCCGCGTTGTTTCAGGCGTCCCGCAGCGCGACCGTCACCGGCAATTGCGCTGCGCGCAAGGCGGGGAACAGTCCGCCGATCAGGCCTATGCCCAGCGCCCACTTCAGTCCGCTCCACAGCAACTGGGGGGAGACCTTGAACTGGAAGACGACCTGACTGAAGTTGTTGCCCAGGGTGGACACCGTGTACCCGTTGAAGATCGCCCACGCGATCAGGCCACCGAGCAGCCCACCCAGCAGTGCCAGGAGCATCGTCTCCAGCATGACCCCAAGCACGACGGGCAGGCTGCGGAAACCGATCGCGCGCATCGTGGCGATCTCGCGCGCACGGCCGGCGACGGCCGCGTACATCGTGTTGAGAGCGCCGAATACGGCACCGACGGCCATGATCGCGCCGATCACCGTGCCGAGGATATTGATCAGGGTGCTGAGCTGGCCCGACTGCTTGCGGTAGTAGCTGCGGGTGGTTTCCACGTCCAGCTTCAGTCGCGGGTCGGCATCCATGGCTGTCTTCAGACGTTCGAATCCATCGCTACCCTCGGTGCGCACCGTAATCGACTGGTAGGCGTTGCGACGGTAGGTGGAGGCGATCGTCTGAGCATCGCCCCACAGCTCGGAGTCGTAGGCATCGCCGGACGCGAACCTGCCGACGACCGTCCATTGCTGGTTGGCGAACTCGAGCACGTTGCCGACCTCGAGTCCGCGGAACTGCGACTGCGCGCCCTGGCCGACCACCAGCTCCTGCAGCCCCGGCTGAAACCTGCGCCCTTCGATCAGACGGATGCCGGGGCGCACCTGCCACGCCTCCTCGCCGACCCCGCGCAACTGGGCGTTGGCGTCACTGCCGTCGGAGCGCGCCTTCAGGGCGACCACCTGCGACAGCTCGGCCGTCAACAACGGCCTGCCCTCTGCGTCGCGGGCGATGCCAGGCAGGCTGGATACCAGCGGCACCTGATCGCGCAGGATCACCGAATTGGTTTCGGCCTGTGAACCGCCGCGCAGGATGATCGCGGTGTCGTCGCTGCCGGTGGCATTGAGCGTCGCCTTGAAGCCTTCGCCCATTGCCAGCATCGCCACCAGCACAGCGACGACCCCGGCGATACCGATGATGATCACCGAGGATGCACCCCAACGCTGGGGCAGACTGGAGATGCCGATGCGGGTGGCGGCCAGCGACAGGCGACCGGTGCGGGTGGCCACCAGCCATACCGCCAGCGCCACCGTCAGCGCGAGAAGCCCATACCATGGCATCGCAATCCACGCGGCGAGCCCAACGAGCAACAGCAGGATCGAGAGCAGGTTCCACAACCCTTGCTTCTTCATGGCCGGCATCCCCGTCGGATCGGATCGTCGCGTTCGCCGTAGTTGTCCAGCCGGTTATGGAGTGGCATCGTCAGCGACCCGCAAGCGCGTCGACGATCTTCAGGCGCTTCGCCCGCAGCGCTGGCAGCAGTCCCACCACCACCCCGATGCCGACCATCAGTCCCAGGCCCGTCAGCCAGGTCTGCAGCGGTACCTGCGGCAAGCCGAGGATGCCACCGCTGGCCGCCGAGATACCCGGCATCGCCAGCGACGCCAGCGTCAGGCCGCTGAGTCCACCGATCACCACCAGCAACACCGACTCGGCCATCACCAGCCCCAGCATGGTCGAGTCCTGAAAGCCCAGCGTTTTCAGCGTGGCCAGTTCCGGTACCCGTTCCCGCACGGCCTGCGCCATCGTGTTGCCGGTCAGCAGCAGCAGGGTGAAGAACACCGCGCCCATGATCGCGGTGACGATCAGACCGATGTCGGCGAACTGTTTGGCGAACGATTGCTGGAACGCCGACTCGGTCTGGCTCTTGGTCTCGTGGTCCGAGTTGGCCGAGATCGCATCGATCGCCTGCGCGACGCGCGACGCCTGATCCGGGTCCGCCAGTTGCACGGTAAAGAAGCTCACCTGGTTCTTGATGTAGTCGTTGGCCTCGTCGAAGTACTTCCAGTGCATCAGCAATTGTTGTTCGGCGCCGACGTTGTCGCGGTCGCGCGAGCGGTAGATCGCCTCCAGCTGCAGCGGCCAGTCGTTGCTCCCGTTGCGGGGAAAGATGGTCGCCTGCAGCGGAATGGTGTCTCCGACTTTCCAGCCGAATTTCTGCGCCAGCGATTCGCCCACCACCGCGCCGGTCTGGTTGCCCTGCCATGCCCGGAGTTGCTCGGCCGGAACGTCGAAGTCGGTGTAGATGTCAAAGTAGTTGTCGGCGACCGAGAAGTTGGGGAAGAAGTTCTTCGGGTCGCGGTAGATGCCGCCGAACCACATCGCGTAGGTTGCCTTGCGTACTCCCGGCACCGCTTCGATCTGGTTCTGCAGCCGGATCGGCAGGGTTTGCGTGATCGACAGCCGCGAGGCCACCACCAGCCGGTTGGCGCCGTCCACGCTGCCGCCGGAGTTGAAGGCGACCCGGACCGAATCGAGCATGCCGAACAGCAGGAAGGCGGCGACCACCGACAACAGCGTCAGCAAGGTGCGGGTCTTGCTGCGAAGCAGTTGGGCCCAGACCAGCCAGACGTATTTCATCGCGGCCTCAGTGCGCCAGTTCGGGGGCGTCGACCAGTTCACCCTTGTCGAGGTGGACGGTGTGACTGGCGTATTCCGCCGCCTTGGGGTCGTGGGTGACCATGATGATGGTCTTGCCGTGGTTGCGGTTGAGCGATTGCAGCAGCGAGAGAATCTCCTCGGCAGAATGACGGTCCAGGTCCCCGGTGGGCTCATCGCAGATGAGGAAGGTCGGGTCGGACACGATCGCGCGTGCGATCGCCACGCGCTGCTGCTGGCCGCCCGACAGTTCGTTGGGCTTGTGCGACGTTCGATCGGCCAGTCCGACCAGTTGCAGTGCAATGCCGGCGTTGCGCTTGCGGTGCGCGGCGCCGAGGGAGGTCAGCAGCAGCGGCAGCTCGACATTCTTCTGCGCGGTCAGCATCGGCATCAGGTTGTAGAACTGGAACACGAATCCCACGTGCCGGCTGCGCCAGTTGGCCAGCTGACCCGCGCCCATGCGGTCGATGCGCTCACCCTCGATAGCGATTTCGCCGCTGGTGGGCGTGTCGAGTCCGCCAATCAGGTTCAACAGGGTGGTTTTGCCTGATCCGGACGGGCCCATCAGTGCGACGAAGTCGCCTTCGGCGATCTCCAGATTGATCCCATGCAGCACCTCGATCCGTTCCGGACCGCGCTGGTAGGTCTTGGTGAGGTCCCGGATGCTGACCAGTGCCATTATTGCGTTTGCCTCCTGCCGATCGGCGCGTGCGCCGGGTGCAGCGTTGTCATCGCGCGCCGTCTTTGCGGAAGCCGGACATCAACCGTCGCCCTTCGCCAGCCGCACCTTGTCGCCGTTCTTCAATTCCGGCGGTGGGTCCACTACCACCGTGTCCCCCGCCTTCAGACCCGACAGCACCTGTCGATCGGAGCCGTTGGTGATGCCGGCCTCCAGCGCGCGTTGCTCCACGGTGCCATCGGCACCCAGTACGAAGGCGATGTCCTTGCCGTCGCGGCTGGCCACCGCCGCGGCAGGCACGCGGACGCCCTGTGGTTCTTCGCCGGACTTCGGCGCTTCCAGAAAGCTCACCCGCACGCCCATGTCCGGCACGATGCGCGGGTCCTTCCCGTCCAGTGCCACGCGCACCTTCACCGTGGCTTTTCCACGGTCGGCGGTCGGAATGATCGCGATCACCGAACCGGGAATGCGCCAGTCCGGATAGGCATTGAGCACCGACTCCACCGGCATCCTGGGAGTGACTCGCCCGATGTAGGCCTCGCCGACGTCAACCTCCACCTCCAGCGAGTCCATGTCGACGATCGTGCCGATGCCGGTGCGGGTAAAGCCGCCGCCGGCCGACAGTGGCGAAATGATCTCGCCCGGCTGTGCGGCCTTGGCGATGACCACGCCGCTGAACGGTGCGCGCACGATGGTGTTGTCGACCTGATTGTCAGCAATCGCCAAGCGGTCGGCGGCGACCTGCGCGTTGCGACGGGTGGTCTGCAACTGCGCGCGGAAAGCGTCGCGTTCGGCCACGGCCTGGTCGTATTGGGCGGCGGCGATCAGTTGCTGGCTTGCCAGCTGCTGCAGACGGACTGCGTTGGCATCGGCCTCGCGCACCTGCGCCTGCAAGCCACCGACCTGGCTGCGGGCAGCCGACAGCTGGGCGCGGGCAAGCGTGCGCTCGGCATTGGCATCGATCGGATCCAGCGTCGCCATGATGTCGCCGGCCTCGACCTGCTGGCCTTCTTCGATCATCACCTCGCGAACCTTGCCGGTGACCTTGGACGACACCGTGGCCATGCGCCTGGCGACCACGTAGCCGGTGGCGTCCAGCACTGCAGTACTACCGGCAGCCATTGCGACAGCGGGCGCGGTCCGTACCTCGATCCCACCGCGGCCGCGCAGCAGGAACAGGCCGGCGAGTACCACCAGAACCAGCACAGCGACGCCGGCAATCCACGGCCACCGTCGAGGCGGGGGTGGCGGTGCGGTGCGGTCGATCTTGAGCGACTTGAGCAGCTCGGCCGAGTCGTTCATGGGTTTCCTTGACGTGGCTGTCTGCCGAGTGTGACGCGCGGTGGAGCCGGTTCCAACCAGTGGGCGGAAAAAGTCCTCGCTCAACCGGACCGGGCTACCATCGGGTAGCCACATGGTCGTCATCCTGTGGCGGTGGCGATCATCGCCTGCAAGGCGCCCAGATGGCTGTCTAGCGCCTCGCGACCGGTGCTGGTCAGCTGGTACCAGGTGACCGGCTTGCGTTCAACGAAATCGCGGCGCAACGAGAGATAGCCGGCATCCTCCAACTTGCGCAACTGTGCGCCCAGATTGCCGTCGGTCAGCTCCAACTGCTGCTTGAAGCGGGCGAAACTGATCTCGCTGTGTCGCGCGAGAAGGACACCGATGGCGAGCCGCGCGCGATGCTCGAAGGCGGTGTCGAGGCTGTCGAGTGCTTTCACTTGCGGATCGCTGGCGCCTGCGTGCCACGGCTGCTGAGCCCTGCCCAGACCAGTGACGCGCAGATCGCCACGCCGGTGATCGTCCACGTGTAAGGCGGCGCGAACACCGAAAGAACCGCAAACGCAGCGAGCATCAGCAGTCCGCTCCACAGCAGCGGCCGCTCCAGATGCACGCCAGCCAGGCCGTAGACCAAGCCCGCGACGAGAAGGAAGTTGCCGGCTACCGTTTCTAGCGAAGCGCCTCCCAGCACCGGCAGCCAGCAGACCATGAAGCCGATGCCGCCGACGAGCCAATGGTAGCCATGGCGACGTCCGAGTTCGCGATCGAGCGTGCCGCTGCGCCGCTCTGCCCGCTCTGCCAGCCGCCAAGTCAACAGCCCGCCGCCGATGCCGCATACCAGCCAGTACAGGCCGGCGAACTGCGGCGCAAAATCCGGCAAGGCGAAACCTACCAGTATTATCGCGGCCCACAGAAAATAGATGGATGGCATTCCAACGGGCTGGTCGGTGCGACGCACTGCGCTGGCGACGTACTCGAGATCGTGCTTTAGCTGGTCTGCGTGGGACATGGCGGCGCTCCTTCGAAGTGATGATTCGAAAGTACTCTGAATAATAGAGTTGTCAACCCATAGTTGGATGCAGGATCTCTGGTGGATCTTCCACGGGAGTGCGTCAACCGGGCCGGTACCGCCATCGGGTACCCGCCCGGTGATGGATCAGCGTTCCGCGCGTGCCTTCAGCATTGCGAACGCGGCGCGCAGCCCCTGGGCCTCGCCGCCGGCCGGGCGCCCGGGGCGATCACTGTCGTTCCAGCTGTATACGTCCAGATGCGCCCACGGCAGATCCTTGGGCACAAAGCGCTGCAGATACAGCGCGGCATTGATGCTGCCGGCCATTTTGGAAGCGCCGCTGTTGGCGATGTCGGCGATGCCGCTGGTCAGGTAGCACCAATAGGGCTGCCACAGTGGCATGCGCCACAGCGGGTCACGCAGTTGGGCACCCGCGGCGAGCCAGTCGGCGGCCAGATTGTCGTCGTTGCTGTAAAGCGCCGGCAGTTCGGGGCCCAACGCGATCCGCGCGGCACCGGTGAGGGTGGCGAAGTCCAGCAGCAGATCCGGTGACTGTTCGCCGGCGTACGTCAGCGCATCGCACAGCACCAGTCGACCCTCGGCGTCGGTGTTGTCGATCTCCACGGTGATGCCGGCGCGGGTGGTGATCACGTCCCCTGGGCGGAACGAGTCGGGGCCGACGGCGTTCTCCACCGCGGCCACCAGCAGGGTGATCCGCAGTGGCAAATTGCACGCCATGATCCACTCGGCCAGAGCGATGGCGTGCGCCGCGCCGCCCATGTCCTTCTTCATGTTGCGCATGCCCTGGGCCGCTTTCACGTCCAGGCCGCCGGTGTCAAAGCACACGCCTTTGCCGACCAGCGCCACATGCGGGTGCGATTGCTCGCCCCAGCGCATTGCGATCAACCGTGGCTCACGGTGGCTGGCGCGGCCGACGGTGTGGATGGTCGGGAAATTCTGTTCCAGCAGGTCGTCGCCGCGGATGACCTCGATCGTCGCGCCGTGCTGCTGTGCAATCGCGGTGGCGATGTCCTCCAGTTGTTGGGGTCCCATGTCCTCGGTGGGGGTGTTGACCAGATCACGCACGCGCACGCAGGCGGCCAGCGCGGCCTGGACGTCGACGTTGCCGTCCACCAGCAACAATGCTGGCAGGCGCGGTCGCTTCCGGTACCTGTCGAAGCGGTATGCGCCCAGACCCCAGCCCAGTTGCAGAGCGGCGAGCGTGGCAGGATCGCCCCCATCCACGGGAGCGAACGTGCGTGCCGGCAAGGCGCTGGGTGCGTGGCCGTAGCTGTACGGATCCAACGGATCGCCGACGCCGATGACGGCAGCCGCGATGGTGCCGTCCTCGGCCGGCAAAAGGGCGACGGTGCCAGCGCTGCCGTCGAAGCCGTGAGCATCCAGCCAGTTGCCGTGTGTCGTGGATTGCATCGCGCGCCACTGCGCCAGCCGGTCCCTGCTGACCACATGCAGGGGCAGGGCATCGGTGGCGACATCGGTAAAACCAGACGGCAGACTCATGGACAGTTCGACTCCTCAGGAGTGCGCCGCGTCCAGCCAGTCGGCCAACGCGGCAAGGGTGGGAAATTCGAGGTCGGGACGCGGCCGGACATCGGGCCAGGCGCTGACCGCGCCGTGGCTGTCAGCGCGGTTGATCCAGCAGGCGCGCAGTCCCGCACGGCGTGCACCGATGACATCCATGTACGGGTCGTCGCCCACGTGAAGGACCTGGTCGCGAGGCACGTCGAGGCGCGCGCACGCGGCGTGAAAGATAGTCGCGTCCGGCTTGGCGGCACCGTGCTCGCCCGCACCCAGCTGAAAATCGAACAGGTGCATCAGCCCGATCGTGCGCAGGCAGGCGTTACCATTGGTGACCGCCGCCAGTGGGACCCGCGCTGCCAGACGCTCCAGCGCGGCGACGCTGTCAGGGTAGTGCTGGACATCGCAGCGGGCCGCGAAGTAGGCGTCATACGCCGGGTCTACCAGGGCGGCATCCTCGCCGGCCAACACCAGCATGCGCTCGATCATCCAGCGCCGCTGTGCGGTCATGTCATGCGCGAAGCGTGGCCGTTCGGTATTGGCCAGCTCCCGCAGGCGTTGGCGTTCGCTCGCCGGCCACATCCGGGCCGCCCGCGGGGCGTGTTCGGACAACCATGCTTCCAGCGCTGACTCGGCACCCACAATGGCGGGCCAGATGGGCCAGATCGTGTCGTCCAGGTCAAGGGTAATGGCGCGGACGGGGAAGCTCACGGGGTGATTCCAGCGGTTGGTGCAATCACGAGAATTCATTCCAGCAGTTTTCCCCAGCCTTCCAGACCCTCGATGCGCTCCAGGGTGATCTTGACGCAGACCAGCAGTGGCACCGCCAGAAGCAGGCCGATGATGCCCCATAACGAGCCGAACGCCATCAGCGCCATGATGAGCACCAACGGCGACAGACGCATCTGACGACCGAGAATGACCGGGGTCAGGATCTGACCCTCCAGGGTATGCAGCGCCAGATAGATAGCGGCCGGGACCAGCGACATCCACACCTCGTCGAAAGCCACAAAGCCCATCATCAGCATGATGATGATTCCCATCAGGGGTCCGACGTAGGGCGCGAAGTTGAGCACCGCGGCCATCGTTCCCCACAACAGGGCCTCGGCCAACGGCACCTTCAGCAGGTAGAGCGCGCCGGCCAGGGCCAGACCGAACACCATGTTGATCATGCTGATGGTGAGCACGTAGCGCGACACCTCCTTCTCGATGGACTGCATGATTTCCACCGTGACGCGCTTCTGCTGGCGGCTTGGCATCAGCGAAATGGCGTTCCGTTGCAGATTTTGGCCGTACACCATGAAGAAGAAGGTCAGCAGCACCACCGCCAACAACGAGGTGAGTACGCGTGGCGTATTGGTCAGCGATTTGTAGGGATCGTTCACCTCGGTGCGCACCACCCGCACCTTGGAGCCGCTGTCGGACTCGGTGGCGCGGGCAATGTCCTCCGCTGCCTTGTTGGCGGCGTGCATGGGCTTGCTCATCTCGCGCAATTTGGGCGCCAGGCGGGTCAACTCGCGTGGCACCTGACGCGCCCACTCCGCCGCGGGCTGAGCCAACTGGTATCCCAGCGCCGCCGTGCCTGCCAGGCCCGCCAGCAGCACGATCGTCGCGCCCACCAGCCGGGGGACATGCAGACGTTGCAGGCCGCGGATGATCGGGTTGCCGATCAGTGCGAAAAACATCGCCAGCAGTATCGGCAGGACGACGCCCTGGGCCAGCCACAGCGTGTAGCCGACGGCCAGCGTCGCCAGCACGATCAGTGAGCGTGAAGCGCGTGGCCGGATGGCAGACAGCGGTGTTTCGCCGGTGCTTGCTTCGGCCTCGACGTGCGCGGGCGCAAACTCCGGATCCAATAACGGTGTCGACGCTGGGCCCTCCGTCTCCCCCGCGGAAGGATCCACGGAAGCCGGTGTCATGACTCGCGGGCGCCCCCGGTCTGGCGGGCGGCCGCTGCCAGTCGTTCCAGATACTCGTGGGCCAGTTGTTCTTTGGCCTGGGAGCTCAATTTCTCCGCTGCATGCACCACGGCTGCGACATCGGCCGCGCCAGCTCCGTTGGTGGCCACTGCCGCGGCTGCGGCGTCTCCCGCATCCGATGTTCTTCCCGCGACAGAGGCGGCGGTGAGGCCGGAAAACAGTGTCACAAGCGTGCCGGCGCTGCGTAGGAGCCCGCCACTGCGCGCGACGGTGGTAATCGGCTCCGCGCGCCCGATAAGGAAGCCGCTGGCGAGCCCGGCAATCACGATCCTGCCTGGCGACCACATCGAGATCCACGAGTCTTTCAGCTGGCGCAGGTCGGATCCCACGCGGCGCTCATTCGCTTCCAGAGAGCCTTCCGCGTTCGCGACTTTCTTGATCAGTTTCTCGAAGCTCATGGATCCTGCCTCTCTTGATGGGGTCCTCATGGACCCCGACGTAGTGATTCCGCCGTCTGAGGGGAATGCGTGAACCGCTCACCGCTCAGTCGGGAATGTCTTCTGTGCGGACGGGCGGCGCGGCTCCGGCGGTGCCGGGTTCTCTCGGCGGCTTGCCTTCCTTGGCATCACGCGCGGAGTGAGCCGACTCCGGAGAGGGCATGAAATCGGACAGATCCCCGATCCCCAAACGGGCCAGTTGTCGACGTGTTGCCTGCATCCGGGTGTGTTCGAAGTAGCGAACGGCGCGCCAGCTGGCCAAACCCGTGATTACCACGCTCATGGCGGCAGGGATCAGCATTGAAGTGGGCCACGACCAGCCCATCGTCCCATTGAGGAACACCACCAGGGCGCCCATCAGGAACAGCCAAGAGGAAGCGCCACACACAATGGCGATGCCGCCCATGGCCAGGGTGCGTCCCAAGGCACTACGAGCCAGCGACACGTCGGCCGCCAGCAGGGCGCGCAAGGATTTGGCCGTGTCACCGAAGGCCGAGAGGCTGGCCCGACCGGTCAAACCGATCTGGCGCAGCGTCTCGGAGATTTCCGGCGTTATCGGCGGGTCGTCCTCACGCGGCGATTCTTCGCCAAGGCGTCCCATGCCGACGACTTACCGGTCGTCGCTGCGGGTCAGCTTGGCGATGATCCAACCCGCCGCCAGCGCGGAACCGAACGCGGCGAGCGGACGTTCGCGGATGAAATCGGCAGCGCTGTCCATCAGATCGCGGCCTTTATCCATCAACTCGTCGGCCTGTTCACGTGCAGCACCGGCAGCTTCGCTTGCGGCCTTCTTGCTCGCCGCGGCGGTGTCCGAAAGGCTCGTCTTGATCGTCTCTCCGCCCTGACGAAGCTCATCTCCTGCGGCACTCGCAGCGCCCTTGAGCGCCGCACCGGTCTCGTGCGCTGCCTGCTTGAGCGAGGAGCCCGCGTCGCCAAGATTCGACTTCATGGACTGGGTGGTGCTTGTGGCGGTGGGGTCGGTCGGGTTCATCGATGTAGCTCCTGAAGAATGGATGTAAGGGCTTATTGCATCTGCAGGACACCGCGCTGGTTGCCCCGCACGATCTGCAGTACCAACTGTGCAGGAGCCCGTGTGAAGCCCGCGCGGAAGCCGGCCAGATCCTCGAACGTTCCGGCGCTGCTGGCCACCACCACATCGCCTTCGCGCAGCCCGCTGGTCGCAGCCCGGCTGCCATTGGCCACGGCGGCCACGACGACGCCGGAGATGCCACCCTGCCGCAGACGCTCGGGCAGTTCGTTGAAGCTGGCGCCTTCCAGCCGCGGGTCAAGACTGGCACCGCTCAGGGCGCGCGGCTGCTCCATCAGGGTGGCGGTCAGTTGCATCGCTTTGCCGTCGCGCCGGATATCCAGCCGCACCTGGCTGCCGATCGCCTGCAGGCCCTCGAAATTGCGCAGCGCGTCCCGGCTGTCGATGCGCTCGCCACCGGCGGCGACGATCAGGTCACCGGTTTTCACTCCCGCAGCAGCGGCGGCCGAGCCGGCGTACACCCGGGTGACCAGCGCACCCCGGGGATCCGCCAGCTTCAGTGCCTGGGCCAGGCGGGCATCGACATCCTGGGCATCCAGTCCGAACGTGCCACGCCGGACCTCCCCGCTGGTCACCAGCTGGTCCATCACGTTGCGGGCCAGGTTGGCCGGGATCGCGAAGCCGAGGCCAATGTTGCCGGCCATGCTGCCGCGCGGGTTGAAGCTGGCGGTATTGATGCCGACCAGTTGACCATTGAGATTGACCAGCGCACCCCCGGAATTGCCGGGATTGATCGACGCATCGGTCTGGATGAAGCTCTGGTAGCCGAGCCCACGCAGTCCGCTGCGGCCGACCGCGGAAACAATGCCGGAGGTCACCGTCTGACCGATGCCGAAGGGATTGCCGACGGCGACCACGAAATCACCCACGCGGAGTTCTCCCGAGTCCGCCAGCGGAATCTGCTGCAAACCGTCGACAGCAATTTTCATCACCGCCACGTCGGTGTCCGGATCGGAGCCGACGAAGGCGGCCTCCAGCGTGCGCCCGTCGGCCAGGGTTACCGTGACTTCCTCGGCCCCCTCGATGACGTGGTGGTTGGTCAGCACCAGTCCGCGGGCGGCATCGACGATGACGCCGGACCCCAGCGACTGCTCGATGCGCTCCTGCGGGATGTGCGGAAACATGCGCCGGAACATCGGGTCGTTGGCGAACGGATTGTTGACCCGAACGCGCTGTTTGGCCTGCACACTGACCACCGCCGGGGTGACGCGGGCGAGCATCGGCGCCAACGATGGCAGCGGCTGGCCCCCCACCGCGGTCGGCAACGCGGCGGTCATCGGCGTGGCTGCGACCACCGCCGGTACCGGGACCGGCGCGGCGATGGCGGAAGCGTGCAGTCCATCCAGGACAATGCCGGCGACGACGCCGCCAAAACACGCGGCAAGCACGAGTGGCGCCAGCGTGCGCATGGAGGGACGGGTCGATCTGGAAGCGGTGCTCATGGGCGGACCCCGTGAAGGTTCAAGGGCAATCGCCCAGTGTGGTTGAAGTCCGGTAAATCGTCGATGAAGCGGCGCGCACGGGCGATCACGGCGACACTTATGGCCTGCACGCTGACCACCCCTACCGGCAAAAAAGGGCGTTGCATAGCGTTGACTTGCCCGGACCCGGCGGGTAACTTTGATCCTCGCTGCAGACACAACATGTTGTGGTCAGGCTATGGTAAAAAACCCACCATTTGGGGCTGGTCCCTGATCTTGCATTGTCCGCAGAAGACTTTTTGGCGGCTGGATACTGCGATGAGCGGGCATCCAGGCAAACCGTCAAATTAAAAAACACCACACCCGGAGCCGCTTTGTTACGGCCCGCGTCACGCAATCAAGCCGCGCCCACCAGGCGGCCTTCACGGGGAGACATGACAGGCATGAGCACGGTGCGCCTCGAGGCAACACGCATGGAAAATTCCAACCAGCGCAATACTGACGCAGCGGCGAACGAGGCGACCAGAGACATCGCCATGCAGCCCGCTTCGCTGGATATCTGGGACAAGAAGTACCGGCTTGTCACCAAGGACGGCACCCCTGTGGATGCCGACATCGATGCGACCTACCGCCGCGTCGCACGCGCATTGGCCGATTCGGAGACCACCCCCGAGTTGCGCCAGCACTGGCATGAGCGTTTCACCTGGGCGCTGCGCCGCGGCGCGATTCCCGCCGGCCGCATCACCTCCAACGCCGGTGCTCTGGAACACAAGCCGGCCACGAGCACGATCAACTGCACCGTCTCGGGCACCATCGAGGATTCGATGGATGGCATTCTGGAGAAGGTCCATGAGGCTGGCCTGACCCTGAAGGCCGGTTGCGGCATCGGCTACGAATTCAGCACCTTGCGACCCCGCGGCGCGTTCGTGGCGGGCGCCGGCGCGTACACCTCGGGTCCGATGTCCTTCATGGATATTTACGACAAGATGTGTTTCACCGTGTCCTCGGCCGGTGGACGTCGCGGTGCGCAGATGGGGACGTTCGACGTGTCCCACCCCGACGTGAGGGATTTCATCCGCGCCAAGCGCGAGGACGGCCGCCTGCGCCAGTTCAACCTGTCGCTGTTGATCACCGACGGCTTCATGCAGGCCGTGGCCGACGATGCCGACTGGCCGCTGGTCTTCCCGGTCAACATCAAGGAAAGGAACGACGTCGATCTGGAAGATCCGTCGCAGGTCGTGTGGCGCGACTGGCCGACCCATCGCAACTACATCGTCGGCGACGAAGGTCTGGTGGCCTGCAAGATCTACGATCACGTCAGGGCCCGCCACCTGTGGGACATGATCATGGTGTCCACCTACGATTACGCCGAGCCGGGCTTCATCCTGATCGATCGCGTCAACGAGATGAACAACAACTGGTGGTGCGAGGACATCCGCGCGACCAATCCCTGTGGTGAGCAGCCGTTGCCGGCCTACGGTGCTTGCCTGCTGGGCTCGGTCAACCTGACCCGTTTTGTACGCAATGCGTTCACGGACCAGGCCTCGTTCGACTGGGACGAGTACCGCGAAGTCGTTCGTGTGTTCACCCGCATGCTGGACAATGTGGTCGAGATCAACGGCCTGCCGCTGCAAAAACAGCGCGACGAGATCGTCCGCAAGCGCCGTCACGGCATGGGCTTCCTCGGTCTGGGATCCACGGTGACGATGCTGCGGATGAAATACGGTTCGGCGGAGTCCTGCGAGTTCACCGAGCAGGTGGCCCGCGAGATGGCCGTCGCCGGCTGGGAAACGGGTCTGGAGTTGGCGAAGGAGAAGGGCCCGGCGCCGATCATGGAGGAGGTGTTCCCGGTCGACGCGGAGATGCTGCGCAAACGCCCCGAGATGGTCGCCGATGGCTGGAAGGTTGGTCAGGATGTGTCCGGCAAGGTGCTGCATGCCAGATACTCGCGCTATATGCAGCGCGTGGCGGAGGTGGCGCCCGAGCTGGTTGCCGAACTGGCGGAGGTGGGGTCGCGCTTCACCCACCACAGCTCGATCGCTCCCACCGGAACGATCTCGCTGTCGCTGGCCAACAACGCCTCCAACGGCATCGAGCCTTCGTTTGCGCACCACTACAGCCGCAACGTGATCCGCGAGGGCAAGAAGTCGAAGGAAAAGGTGGACGTGTTCTCCTTCGAGCTGCTTGCCTACCGCGCACTGATCAATCCCGGCGCGATGCCGTTCTCCGATGAGGAAGCCACCCGTCTGCCGGAGTACTTCATCGCCGCCGACGACGTCACCCCCAGGCAGCACGTGGACGTACAGGCCGCGGCGCAGAAGTGGGTCGACAGCTCCATCTCCAAGACCGCCAACGTGCCGACCGATTATCCCTACGAGGATTTCAAGGACATCTACACCTACGCCCACGCGCAGGGGTTGAAGGGCTGCACGACGTTCCGCTTCAACCCGGCCGCCTTCCAGGGCGTGCTGGTCAAGGAAGCCGATCTGGAGAGCACCACCTACCGCTTCGAGCTGGAGGACGGCAGCGTGGTGGAGGCCAAGGGCAACCAGGAGATCGAATACGACGGCGAGATGCATAGCGCCGCCAACCTGTTCGATGCACTGAAAGAAGGGTATTACGGCAAATTCTGACCCGCGCCCGGGCATCGCGCCGTCCGCATACGCGCGGCTGCCCCGCCGTCGTCCCATTCGGAACCAACGCAGCAGGAGTCCGGCCCATGGCCATGAAGATCGAACAGAAAATCAAGGGTTACAGCGTCGTCAGTGCCGACGACAAGCTCAAGGAAACCGCGGCGCGGGAAGCGACGCAGGCTGGTGAGGACGCGCGTGACAATGTCGTCCAGATGCACGAGAAGATCGAGCGTCCTGAGACGCTGGTCGGAACGACCTACAAGCTCAAGACGCCGTTGTTCGAACACGCCCTGTACGTGACCATCAACGACATCATTCTCAACGCCGGCAGCGAGCACGAACATCGCCGCCCGTTCGAGATCTTCATCAACTCCAAGAACATGGACCACTTCCAGTGGATCGTGGCGCTGACGCGGATCATGTCCGCGGTGTTCCGAAAGGGCGGCGACGTGACCTTCCTGGTGGAGGAGATGAAGGCGGTGTTCGATCCTCGCGGCGGCTATTTCAAGGCTGGCGGCGTGTACATGCCGTCGCTGGTGGCCGAGCTGGGCAGCATCGTGGAGGAGCACCTCAAGTCGATCGGCATGATCCAGGATCCCGAGATGAGCGACGCGCAGCGCGAGCTCATCGCCGAGAAACGTGCCGCCTACGCGGCGATGGATGCCAAAAAAAAAACTGAGGTAACTCCGGCTGCGCACAAGGTCGCCGGCGAGGATCTGCCGCCGCGCGATGAACGCAGTGGCCAGCTGTTCCCCGAGCCCAGGATCAGTCCTGCGCGACGCGAGGAGGATGTTGAAGTCACCGGTGATGGCGGCGTGGCCTTCCCGCCATCCGCGTCTATGTGCCACAAGTGCAGCGCCAAGGCGACCGTGATCATGGACGGCTGCGCGACCTGTCTGAATTGCGGTTACTCCAAATGCGGTTAGCAATGCAGATGACATGGCACCCCCTCATCGTGTGCCTGATCGCACTGCCATGACCCGACGCCTCTGCTGCCTGTTATCGCTTCTGGTGCTTGCCGGCTGCGCCAGCCGGGCACCGTTGCAGATGCAGCGCAGCCCCGATGAGGTGCGCGCGGAGATCGTGCGGAAACTGCCCGCCACGCTGGTCGATCGCCAGGGCTGGGCCAACGACGTCTACGTCGCGCTGAGCGCGCAGGACATTGACACCAGCAGCGCCAATATCTGCGCCGTGCTGGCGGTGACGCAACAGGAGAGCACCTACACCGCCGATCCCGCGGTACCCAACCTGCCGAAGATCGCGCGCGCGGAGATCGACCGCCGCGCCGCTGCGTTGCACGTACCGGGCTTTGTGCTGAACGCCGCACTCCGGCTGGATTCGCCTGACGGACGCACCTATGCCCAGAGGCTCGAAAGCGTGCGAACCGAGCGCGACCTGAGCGAGTTGTATGAAGCGCTGATCGGCAGCGTGCCGCTGGGCGGCAAGCTGTTCGGCGGGCGCAACCCGGTCCGCACCGCAGGACCGATGCAGGTGCGCATCGACTTCGCACAGGAGCATGCGCGCGGCTATCCCTATCCGGTGGATGGGCCGATCCGTGCCGAAGTATTCACCCGGCGTGGCGGACTGTATTTCGGCACCACCCACTTGTTGGGGTATCCCGCACATTATGAGACACCGCTATACCGGTTCGCGGATTTCAACGCCGGCTGGTATGCAAGCCGCAACGCCGCGTTTCAGAACGCGGTGAGCAGGGCATCCGGCGTTGCGCTGGTTCTGGATGGTGACCTGCTCCTGCCCGGCGCGGATCTCGAACACCCCGGCAGCACCGAGCGCGCGGTGCGGGCACTGGGGGGACGGATCGATATGGACAACGCGCAGATCCGCCGCGCATTGCAGCGCGGTGGCGAGTTGACGTTTGAGGACACGGATCTGTACGTCAGGGTGCTCGCCCTGGCGGATGCAGCGGCGCAGAAGCCGGTCCCGCGCGCTGTCGTGCCGGGCATCACGCTGGAAAGCCCGAAGATCACCCGCAAACTGACAACGGCATGGTTCGCGAATCGGGTGCAAGAGCGGTGGGAGCAATGCATGCAGCGGTAAAACGCGCTTGCGCAGGAGGGCACGGAACCCTTGCGTGCCGTTCCCCTACACTCGATGGTTACCAGAAACGCTGCCCACTATCCGGAGCCGACATGACCCCCATTTCTCTTGCCGTGTTGATCGCCCCGTTGGTGGGCATTGCGATGCTGTCAGGATGCGCGCAGCCGCAGCCGGAAGGGCCCGCAGCTCCGCCGTCTTCCGTGCCAGTTGACGCAGCGCCGCCGCCGAGCAACGCCGACGTGTTCCGTTTCAGGATCGGTGCGTTGCATGCGGTGGCGCTGAAGGACGGTGATCTGGAGGTACCCAACGATGGCAAGACTTTCGGCGTGGGGCAGTCGCCAGACGATGTCGCCAAACTGCTCGCCGCCGCCGGTCAGCCCACCGATGTACTGCATCTGAGCATCCAGCCGCTCCTCGTTCGCGATGACACACGGATTCTGCTGTTTGACACCGGCGCAGCCGATGCCGCGTTCGCACGTGCCGGCCGCCTGCCGGCCTCACTGCGGGCTGCGGGCGTGGAACCGGCCGAAGTCACCGACGTGTTCATTTCGCACCGGCATGCCGACCACGTCGCGGGACTGCTGACGCCGGATGGTGAACTCGCATTCCCCGGCGCGACGATCCACATTTCGGCACCCGAGTGGAAGGCCATGCAGGCGGAGGACGCCTCGGCCGGCCTGGTCACCGCGATCACTGCCAAAGTCACCAGCTTCCAACCCGGGGCCGAGCTGGTGCCCGGCGTGGTGACGGCGCTCGTCGACGATGGGCATACGCCGGGGCATTCGGCATTCGAAATTGCCTCGGGCAACGAGCGCCTGCTGTACATCGGCGATACGGCGCACCACTTTGCGGTGTCGGTGCAGCAGCCGGAATGGACGATTGCCTACGATGAGAATCCAGCGCTGGCTGAAACCCGACGCCGCGAGTTGCTGCAGCGCGCAGCCGCTGACAACACACGCATCTATGCCGTGCATTTTCCCTTCCCCGGTCTGGGGCATGTCGTCAAGCAGAACGACAGCCTGCTTTGGGTTCCGGAGCGCTGATCGCGCCTGCGTTTCACGAAATCTTGGGACGGCTTCTGCGAGCATCCCGATACGCGTAGCTCACGCGCGCTCCGTAACTCACGCGCGTTCAAGGGGATCCCGTTCGCATGTTGCCATTGCCACCGCCCGATCGTGATTCAGGACTTTTCCGCAGATTTGCGCGGCGGTCCCCGTTCGAGACGGGTGCGACGGAGGATCCGCCGCTGCGCGAGTCGTTGTTCAGCGCCGAGCAGATGGAGGAGCACGGACGCCATCTTGCCCGCAAGCATGAACCGGGCAGCCAGATGGAGCCCGATCTGCTGCTGGAGCGACTGAGTGACAACCGCCGCGCGCTGGACGAGACCTGCGACATGCTCACCGCGGCGGCGCACGCCAAGCGGCGGCTCACGCCGGCCAGCGATTGGCTACTGGACAACATCTATCTGGTTCAGGAACAGATAGCGATCGCGCGCCGGCATTTGCCGCGCGGCTACAGTCGCGAGCTTCCGCGTCTGGGAAGCGGGCCGTCGGCCAGATTGCCGCGGGTGTACGACATCGCGTTGAACGCCATCTCCCACGGTGATGGCCGGATCGATATCGAAAGCCTGGGCCGGTTCGTCGCCGCCTATCAGGAGATCACCCCGCTCAAGCTGGGCGAACTGTGGGCGATTCCGATCATGCTCCGACTGGCGCTGATCGAGAACCTGCGCCGGGTGGCCCTGCGCATCTTCGCCGATCGCGGCCATCTGGATCTCGCCGAGGAGTGGGCGGACCGTCTGACCGAGGTCGCCGAGTCGCGGCCGAAGGATCTGGTGCTGGTCATTGCCGACATGGCGCGCTCCGAACCGCCGATGACGCCGGCTTTCGTGGCCGGACTGGTACGTCGGGTGCAGGGTCAGGGCTCCGCGCTGGCACTGGTGGTGACCTGGGTGGAGCAGTGGTTGTCAGACGGCGGCACCAGCATCGAGCAGATGGTCCACGCCGATGGGCAAACGCAGTCCACCAATCAGGTCTCGGTGAGCAACAGCATCACCAGTCTGCGGTTCCTGGCGCTGGTGGACTGGAAGCAGTTTGTCGAGTCGCAGAGTGTGGTTGACGCCGTGCTTCGCCAGGATCCCACCGCGACGTATGCGAGCATGGATTTTGAGACCCGTGACCGCTATCGCCACCTCGCGGAAGAGATCGCGAGGCGGGGCCAGCTGGGCGAGATCGAAGTGGCGCGCATGGCGCTGGAACTGGCTCGGGAAAGCGCGGCCTCAGGCGACAAGGTCCGCGGACATATCGGGTTTTATCTTGCTGATGAAGGCCGCCACGCACTGGAGCGCGCACTGGCCGCGCGCCCGACGCTGGAAGCCACGGTGCGCAAGGCCGCCCGGCGTATGCCCTTGCTGGCCTACATGGCGCCGATTGCGCTGATCGTCGTGTTTTTCACCCAGGGACTGGTCACCGAGGCTGCGCGGTTCGGCTCCAGTGACGAGATGGTCTGGCTGATCGGCCTGCTGGGCGTGCTTGCCTTCAGCGAGCTGGGAGTGGCAGCCGTCAACTGGGGTGCCACGCTGCTGGCCACGCCGCGAACGTTGCCGCGGATGGACTATTCGGAGGGAATCCCGGAGCGATCGCGCACCGTGGTGGCGGTGCCGACGATGTTCGGTAGCGTTGCGACGATCACCGATCTGCTGGAGGCGCTGGAGGTCCGTTTCCTCGCCAACCGGGACGAGCAACTGCGGTTCATGCTGCTCACCGATTTCTTCGACGCGCCGGCGCAGGTGATGCCGGGCGACGACAAGCTGCTGGCGGCCGCGCGCGAGCAGGTGCGCGCCCTCAATGAGCGGTATGCCAACGGCCGCGATATCTTTTTTCTGTTGCATCGGCCGCGCGCGTGGAATCCGCGGGAAGGCGTCTGGATGGGGTACGAGCGCAAGCGGGGCAAGCTGGAGGCGCTCAACCGGCTGCTGCGCGGCGGCACCCAGGCCGCGTTTTCGGAGATCGTCGGTGATACCGCGGAACTCGCCGGGGTGCGCTACGTGATCACTCTGGACAGCGACACCGATCTGCCGCGTGATGCGGCCCGCAAGCTGGTGGGTACGCTTTCCCATCCCCTGAACCAGGCGGTATTCGATCTGAGGCGAGGGGTGGTCACGCGGGGCTACGGCATCCTGCAGCCCCGGGTCGGCATCAACATGAGCGGCGGCGAGAGCTCGTGGTACGCGCGCCTGTTCGGCAGCGAGCCGGGCATCGATCCGTACACGCGCGCGGTATCTGACGTGTATCAGGATCTTTTTCGCGAAGGCTCGTTCGTTGGCAAAGGCATCTACGACGTGGACGCCTTCGAGACCGCCCTGAACGGACGCATCCTGCCCAACCGCGTACTCAGTCACGATCTGCTGGAAGGGTGCTTCGCGCGCGCCGGGGTGGTCAGCGACGTCCAGTTGTACGAACAGTATCCATCGCGCTACGCGGTGGATGTAAAGCGCCGACAGCGGTGGATCCGCGGCGACTGGCAATTGCTGCCATGGCTGCTGCCGTGGGTGCAGCGGGCCGGGAAGCAGTGGGAACGCAATCCCCTGTCGATGCTGTCGCGCGGCAAACTGGTGGACAACCTGCGTCGCAGCCTGGTCCCGGCGGCGATGACCGCGCTGTTGCTGATCGGCTGGTGGCAGGCGTCGCTGCCTCTGGCATGGACGCTGTGGGTACTGTCGATTTTCCTGATCCCTCCGCTGTTGGCTGCGATGGTCGACTTCGCCCAGCGACCCCCGGATCTCTCGGTGGGTGCGCACGTCCGCCACGCCGCGTCCGCGACGCTGCGCAGTTTTGTGCATGTGCCCCTGTCGGTGGCGCGCTTGCCCTACGAGGCCGCCTTCAGCCTTGGTGCCATTGGGCGGACGCTCTGGCGAATCGCGGTATCGCGTCGCCACCTGCTGCAGTGGAATCCGTCCAGCGAGGACGCGCGGACGCTGCCTGTCGACCTTTGGGCGACGGTGCGGACGATGTGGACGGCGCCGGTGTTCGCGATTGCGGTAGGCGTGGCATTGGCGAGCATCCGTCCTGCAGCCTTGCTGGTGGCCATGCCGGTGCTGTTGGCGTGGTTCATCTCGCCGTGGCTGATGTGGTGGCTGGGAAAACCGCGGCTCGAAGCGGTGGCCGAGCTCAGCCGGGACCAGCTCCGGTTCCTGGGGCGGCTCGCGCGGCGCACCTACGGATTTTTCGAAAGCCACGTCACCGCCCAGGACCACTGGTTGCCGCCGGACAACATCCAGGAGCATCCCTCGCTGGTGGTGGCCAGGCGGACATCGCCAACCAACATCGGCCTTTCGCTCCTGTCCGACCTGGCCGCCTGGGACTTCGGCTTCATCACCACCAGCACCCTGAGCGCGCGCATCGGCGGCACCCTGCGGACCATGGAAGCGTTGCCACGCTATCGAGGGCACTTCTTCAACTGGTACGACACCCAGACCTTGCAACCGTTGCCGCCGCGCTACGTGTCCGCGGTCGACAGTGGCAACCTCGCCGGCCACCTGCTCACCCTGCGCCAGGGGCTGCTGGAATTGCCTGACGCGCCGGTGTTCCCGGCAGTGGCGCTGCAGGGGATGGCCGACACGCTGGACGTCCTGCGTGAATCGATCGGCGATGTGCCGACGGTTACCGCGATGAGCGACATGCAGGACGAGCTGGATACGGCGACAGGCATGCCACCGACCACGCCGGCGATGGCATCCGCGGTCGCGGCGCGGCTGCATCGGCAGGCATTGGCGGTGCGCGAACACGCGGCCGGCAGCGCTGCGTCCATGTACTGGTCGGACAGTCTGGTGAGACAGTGCGAAGCGCTGCGGGACGATCTTGCCTGGCTGGTCGCCGAACGCGCGGACACGGAGGCGGCCTGGGCACCCACCTCAATGCCGAGCCTGCGTGACGTGGAACGCGAGGCGCCGCGTGACATGGCGGAGCAGGCCAGCGCACGTATCGAGGAACTGGAGCGACTGGCCCATGTGGCCGGGCAAATGGCGCAAGCGGACTATGGCTTCCTGTACGACACCGCACGTCGATTGATGACGATCGGCTACAACGTCGATGAGCAGCGCTGCGACAACGGTTTCTATGACCTTCTGGCGTCGGAATCCCGCCTGGGCAGCTTCGTGGCGATTGCCCAGGGACAGCTGCCGCAGGAGACGTGGTTCGCACTGGGCCGCTTGCTGACCGAAGTCGATGGCGATCCCACGCTGTTGTCGTGGAGCGGCTCGATGTTCGAGTACCTGATGCCGCAACTGGTGATGCCCAGCTATCGGGGCACCCTGCTGGACCAGACCGCGCGCAACAGTGTCGAGCGGCAGATCGAATACGGCCGCCAGCGTGGCGTCCCGTGGGGCATCTCCGAGTCCGGTTACCAGTTGTTCGATGCACGAATGAACTACCAGTACCGGGCCTTCGGCGTGCCCGGCCTGGGGCTCAAGCGCGGGCTGGGGGACGACCTGGTAATCGCCCCCTACGCCAGCATGATGGCCTTGATGGTCGCGCCGAATGCTGCGTGCGAGAACCTGCGCCTGCTGTCGCGCAAGGGGTTCACCGGGCGTTTCGGCCTGTACGAGGCCATCGACTACACACCCGCGCGACTGCCGCCGGGGCAGGACCATGCGGTGGTGCGCTCCTTCATGGTGCACCACCAGGGCATGGGCCTGCTGGCGCTGGATTACCTGCTGCGTGACCAGCCGATGCAGCGCCGTTTCATGGCCGACCCGGAGTTCCAGGCGACGCTGCTGTTGTTGCAGGAACGTATCCCGCGCACTGGCCTGTTGCACCCGCACGCGGCCGAAGCGGCCAGCGCCGGTACCCGGTCGGAAGTCGGCGAGATGCGGCTGCGGGTGTTCCACACGCCCAGCCTGGAGATGCCGGCAGTACAGGTACTTTCCAATGGCCATTACCACCTGATGGTGGGCAGCGCGGGCGGAGGTTACAGCCGCACCGACGACTTCGCGGTGACCCGTTGGCGCGAGGACGCCACCCGCGACCACTGGGGCAGCTTCTGCTATGTACGCGATGTTGCCAATGGTGATTTCTGGTCGACCGCCTACCAGCCCGCACTGGTTGACGTGGACGGCTACGAGGCGATCTTCTCCGACGCCAAGGCCGAGTTCCGTGGCCGCCGCCACGACTTCGAGATGCACACCGAGATCGCCGTCTCCCCCGAGGACGACATCGAGTTGCGCCGCCTGCGGATCAGCAACCGCTCCACCACCACCAGAAGTGTGGAAATCACCACTTACGCGGAAGTCGTGCTGGCACCGGCGATTTCCGACGAACTGCATCCGGCCTTCAGCAATCTTTTTGTGCAGACCGAGCTGGAACAGAGCCGTCAGGCGATCCTGTGCACCCGTCGCCCGCGCGGGCACGACGAGACGCCGCCGTGGATGTTCCATCTGGTTGCGGTGCACGACGCCACGGTGGAAGCGATCTCCTACGAGACCGACCGCTCTCGCTTCATCGGGCGCGGCAATACGCTGGAGAACCCGGCAGCATTGACCACCCCCGGCGCGCTTTCAGGAAGCGAGGGCTCGGTACTCGACCCGATCGTCGCGATCCGTTGCGTCCTCACCCTGGCACCGGGGCAGGTGGCGACCATCGACATGGTCTCCGGCGTCGGTGCGACGCGCGGGGAATGCAGCGTGCTGGTGGACAAATACCGTGACCGGGGGCTGGCCGATCGCGTCTTCGACATGGCGTGGACCCACAGCCAGGTAGTGCGCAACCAGATCAACGCCAGCCAGGTCGACGCCCAGCTTTACGAGCGTCTGGCGGGTCTGGTGTTGTACGCCAACCCCGCACTGCGCGCCGATCCGTCGGTGCTGCGCCAGAACCGGCTTGGCCAGTCCGGTCTCTGGGGCCAGTCGATTTCCGGAGATCTGCCGATCGTGCTGCTGAAGATTGGCGACGTGGACAACATCGAGATCGTTCGACAGCTGTCGCAGGCACACGCGTACTGGCGCCTGAAGGGGCTTGCGGTCGATCTGGTGATCTGGAACGAGGACCAGGCCGGCTATCGGCAGCAGTTGCAGGACCAGATCATGGGCCTGATCGCGGCGGGCGCCGGTGCGCACCTGATCGACCGGCCCGGCGGCATCTTCGTACGCCCCACCCAGCAGATGTCGCAGGAAGACCGGACCCTGATGCAGGCGGCGGCCCGGGTGGTACTCAACGACAGGCGGGGCAGCCTTGCCGACCAGTTGGCGGCCCCATCGACGCCACCGTCGCTCGCCCCGTTGCTGACACCGGCACCGGTGCAGATCGAGCTGATGCCGCGTCCGACCGACGCGGGTCCGCGGCCGAAACCGCCCTCCACCAGTGATTCCTGGCCGTTCGACAGCAGCCCGGAACGCCTGATTCTGGAGAACGGCACCGGTGGCTTCTCCCCGGACGGGCGTGAGTACGTGATCGACCTGGAGGAAGGACAGACGACGCCGGCGCCGTGGTCGAACGTGATGGCCAACGCGCAATTCGGTTGCGTCGTCAGCGAAAGCTCCCCTGGCTACACCTGGGGCGAGAACGCGCACGAATACCGGCTGAGCCCATGGCATAACGACCCGGTCAGCGATACTGCCGGCGAGGCGTTCTACGTGCGCGATGAGGACAGCGGTCGGTTCTGGTCGCCGATGCCGCTGCCGCGCCGCGGTACCGGCCGCTACCGGACGCGCCACGGATTCGGTTACAGCGTCTACGAGCATGAGGAAGACGGGATCGCCAGCGAGCTGTGGATCTATGTCGACCTGCATGATTCGGTGAAGTACAGCGTCCTCAAGCTCGCCAACCGCTCCGGTCGGCCGCGCCGCCTGAGCGCCACCGGATACGTGGAATGGATACTCGGGGACCTGCATGCCAAGACGCGCATGCACGTCATCACCGAGATCGACGGCGACAGCGGCGTGCTGACCGCTCGCAATCCCTACAACACGGAGTTCGAAGGCCGGGTCGCTTTCTTTGACGCGGACGACGGGCCGCAGGGTCGCAGCATCACCGGCGACCGGGTCGAGTTCATCGGCCGCAACGGCACCCTGCAGGCGCCTGCGGCGATGGCGCGGGAGCGTCTGTCGGGACAGCTGGGTCCGGGACTCGACCCGTGCGCGGCGATCCAGATACCGATGGCACTGGATCCTGGCCAGACCACTGAAACTGTTTTCCGCCTCGGCATGGAGCAGGACTGGGGTACCGCGGTGTCCCTGGCTCGCAGCCGTCGGGGCACGGAGGCCGCCTACGACGCCCTCGACAAGGTCCGTATCTATTGGACGAAGACGCTGGGTGCGATCAAGGTCGAAACCCCGGAGCCGGCGTTCGACGTGCTCGTGAACGGCTGGCTGATGTACCAGACCATTGCCTGCCGTTTCCTGGCCCGCAGTGGCTACTACCAGTCCGGCGGGGCCTACGGCTTCCGCGACCAGTTGCAGGACTCCACGGCGATGGTGCATGCCGAACCCGCGCTGGTGCGCGGCCACCTGCTACGCAGTGCCGCGCACCAGTTTCCGGAGGGCGACGTGCTGCACTGGTGGCATCCGCCGTTGGACCGGGGCGTGCGTACACGCTGCTCGGACGACTATCTGTGGTTGCCGCTGGCGGTGTGCCGGTATGTCGAAGCCACCGGCGACCGCGAGGTGCTGGAGGAGCCCGTCAGTTACATCGAGGGCCGCGCCGTGGGGCCCGACGAGGAGTCGTATTACGACCTGCCCCTGCGCTCCACCCTGCGCCAGAGCCTGTACCAGCACTGTGTGCGGTCGATCCGGCGCGGCCTGGAGCTGACCGGCGAGCGCGGACTGCCCCTGATTGGCACCGGTGACTGGAATGACGGCATGAACCGGGTCGGCGAGGGCGGGCGCGGTGAAAGCGTCTGGCTCGGGTTCTTCCTCTTCGACGTGTTGCAGCACTTCGCGCCGTTGGCGGAGGCCCAGCATGATCGTGACTTCGCGGACTTCTGCCGGACGTCGGCCAAGCAACTGCAACAAAACCTCGAGGAACACGCGTGGGACGGCCAGTGGTATCGCCGCGCATGGTTCGACAATGGCGCACCGCTGGGCTCCACCGAAAGCGACGAATGCCGTATCGATTCCATATCCCAGAGTTGGGCGGTGCTGTCCGGTGCCGGCGATCCGCAGCGTACGACCCGGGCGATGGCGTCACTGGACCAGCACCTGGTCCGCGACGAAGCAGGCTTGATCCAGTTGCTGGACCCGCCATTCGACAAGACGGGACAGGATCCGGGATACATCCGCGGCTATGTGCCCGGGGTGCG
>RCMY010000818.1_pt1 | contig 29807 bp, 31 predicted proteins | sample 2041341 | NCBI WGS metagenome assembly RCMY01 (sample SAMN09708234, study PRJNA481090) | Marine sediment metagenome, whole genome shotgun sequencing project. | reverse complement strand
ACCGGCGTCGCCATTGTGTCGGGGGCAATGTTCACGGCCTACGCCGTCGCGTTGCTGCGCGATCCGACACCCAAGCGAGCAATGAAGGTCTTCACGTTCTCGATCACCTATCTGTCGGTGCTGTTCATTGCGATGGCGATCGATCAGTTGGTGTAGGAAGGTGTGAAATCTGGCCTCCAATTGGCCTTGGGCACGTACGTGCGCGAGAACTAAGGTTTGGATTGCCCGTAATGCGCCGAAAGCTGGTCGGATCCGCCTACCATCGTGGGGTCCGCATGCCATGGCGTGACCACACATCCATCACCAAGGGTGACAACGAGTAGATGACTGCGACTGACACGCATACAGACACACACGTCGACGATAACGTCTCGACCCACCTCGATTCGAACGACGGCCTCTACCGCCTCGTCGCATCGAATGACCACAAGATGGTCGGCCGTCTCTGGATTGGTGTGAGCTTGCTCTTCTTGCTCGCCGTCACGATCCTCGGCGTCGCCTCGAACATCGAACGTGTGTCGCTCGACGGCGTCGGCGTCTTTGGTGACGTCGCCACCTACTTCCAATCGTGGGTCCTGTTTCGAACCGCAGCGATCTTCATGGTCGTCGTCCCGATGTTCGTCGGCCTCGCGACCGTGATCGTGCCCCTGCAAGTGGGCTCTGCAGCGATCGCCTTTCCCCGATTGGCTGCGGCTTCGTTCTGGTCATGGCTGGTCGCCTCGTCCATCCACATCGCTTCGTTCATCGCCGACGGTGGCCTCGGTCCCGCACAAGGCACCGACAACGAAGCGACCGTGCTGAGCATCGTTTCGCTCGGTTTGATGATCGTCTCGATTCTTGCGGCGTCGATCTGCATCGCCACGACGGTGATTGCGCTGCGTCCAGCAGGTATGACACTGCTTCGGGTACCAGCGTTCAGCTGGTCCATGTTGGTCGCCACATCGGTGTGGTTGTTCTCACTTCCCGTACTCATCGCCAACCTGATCTACGCCTATGTCGACCTGCAGGGCCGTGCGCCCATTGCGTTTGGCAACCCCGATCGCCTCTGGTCGAGTGTCGAGTGGGCGTGGTCGCAACCACAGATCTACGCGTACGCGATACCGGTTCTCGGCATCCTGGCCGAGGTTGTTCCCGTCGGAGCCAAGCGCCGCCAAACGAACCGCAGCGTGGTCCTCGGATTCATTGCATTCTTCGGCGTGCTGAGCTTTGGTGCCTGGGCACAGCATGCACTTTCCCGTGGCGCCGACCCGGCATTCGATGGCGGCAACTACATCTACGACGAGTTCCTCTACATCGCCTTCGGTCTGGTCGCCATCCTGCCGATCCTGGGTGTGTTCGGCGGCGTTGCTGACACGATTCGTCGGGGTTCCGTTCCAAAACTCGGCGGCGCCATTCTCGGCGCGCTCGTGGGAGCGCTGCTCCTTCTCGGTGCCGTCGTCGCTGGCGGATTGCGCGTTATTCCGTTGTGGGACGCACTGCACGAGGAGAACGAACTGCTCTCGTCGGCCACCGCGCTGTTGACCTTGGTGTTGGCCGCGACCGTCGCCTCGGCTATCGGTGCGCTCGTCCATTGGTCACCGAAGATCTTCGGTGGGTACGCCAACGAACCATTGGCGATGCTCGGCGTGATGGCCGTGGCCATCGGTGGGCTCGTCGCTGGAATCGCCGACCTCGTCTCGGCGTTCTTGGGCCAGCCCGACATCAGCGTTGCGCCCGTCAGCGAGAACGCTGTCGAAACAATGAACCTCCTGGTCGTCATCGGTCTCGTCCTCATCGCGGTCGGCGTACTCGCTCTGATCGGGGCGTTGTCACCGGCTGCTTCCAGCGATGAACAGCTGCCCGACGACCCGTGGGACGGGCACACGCTCGAGTGGGCGGCGCCATCACCACCACCGGTTGGAAACTTCGTCGAGCCGCTCGACGTGATCGTGTCGGCAGAACCGCTGCTCGACGAGTTCGAGGAGGTCAACTGATGGCAACCGAAGTGGTACTCGCCGCTCCTCCGGCCCCCGAACTGTCTCGGAACCGAACGCTTCTCGTCGGAACCGCCTTCGCCGCCGTCGCGTCGATCATGGTGTTTGTCGGATTGTTCGCGGTGTACATCTCCGTGCGCCAGAACAACGAGTTCCTCGTCGAAAACGGGCTCGGGGGCACGTTGTGGTTCCCTGAAGGGGTCGTGCAGATCGCTCCGGGCACGATGATGATGTTCACCACGTGGATCAGTGCCTTCTCGATCTCGTGGGCCGTCCAGGCAATTCGCAACGATGACCGACGAAACGCCTATGCGGCGCTGTTCCTCACGGTTCTGATGGGTGCGGCGATCATCAATCAGATGGTGTTCGCCATCACCGACTTCGGCCTACCGATCGATCGCTCTACACCTGCCTTCTTCTTGTACGTGATCTACGGCAGTTACATTGTCTTCATGGCGATTGCGATCGTCTTCGTTCTCCTGATGGCCATTCGCGCCATTGCGGGCCAATTCAATTCTCGGAACGCCGACGGAATCCAGGCTGCGGCGATCTATTGGTACGCAACAGTGATTGTGTACATGCCCGTCTGGTACCTGATCACGATCACGAAGTGAGTAGGAAATGATCCCAACTGGTCTCAAGCTCTACGTCGGCATCGCCCTCACCGCAGCGATTGCGGCCATCCTCGGCGGCTACACGAGCGGCGGCGACGGGGTCGGCCCGCTCAGCGCTGGTTACAAGGGTGGCGTCGGCGATCACGTCAGTTATTCAATTCTTCTCGGTGTCGCATTCGTGGCACTCATTGTCGGTGCCCTTTTGACTATCTTTCGAGATGTCGATGCCGAGGCGGTCGCCGCAGCGATGGGGACCGACGTTGCGCCGGTCGGGCAACGCCCCGTCGCCAGCTCGATCTGGCCGATCATCGCCGGAATTGGAACCGGGTTCATCGCTGTGGGCATGGCGGTCAGCGCACTGGTGACCGGCGTGGGATTTGTCATCCTCGCAATCGTCGCTTTCGAGTGGACGATGACCGCCTGGGCCGATCGTGCTACCGGAGACGCTGCAACGAACATCACCCTTCGCAACCAGGTCATGAGCCCGTTCGAGGTGCCGCTCCTCGGCCTGCTCGGCGGCGGCATCATCGTGCTCTCGATCTCACGAATCTTTCTTGCGACGACGGCCGTTGGCGCGGTGGTCATCGGCGGTGTTGTTGCTGTTCTGATCCTTGCGACCGGGGTGCTCGCGGCCACGAAACCCGACATGTCGAAGAACGTCGTGACCGGTCTTCTCGGAGTGGTCGTCATTGCGGTCTTGGCAGGCGGTGTGTGGGGTGCGATCGAAGGAACTCGAGAGATCGACGAGCACCACGACGAACCGAGCGACGACGGGACCCACGACGATGGCGAAGACGCCGGGACCGGCGAAGCCGAATCGTGATCGATCACGAGAAACTGCCACACAACTTGTGTTCTCCCGATAGCTCGGGAAAACTTTCACAAAGTCATTCGATGTCGCCAGAAAGCGCCGAAGGAAGTCCTATGACCCCCACTGCCCCCTCCACTCGCTCGGCGCTTCGTCTCGTCGCGGTCGTGGCGGCCACACTCGCGCTCGCATCGTGTGCGCAGGACGCGCCGCTCGACACGCTGGGTGATCAGTTGGGTGGTCCCGAGGCACAGGAAATCGGCAGCATCATGACGTGGATCCTGTGGATCTGTTACGCCGTCTTTTTCGGTGTCCTTGGCATCACCTTGTACTCGTGGAAAAACTTTCGGATCAAGACCGACGAGTACGAGGAGGGCGACTGGCCCGAACAGATTCACGGCAACACAAACGCTGAGCTCGCATGGACCGCCGCACCAGCGATTGCCCTGGCTGTCGTGGCGGTCTTCACACTCGGCCTGCACTCGAGCATCAACTCCAACGACGAGAACGCAATCTCCCTCGTCGTGGGCGATGAGACCGTTGCCTGGGAGCCCGAAGTCGTCGTCATTGGACAGCAGTGGTGGTGGGAATACCAGTATCACTTCGGCGATGTCGATCTTGTCGCTCAGCGCGTCGAGAATCTCCCGACCGCAGATCTCACGACCGCGACCCAGATGGTCATCCCCGTCGGTCAAGAGATCGAGCTCGAGATCACCAGTCGCGATGTCATCCACTCGTTCTGGATTCCCTCATTGAACGGCAAACGAGATGCGGTTCCCGGTCGCCAAAGTGCTCCGTGGAAGATCGAAGCCGACGAACCCGGAATCTACTTCGGGCAGTGCACCGAGTTCTGCGGACTGTCCCACGCCCGGATGCGCATGCAGGTCATCGCCTTGCCGATGGAGGAATTTCAGGCATGGGTGACCGCGCAGATGCAAGGTGTGGCGCTCGATGATGCCGATCAGGCCTATGTCGATGCACTCGTCGCTGGCGACGTTCCAGAGCCGGCAAATTCCACGCAGCGGGCCATCGCGACCTTCCGGAGCAAGTGTGCATCGTGCCACCTGATGGACAACGTTGGCGACGATTTGTGGTCCGAGGACCGAGTCCGTGAGCAACTCGTCTCTGGTGCAGCGCCAAACCTCACCCACTTCTCGAGTCGCACGACCTTTGCCGGAGGCATTCGAAACGTCTGGGACCCCGACACTCTGGAGTTCAACTCGAACGATCTGCGCATGTGGCTCCAGAACCCCGCGGCGGTCAAAGCCAACTATGCAGAACCAGCGTCGGAGGGTGACAGCCGCATGCGCGGTATGCCAAACCTCGGACTGAGCCAAGTCGAAATCGACGATCTCGTCGCTCTCCTCGAAACAACGGGTGAGAAGCCATCTGACGAGCTCATTCGAGATACAGGAGTCGAGTAGTGGCCATCATTGAAGACCCGCTTGCAATCGGAGCCGGTGACGACGCACCCGAAACGGTCAATCGTCCGCTGGGTGACCTGACCCGACCGCAGCTCTCGGGAAGTTGGAAGGACTGGCTGTCCACGGTCGACCACAAGAAGATCGGCATCATGTACGGCGTTGCCGCCATGTTCTTCTTCGTGATCGGTGGTAGCGAGGCCCTGCTGATTCGTCTGCAACTGGCCACCCCAAACGGCACATTGTTGTCACCTGATGTGTACAACCAGGTCTTCACGATGCACGGCGTGACCATGATCTTCCTGGTCGCCATGCCTTTGGGAGCGGCGTTTGCCAACTACCTGCTACCGCTGCAGATCGGTGCACGAGATGTCGCGTTCCCTCGGCTGAACGCCCTGAGCTTCTGGATTTTCTTGTTCGGTGGTCTCTTCGTCAATTCGGCCTGGTTGTTCGGTGGGGGTGCCGACGGCGGTTGGTTCAACTACGCACCGAACTCCACCGTCACCTTCTCGCCATCTCATGGCATCGACTTCTATGCGCTTGGCTTGCAGATCACCGGTATCGCTTCGCTCGTTTCGGCGATCAACCTGATCACCACCGTGCTCAACATGCGTCCGAAGGGCATGAGCATGTTCCGCATGCCGGTGTACACCTGGATGAACCTGGTCACGCAGTTCCTGCTGCTCTTCGCCATCCCGGTCATCTCGGTTGCGCTCTTCCTGCTCACCTTCGACCGGATCTTCGATGCGAACTTCTTCAACACCGAGGCGGGCGCCGATCCACTGCTCTGGCAGCACCTCTTCTGGATCTTTGGACACCCCGAGGTGTACATCTTGATCCTGCCGAGTTTCGGAATCGTGTCCGAGGTCATCCCGGTCTTTAGCAGAAAACCCATCTTCGGCTACAGCTTCATGGTGTTCTCTGGCATCGCTATTGGTTTCATGGGCTGGGGCGTGTGGGCACACCACATGTTCGTCTCGGGCATTGGACCCATCTCGGTGGCGGCGTTCTCGATGTCGACGATGTTCATCGCGGTGCCGACCGGCGTCAAGATTCTCAACTGGTTGGCGACGCTCTGGGGCGGGCGCCTTCGATTCACCACGGCGATGCTCTTCGCTGTTGGTGTTGTGTCGATGTTCACCATCGGCGGACTGTCCGGAGTGACGCACTCGATCGCTCCGGCCGACAGCCAACAAACCGACACCTATTACATCGTTGCCCACTTCCACTACGTGATCTTCGGTGGCACGCTGCTCGGCTTCTTCGCCGGTTTCTACTTCTGGTGGCCAAAGATGTTCGGCTACATGCTCAACGAAAAGGTTGGCAAGTGGAACTTCTGGTTGCAGATCATTGGCTTCAACCTGACGTTCGGCCCGATGCACATCCTCGGCCTGCAAGGCATGAGCCGCCGTATCGATTCCTATGACAAGGGATTTGGATTCGAACTCTGGAACATGGTTGCGACCGTCGGCGCCTTCATCATCGCCACCAGCATCACCGTCTTCCTCATCAACATTGGCTACAGCCGCAAAAAATGGATTGCTGCCGGACGACCCAACCCGGGCCCCGACCCATGGGACGCTCGCAGCCTCGAATGGATGACAGCGTCGCCAACCCCCGAACACAACTTCGACGAGGAGATCCTTGTCGAGAGCCTCGACGAGTTCTGGCATCGCAAGTACGGCTATGACGAGAACAACAACGTGGTCCGAATCGCAAGTGCCGAAGACGTCGCACACGACGGATCGAACACCAACGTGCACTTGCCGTCACCGAGTTATTTCCCGTTCGTGTTGGCGCTCGGGCTCCCGATCATCGCCTATGGAGTGATCTACAGCTTCTGGTTGTGCATCCCTGGTGTTGCACTGCTCATCTACGGCATGGCTGGTTGGATCTTCGAGCATCCCGACGATCCCAATGCTGCACACGGACACGACGAGGGTCACGATGACCACGACCCCGATGCGCTCGAGGCTGGCGACGACGCTGGCGAGCTCGTCGCGGCTGCGCAAACGACCGAGACGGAGGCCTGACATGGCCAATGCAACAGCCGCCGTCGACCTGCACGACGATCACGGTCACCCCGAAACGAATACCGGTGTCTCGAACAACAAAGTGGCGATGTGGCTGTTTCTTGCATCCGATTGTCTGTTGTTCGGAGCGTTGATCTCCACGTTCCTGCTCTACCGCACGAACATCTCCGACAACACCGCGTTCACGTCGCCAGGTGACGTGTTCGACATCCCCTTCACCTCGCTCAGCTCGTTTGTCTTGCTCATGAGCTCGTTGACGATGGTGCTCGCGCTGTCGGCGGTGAATCGGGACGACCAGCGAGCGGGTCGAATCTGGCTCTTGACCACGGCCTTCTTGGGCATGGTCTTCATCGGCGGTCAGGTCTATGAGTTCACGGTCTTCAATGCAGAAGGCCTCGGTTACTCGACCAACACCTGGACGTCAGCGTTCTTCACCTTGACTGGGTTCCACGGTGTCCACGTGAGCGTCGGCATTCTGTTGCTTCTCGGCACGGTGTTCGGCACCAGAAACAGTGGCTTGGGTAAAGAGAAAAGCGAAGCAGTCGAACTCGTTGGCCTGTACTGGCACTTCGTCGACATCGTCTGGGTCATCATTTTCACCGTCATCTATCTCATTCCGATCGGTTAGGAGAACACATGACCGCAACCGACAATCACGTCGACACACACGAGCACCCCTCGGATCGCAAGTACGTCACCATCGCGCTGATTCTTGGAGCGCTCACCGCCATCGAGGTGTTGTTGTTCGTTCTTGAAGAAGATCTTCCCGGGGCGGTTGTCAAAGTGGGTCTCCTTGGACTCATGGCCGTCAAGTTCTGGATCGTCGGTGCGTATTTCATGCACCTGAAGTTCGACAGCCACGTCCTCGCCGGACTTTTCCTTTTCGGATTGATTCTCGCCATGATGGTGTACTTCGTCATGTTGTCCTCGTTTGAGTTCTCGTTCTGGAACGACGGGCTCGACGATCCCGGCTTGCCGATCTCACGCAGTTGATGCAGTTTGCAGCTATCGACCCTTGGGCGTATCGCCCCCATCCCGAGGTCTGGTTGCTGATTGCGGGGATCATCGGTCTCGGCGTCTATTCGGTTCGGGTCATCGGGCCCAAGGTGGTGACGACAACTCGACATTCCCGGTCGAGTGAGATCGTCTCGAAGAAGCAGAAGCGCTACTTCGTTCTGGGTGTCGTCACGTTGGCGATCGCCGCCGACTGGCCAATGCACGACATTGCCGAGCAGTACCTCTACTCGGTGCACATGCTCCAGCATCTGCTGATCACCTTCTTCATTCCCATCTTCTTCCTGCAGGCAACACCAGAATGGTTGGCACGGCTGATTCTCGGTGGCGGCGATCAAGAACGGACCTGGGCCGGCAAACTCGCCAAACCGGTCGTTGCCGGAATCATCTTCAATGTGCTTGCTGCGCTGACACACTGGGGCGGGATCGTGCAGCTGTCATTTGACTCGGGCCCGTTCCACTACGGCATTCATCTCGTGATGTTCTCTTCGGCGCTGCTCATGTGGTTGCCGGTTCTTGGGCCCCTTCCAGAGCTTCGACTCTCACCCCCAGCGCAAATGGTCTACCTCTTCTTGATGTCGATCATTCCGACCATTCCGGCAGCATGGTTGACCTTCGCCGATAACCCCGTCTACCCGGCCTACGACACGGCCGATCGGCTCTGGGGCATCGGCGTCGTCGATGACCAACAGGCAGCGGGATTCATCATGAAGATCGTCGGTGGGTTCTTTCTGTGGACCCTCATCGCCGTGCGATTCTTTCGGTGGGCTGCTGCCGAACGAGCCTCGGACATGAAGAAACGAATCGTCCGACCCCTTACGTACGACGACGTCGCCGAAGAGTTCGAGAAGGCCGGCCCGGCGCCGAGCGAGACCTGATGGGTTCGCCGGGAATGACGAAGCCGTCGTGGGTCAGGATCCTTTTTCGCGGATTCACCGGACGGTGTGCGATCTGTGGAGCGTCTCGACTCTCACCGACCTGGATTCGACTGACACCTCGTTGTTCGCAGTGCGACTTCCCGCTCGAACGCAACGAAGGGCACTTCGTTGGCGCAGTCGGCATGAATACCATCGTGACGTTCGGCGCGATCCTGATCACGGCTCTCGTGGGAACCGCGCTCACGGTTCCAGATGTTCCCGTCGGCAAACTTTCGGTGATCACCGTCGCGGCCGGGCTCTTCATGTCGGTCTTGTTCTTCCCGATTTCCAAGACGCTCTGGAGTGCCGTCGATGTGATCATGATCGACCTTGAGCCAGGCGAAGTTGATCCGCGTTACGACCCGTCGGTCGACAGCAACGCCTAGTTACCTCGCCGGGACGCTGGTGAACCCGCAGAAGGGCTGCAGCACGTCTGGCACGGCAAAGGAGCCGTCCGCCTGCTGGTAGTGCTCCATGAGGAACAACAACGTTCGCCCGACCGCACAGGCGGTGCCATTGAGCGTGTGCACGAACTCCGAGCCAGACTCACCTTTGGTGCGGGCGCCGAGCCGACGAGCTGAGTAGTCGGTGTAGTTCGAGCACGACGTGAGCTCGCGGTATGCCCCTTCGGAGGGGAGCCAGACTTCGCAGTCGTACTTCTTGGCCGCAGGATTTCCGAGATCACCCGAAGCAACGTTGATGACGCGGTAGGGGAGTTGCAGATCGTCGAGAATTTCTCGCTCGATCTCGAGCAACATCTCATGTTCGTCCCACGACTTCGCAGGATCGCTCCAGACGAACATCTCGACCTTGTCGAATTGGTGCACTCGAAAGATGCCCCGGGTGTCCTTTCCGTAGGTGCCGGCTTCACGCCGAAAACACGTCGAGAACCCGGCGTAACGCAGAGGAAGATCGGCCGCGTCGAGGCGGTCTCCGCGATGGAGACCGGCCAGCGGCACCTCGGAGGTCCCGACGAGGAAGAGCTCGTCAGCGGTCACCTCGTAGACCTGGTTTCGGTCCGTGGGAAAAAACCCGGAGTCGATCATCATCTGCTCGCGCACGAGAACTGGCGGGATGGTGGGGATGAAACCGCGGCCGACAAGTTTTTGCATCGTCCACTGCACGAGTGCCAACTCGAGCAGGACAGCCTCACGAAGCAGGTAGGCGAACCGAGATCCGCTGACATCAGCGCCCTTCTCGCCATTCACCCAGCCCATCGCTGCACCGAAATCGCCGTGATCCAACGGTGGCGGAGGTGCCTGTCCGCCGACGGTGGCGACGAGCTCGAAGGCATCTTCGTCACCGTGTGGCACGGATTCGTGGGCGGGATTGGGGATGGTCAGGATGAGCTCGTCGACGCTGGCTTGTAGCGCATCAAGCTCTGATTCCATCGACCGAAGCTTCTGCTTGACCACGTTGGCGGCCTTGATCTTGGCCGGGCGTTCCTCAGCCTCGGCTTTGCCGATCTCCCTCGACATCGAGTTCGCACGCCCTCGCAGCTCCTCAACTTCGGTGAGGTGAGCACGACGAGATGTCTCAGCAACGGCGAGCGTTTCGAGTTCGTCCGCCGTTGCGCCCTTGGCGATAGCGCCGTCTCGGTAGGCCTGATTGTCGAGTTGTCGAAGGTCGATCACGGAACGAGATTATCGCCGTTCATGGCTGACCTAGACCTTCTCGGGACGATCACTCGTCTCGCATGACGGCGACATCGTGCGGGTGGCTCTCACGCAGTCCCGACTGGGTGATGCGGACGAGGCGGCTACGGGTCCGTAGGTCATCGATGTTCGCTGCACCCGCATACCCCATCCCTGACCGAAGGCCACCGGACATCTGGCCGATGAGGTCGGCGATCGATCCGGCGTAACGGACTCGGGCCTCGACGCCTTCGGCGACGTGTTTTCCCGGTGATTGCCGAGATCCGTATCGGTCGGCAGCGCGCCCACGCATTGCACCGGCAGATCCCATCCCCCGGTAGGTCTTCCACATTGCACCGTCGACGAGCTCGAGATCACCGGGAGCCTCGTCGGTTCCCGCGAGCAGGTTGCCGACCATGACCGCATTCGCGCCTGCTGCGAAGCACTTGACGATGTCTCCCGAGGTCACCACACCCCCATCGGCAATGATCGGCACACCTTGGGTTCGGGCGGCCATCGCACATTCGTAGATGGCGCTCATCTGGGGCATTCCAGCGCCGGCGACGATGCGGGTGGTGCAGATGCTTCCGGCGCCCACGCCCACCTTTACGACATCGGCCCCCGCCTCGACCAACGCATCGACTCCCTCGGCTGTCACGACATTGCCGCCGACGACGACGATCTCGGGCCAACCCTTCTTGATCGTGCGGACGGCCTCGATCACTCCGGCCGTGTGGCCGTGCGCGGTGTCGATGACCAACATGTCGACACCAGCGGCTGCGAGAAGCTCGGCTCGTTCGGCGGTGTCACTGACCCCGATGGCCGCGCCGACCCGAAGCCGGCCCGCTGGATCGAGGCTGGCGTTCGGTTTTTCGGTGCGTTTGTCGATGTCCTTGACCGTGATGAGCCCCACGAGCACGTCGTTCTCGTCGACGAGGGGGAGTTTCTCGATGCGATGTTTGTGCAATATCGCCTTGGCGCCCTCGAGGGTGGTTCCGACCGGAGCGGTGACGAGTCCGTCGGAGGTCATGAAGTCGGTGACGGGTCGTTCGTACTGATCGGCGGTGCAGAAACGAATGTCGCGGTTCGTGAGAATACCGACGAGACGTCCGTTGGGCTCGCAGATCGGCACTCCGCTGATCTTGTGGGTACCCATGAGCCCTTCGGCTTCGTGCAGGGTTGCCGTCGGTGGTAGTGAGATGGGGTTCGAGATCATCCCTGCCTGCGCCCGCTTGACCAGATCGACCTCACCGGCTTGCGCCTGCGGTGTCAGGTTGCGATGCAGGACACCGATGCCACCCTCGCGCGCCATCGAGATTGCGAGCGGCGCCTCGGTGACGGTGTCCATCGCAGCCGACATGAGCGGGACGCGCAGCTCGATGTTTCCCAACCTCACCGAGGTGTCGACATCGTCAGGAAGCACTTCGCTGTACCCCGGAACCACCAGAACATCATCGAACGTGAGGGCTTGGGATCCTGCAAAAAGGCCCTTGTTCGGATCGAGAAACTCACCCGCGACTGCCATGAATCCACGCTAGCGGGAATGGACGACCTGTGGGCGGCCGATTCGACTTCGGTACCGGTCGTCGAGGGGCAGATTTGGGGGTGCTCTGCGAAAATACACCCAGTGAATCGGGTCAGGCGAGAGACCACCCAACCCACCCCGCCACGATCCCGAGGATCACGCTTGCGAGCAGGTAGAGCACAGCGTCTCGACGACGCCCTTCCCGATCGATGCACTCGACCTGGGCGATGAAGGTCGAGAACGTCGTGAGTGATCCGAGACCGGCCACGCCAATCACGACCAGCGTGTTCGCCGAACTGCCATGGAGGAGTCCCAGAAGGAACGCGCCGCTCACGTTGACTCCGAGCGTGCCCCACATCTGTCGATTGAACGGTGCGTCCAGGTCGGTGACCAGCCCACGCACGATGGCGCCGGTAAACGCAGCGAGCGCGAAGCCGACGGCGATCATGCGATATCGCCGAGTTCCGGTGGTGTGATCATCGTGCGCCGAACGCCGACAAACGCGACCAGTCCAAAAGCAAGAGACGCAACAACGTACGCGACAGCGGTGCCGCTCTTGTCCTTTTCGAGCAGGTCGACGACTTCGACCGAGAACGTCGAGAAGGTGGTCAACCCGCCGCAGAATCCCGCAGCGAGCAATCGATTGAGGCGGATCGGTCGTTCTCGTGCCGTGATCGCTGCCAGCAGCGCACAGCCGACGATATTGACGAGCAGTGTGTGCCAGGGAAAACCGTTGACGTCGATCGACTCGCCGATCGACCACCGAAGCGACGCTCCGGCCGCGCCACCCAGACCAACCATGAGGAGATGGTCGATCCGCTGCATCATGCGAGACTAGTCAACACGTCTGGAAGACTGTCCCCATGGACTTGACCGACCATCGCGTGAACTACGAAGCCGAAGGGCTCGACATCGACGCGCTCTCCGATGACCCGATTGTGCAGTTCGAGGAATGGTTCGCCGAGGCGCAAGCTGCCGGCGACCCCGAGCCCTATTCGATGGTGCTGTCCACCGTCGACGCGAGTGGCCGACCACGCGGTCGGTTCGTCTTGCTCCGCACGGTTGATGCACGCGGATTTGTCTTCTACACCAACTATGAATCGGCGAAGGGTCGAGCCATCGATTCGACCGGTTTTGGTGCATTGACGTTCCGCTGGTTCGATGTCCACCGACAGGTACACATCGAGGGAACCGTCGAACGAGTCGATCCTGCCGAGTCCGATGCGTACTTTGCCAAACGACCACGCGAAAGCCAGCTCGGTGCGTGGGCCAGCGAACAGAGCACCGTCATCCGTGACCGATCCGTGCTCACCGACCGGGTCGCCGCCGCCGCTGACCGTTTCGAGGGCCGGGACGTGGAACGACCGGACTTCTGGGGTGGTTATCGGGTCAGGCCGGATCGAATGGAGTTCTGGCAGGGGCAGCCGAGCCGCCTCCACGATCGGGTCCTGTATGAACGCAACGGCGAGGTGTGGGCGAGATCGATCCTCAGCCCGTAATCGCGGTCGATCACCCGGCGATGGACGTCACGGCGATCGTGACTCGCAGGTCCTCGTCGGAAGTCGACCGCACCCAGATCTGCGTCGACCCGTCACCCAACATCGCCCACTGGACGGTCAACGGCTCGTTGGCAACGCTTGGTCCCCGCCATTCGACCTCGATGCGACATGGTGTGCCGTCGAGGTCGAGAACCTCTTCGGCGATCGCGAGGTATGCGGCGTTGTTCACATGGCCAAATGCGTCCATGTCGGTCGTGCGAAAGGTCCAGTCAAGATGCTCGGAGCAGTTCGGTGTCGACTTCTCGTGGCGAAGTTTCGCATCGACCTTTCGCCCTGCGGTTGCTTCGAGATAACGCTGTGCAAAGTCGTCACCCCATTTGATCGGGCGTCCAGTGTCGGCGTCGAGGTGTACCCAGATCACTGCCGATTCGATGTGTGCTCCATGCTCGCCGAGCACACTCGTTCGCCGCTCGGCCCAACGCGATCCCGTGCCCGAACACCACGTGGTGAGCGTCAGGTTTTCTCGTGCTGCTGCCGGTCGATGGACCTCCATGGCGGCTCGGCGCGCCACCCATGCCAGTCCGAGCTCAGGAAGTTCAGCATCGTCGGTGTCATCGTTCCCGGCGTCCTGCAGAAAACGGGCGATGGCGTCGAGCTCCATTCGTCCAGATCGGTCCGCGTCTGCAACCGAAACTCGACGAGTTGTCGTGAAGGTGCGGCCGAACGAGGGCCGGTCGGTGATGACGCCTGCGCCGGGTTCGGTCGACCGAGCCTTTGGATCGTGTTCCACCGGACCGAATGTAGAGGAGACACAATGATGAGGTGACACCGTGTACGAAACTGAATCCGTGTGTAAGAACAGCTTGAGAACTCTGTGGTTTCAACACCCAAAGGGGAATTGCCACGAGGAGAATAGGTGTTCACGAAGTCAATCCCACCCTTGTCGAAACCACGTGAGCAGACTCTGATGACCACACGACGCGAACGTTCGCCACAGAAACCGCCACAGAGTCAGGGACCAGTCCGGGTCCTGGCCATGCTCCTGGCGATCGTCTTGGTGGCCGCGGCGTGCACGTCTGACGGCGGCGGCACGAACACTGTTGGCGACGACGGTTCCGCTTCTGCCACGGACGGCGCTGGCGAAAACGACCCCGAAATCGACGTTGAGGCAGTCGCATTCACGTTCGACGACTTCGAAGGCGAGAACCTCTCATTCGCCGATCTCCCCGATGGCCCCGTGGTGCTCAACTTCTTCGCGTCGTGGTGCCCGCCATGTATCGCAGAAATGCCCGATTTCGAGACCGTCCATCAGAACTTTGCCGGCGAGGTCACATTCCTCGGTCTCGCGACGCAAGATCGAGTCGAGAGTGCAGTGGAGCTGGTCGAACAAACCGGAATCACCTACCAGGTGGGCAATGACCAGAACGGCGACGTCTTTTCGTTGTTCGGTGGCCTCGGTATGCCGACCACCGTGTTCATCGATGCTGACGGTCGAGTGGCCAGTGTTCACACCGGTGCGCTCGACGTCGACTCGCTCACCGACTCGATCAACGACGACTTGTTGTCGTAGGAGCATCCTGACCAATGGACATCTTCAGCCCATTTGCATTCGGTGCGGGCATGGTCGCGTTGATCAACCCCTGTGGTTTCGCGCTGCTACCCGCGTACCTCGGATTTTTTCTCGGACAGAACGATGAGTCGAAGAGTCGAGTTGTCGCCTTGAATCGAGCGCAGGGAGTTGGGCTGGCGCTCACCCTCGGCATCATGTTGGTGTTCGGGATCGTCGGCGTGATCTTCGGCGGCCTCCAGTCAGCGATCGCCGACTATCTTCCGTTCTTCAACATCGTCCTCGGCGTGGGTCTCGTGGCCCTCGGATTGGCGATGCTCACGGGATTCCAACTCACGTTGCGTATCCCCAAACTCGGAAAGGGCGGCGGGTCGGGGTCCTTCGGTTCGATGTTCGTGTTCGGCGTCTCGTACGCGATTGCGTCGCTTTCGTGCACGATCGGCATCTTCATCACCGCCGTTGGTACGAGCTCCACTCGTACCGACACGAGTTTTGTCAGCGGCCTCGGAAATTTCCTGAGTTATGGGCTGGGAATGGGTCTTCTCGCCACGGTTCTCACGTTGTTCCTTGCGCTCGGCAAACGCGAGGTCGTCAACCGGTTCCGACAGGTCCTTCCGGTCATCAACATCGTTTCGGCATTCATGCTGCTGGTGGTTGGGCCGTACATGGTCGGGTATGGCATCTGGGAATATCAGATTCTCAACGGTGGTGACGTGTGGGGATGGCTCGACTCGATCATCGGAGGCGCCATCGATTTCCAGGCGCAGATGACCAATTGGTTTGCGAGCCCAGTGACGGTCTTTGGTCGCACGATGTCTCGCACCGCGCTGCTCGGCTGGCCGTTCGTCGCGGTCAATGTGGCGCTGATCGTCGCCGGTTTCGCCGGCCGCCGAATCGCTCGTTCGGGCGACGCTGACGAATCGGCAACCGCCGAACTCGCCGAGGTCTAAACCTTGTAGCGGAGCACGCCCGCCGACTCGTCGCGGTGGGCGCCGTCGTGCACACGGAGCCACTCGAGGTGGGCGTAGGTCTCGCTCGCGGCCATGTTGCCCCATGATCGTTCGCGAAAGAGCAGTTTCATGTATGCCTCGACCGGTTGTTGTCCGATTTCGACCCCGATGTCGCGCAGCCGATCGAGTCGACCTTCGTGGTGTTCACGAATGGAACGACTCCGGTCGGCAGCGTCGATGAACGGATCTCCGTGCGCAGGGAGCACGATCGTTGGTCCCTCGAGGGCTTCGATCCGCTCGAGTGACTCGAAGAACACGTGCAACGGGTCTTCGTGATCTGACAAACCAGAGATGTGTGGCGTGATCGTCGGCAATACATGATCGCCAGAGAACAACACGCCCATCTCCTCGTTCCAGAGACAGAGGTGATCATCGGCATGCCCCGGCGTGTGCAGGACGGTCCAATTGTGTCCTCCAAGCAAGATCATGTCGCCGTCGTCGACTTCGCGGGTGATGTCGGGAGGGCGAAGCACCTCAACGACATCGATGCCCGCCGACCACCGCACCAGGAGCTCGCTCGGGAATGGGTCGGTCACTCGGCCCCATGGTGTTGGTCGAACGAGTTTTGCGGCGAGCTCGGCCACTTCGTCGGCGCTGCGTTCGACGAGTGCGGTCGAGTCTTCGTCAGGGAGCATCTCGTCGAACGCGCGGCGCCAACCGGCACCGAACCCTCGAAAGCCGATGACCTCGACGGAGTGCACGGTGTCGAGGGATTGCAGCCGGGCGATACCGCCATAGTGATCGAAGTGGCTGTGGGTCACGACGACCGTGTGCACCTGACCAATGTCGAGCCCGACGTCGGCGAGACGTGTGGTCAGCACATCGTGGCTGACCCCGTCGGCGAGGCCGGGGTCGATCAGCGCCAGGCCGCGTTCATCTTCGAGGACATAACAATTGACGTGGCCCAGTCCGGGGAGGTCGATCGGCAACATGACCCGGAGAACACCGGGAGCAACCTCCTCGGCGTGATCGTCGGGACTTCGGTGTTCGGTCTTGGGAAGACTGGTGGGTACCGGTTCGCTCATACGTCGTTGGTGACGCGCTCGGCAAACACCCTCGATCGGTAGTACGCGAGCTCTGCGACCGATTCGCGAATGTCATCGAGTGCCCGGTGACCAAGTGCCTTCGCTGGCGCGTTGTCGAAGACGGTCGGGTACCAACGACGGCTGAGTTCTTTGATGGTCGAAACGTCGACCGACCGGTAGTGAAGGAACTCCTCGATTTCGGGCGTGTACTTGGCGAGAAACCGACGGTCGGTTCCGATCGAATTGCCGCAGAGAGGCACGGTGCGTGGCTCCTTGATGTGTTCACGCAGGAACGCCAGAGTCTGGGCGGCCGCATCGTCGAGCGATATCGTCGACGACTCGATCTCTGGCAGGAGACCCGATTTGGTGTGCATCTTGCGCACGAAGTCGTCCATCTCGGCCATTACCGTGCTCGGTTGGTGGACGACGAGGTCAGGGCCCTCGGCGATCAACTCGAGGTTGTCGTCGGTGAGCAACGTGGCGATCTCGACAATGACATGCCGATCGGGGTCGAGGCCGGTCATTTCGAGGTCCATCCATGCAAGCATCCAGCTACGTTACCCACGCACCGAAGGCCTAAGGTCGCGCTCGTGCTGGAGATTCCTCTACGACGACTCGATCCCGATCTGGCGATGCCGGCCTATGCGACCGAAGGTGACGCTGGTGCCGACCTCGTGGCAGCCGAGCCCCTGACCCTTGCACCTGGCGGCGGTCGCGGCCTGGTGCCAACCGGTGCGGCGATCGCCATTCCCACTGGATACGCGGGGTTCGTGCAACCCCGATCTGGGCTCGCGATGAAACATGGCGTCACCTGTCTCAACACGCCGGGCCTCATCGACTCGGGCTACCGCGGTGAGCTGAAGGTGCTCTTGGTGAATACCGATCCGACGGAAACGTTCACGATCGAACGGGGCGACCGAATAGCGCAGCTCGTGATCCAACGCGTTGAACACGCAACCTTCGTACCGGTCGACGAGCTACCAGAATCCACCCGAGGCGAGGGCGGATTCGGTTCGACGGGTGTTGCGTCGAGTTGACCGGGGCGGGGCGTCCAGCCCTCAGCCGAGACGTTTCGAGAACTGCACGACGCCGAGTTTGGGGTCTGCCTCGAATCGGTCGGTGAGGTCCGAGATCACCACCTCGAAACGAACGAGGTCTTCGGAATCGGACGCATACGCGCCGCCGTCGAGATGTTGCACGATGCTGACGAGAAGTTCGTGGTCATCGACTTCGAAGGTGACTTCGACATGCCCCGAATGGTCGCGATCGCCGAGTAGGAGAGAGAACGCCTCATCGACGGCGAGCCGAAGGTCATCGATCGAGCGTACCGAGAGGCCCCTGCGGCGGCCGATCGACGCAACCGCGATTCGCACGAGCCGAACGAAGCGCATGGCAGCGGGAATCGTCAGCGAGACGATGTCGGTGTCGACGACCTCTGCGCGTTCGGGTTCGACTGCTGCAGTCACACCTCTGAGTGTGCCAGCCGTCCGTACAAATGCCGATGATACCCACCCACAACTCGCATCTTTTCACGACGAAAGCATGCGCCTTTTTCGAAACCAGAGCACGCGTCGCATCGCCGGCGAGTGCTCGGGGTCGGTGTGGGCCCTACCGTGAGCCAATGACAATTCTGGTCGACCAAGCGCGATGGCCGTGGCGCGGCACGACCTGGTGCCACTTGGTGACCGACAACGATCTCGACGAGTTGCACGAGTTTGCTGGTGTCCTCGGCTGTCGTCGCGTTGGTTTCCAAGGCGATCACTACGACATCGACATCGACATGCGGCGGATTGCCGTGCAGCGCGGGGCCGTCGAGTGCGACAGCCGCGAGTTGGTGCGACGACTGAAAGCAGCGGGTCTTCGTCTGCGACCTTCTGCGTACCAGAAGTGGCAACTCGACTATCGGATCGAAGCAACGTTGGACGACGCCGCCTGGCAGCGGCTGCGGGGTCGGCACGCCCACGTCGCACGCATCATCGATCTCGAACCTGGTCTCGACGGCTTTCATCAGCAGGCAAGTGGGTGTTTTGTGCTGAAACGTGGCGAGGCCGAAGCCGTTGCGTTGCACGGTCGAGGCCAGCTTCCAGCCTCGATAGAGCGTCCGGCCCTCGGACTGTACGTTCGCCACGATCATCGAGGGGAATGGTCGGTCGAGTCGTTCTCGCCAGCTCCGACGCGAGAAGGATGAGCTGAGCTTTGGGCTGCCCGTGCGAGCACCTAAGCTCGAAAGCCGCATGAGAATCCCCCTCCACCTCGTCATTGCGGTCGCGGCGTTGACGACAGTCGCCGGTGCGTGCTCGTCGACCGCAGCAAGCGGAACACCAACGACCATGTCGACGGTTCGTCCGGAGACGACGGTCGAGGCGACGACGACGACGCAGCTCGAGGTTGTCACGACGATTCGACGAGTCCCGTCTGACGAGCTCGGTTCGGAGGGTCACATCATTATTGGGTCGACGCGGTATGACTTTGCGTTCGAGTGTTACCACGCTGGGGCGGGTGACATCTTGGCGTTGGGTATCGGGGAGGACCCCGATGGGGACGCGACCACACAAGCGATCGTGCAGGCCTTCCTCGGCCAAACCTACGTTGCGGTGTTGATCGGCGACGCACGGGTGATCGAATTGGCCATCGATCAGCCTGCCGATCTTTTCGTGCAGAGCGATCTGATTTCTGGTTCGGCTCTACGTTTTGTCGACGCTGCAGGTTCTGCGGGAGTGGGCGAGGACATGGGCCTCGGCACGGTCACCGTCGAGTGTCAGGGTTTCGCGCCTGGTCTTCCCGACGAGTACATCATCAGCTAGTACGCAGCATCACCCGTTGGGTGCTCAGGTGCAGGGAACGACAGGTTCGATTTGTGGCACTCGTCCCGATCGGAAACTCGTGACCACCGCGCCGTCGGTTTCGAAGATCACCCGGAACGCGGCGTCACCGTCATCAGCAGGGGTGAAGACCACCGTGTTTCCCCCGTCAGCTCGTGGTGTCGACGTGAGGCGTTCGCCGAACAGTTCAAACAGTTCGTCCTCGGACATACCAACACCGGCGCCGGATCGAGTTGTGATGTCAGGGTTCGTGATGTCGACGCGCTCTATCGTTCCGAGGGTGACCGCGAGTTCGATGCCCGCCGGGCCACCACCTGGTCGAATGAGATAACAGTCGCCATCGATCTCGTCGGTGACGGGAACGAGCGTTCCGCCGAGCGCTGATTCGGCCTGGGCAACCGTCATGCCGAACGCGACGACGTCAATTCCGAACGTGCTGACCGACGATGCCGAGCTGAACTCGGGCTCTCCAGTGAAGTCGGGAGCGACCGTTGATGACGTCGTTGTAGTCGAGGACGTCGTGGTCGCACTGGTGGTTGGCGCGTCGGAGACGGGCGGAACCGTGTCGACGCTGGCGTCGCCATCGCCGCCGCACGCGGTGAGGAGAACGATGACGCCGAGCACCCGCAGCGACATCGAGTGAACACGAGTGCGCCGGAGGGTCATCACAAAAGTGTAGGACAGGGAAGTCGATTGAACGAAATGCCGCCCTGCGCGTCGAGAGGCCATTTGGTGCGATACCGTCGGCCGATGTTCGGCGCCAAGCGATTTCGTGCACTGGCGTTCGTCTTGTCGTCATCGGTCGTCATCGCCGCATGTGCATCGGATGGAGTCGTCGAATCGGTCATCGAATCGTCGGCACAACCCGTCCCGACCGTCGTCGACGAAGCGGTGCCGGTCACCCCAGCCGATACCACCGTCGAGCCGACCACCACAGTCCAGCCGACCACCACCGCCGAGCCAACGACGACGGCCACGACGACTCCGCAGAGAACGGCGCTCGAGTGTGTGGCCGACATTGCACTCGAGGTGCGACTCGGCCAGCTGCTCTTTCCGGTCGTGGTGCAAGACGAGCTCGGAACTGCGGGTGACCTCGCCGAGCGAGGATTCATCGGCGGTGTCGTCATCCTCGGGAGTCCAACCGTTTCGGTTGCGGACGACATTGCCGATCTCCAGCAGCGGTCGCTGGTCTCTCCGAGCATCGTCGCCGTCGACGAGGAGGGTGGACGGGTACAGCGTCTCGAAGCGCTTGTCGGCCCTCTACCCAGCGCTCGCGAAGTCGCAACCCAACTGACGGTTCAACAAGCCCGAGATCTCGCTCGAGACCACGCGGCGAAGGTAGCAGCGCTCGGTTTCACCATGAACCTGGCGCCGGTCGTCGATCTCGACAACGGTGATTTCATTCGGGACCGATCCTTCGGCGCCGAGGTCGACGTGGTCTCCGACTACGCCTTTGCGACCGCTGACGGAATTCGAGACGGCGGTCTGACCCCGGTCGTGAAACATTTTCCCGGGCATGGCCGTGGCACCGACAGCCACACGGGGTTACCGACACTGCCTGCCCTCGACACGCTCCGCGAGTCTGACCTGGTGCCCTTTGTTCGTGCGATCGCACGAGGTGATCTTCCCATCATGGTCGGGCACCTCGTCGTGCCGGGTCTGACCAATGGGCAACCAGCCACACTCTCGAGCGAAGCAATCGACGGTTTGTTGCGAACCGAGCTCGGCTTCGATGGGTTGGTCATGACCGATGCGTTGAACATGGATGCAATCTCGGACACGATGAACAACGCAGAGGCCGCGGAACGGGCGCTGATCGCAGGTGTCGACCTGGTGATGCTCGGCAGTCTGTCCGATACCGAGGCGACCATCGAGCAGCTCTCGAACGCGGTTCGAGCCGGCCGACTCGACGAACAAACGATCAACGAGTCGTTCCTTCGGGTCTTGCACCAGCGACAAATCGAGCTCTGCTCGTTGCCACCTTCGTTGTTGCCAGCAATTGGCTGTCGGCCCGAGGTGGGGGGCTGTCCGGCCAGTTGAGTTGTCGTTTGAAAACGACAATGAGCCCAATGACCCACGAGCCTTGGGCGCGTTGACCCACTTCGATACAGGTCAGATGTGCCGATATTTCTGCATAGGCGATCCCGTCAACGACGGGTCCATGCAGAGGAGCGTCACGTGCGCACAAAAAATCGGTTCAGTTTGTTCGCCCTGTTCGCAGGGTTTGTTCTCCTTCTGGGAGCGTGTTCGACCGAGAGCAACCCGCCAGATGGGCTTGCCTTCCAGGACGATTCGTCCTCGGGTGATCAGTTGCAGTCGGACCCCACCACAACTGCGGCTCCCACCACAACTGCCGCACCCACCACAACTGCCGCACCGACCACCCCGACGGTCCCGCGGCCGACCGACCGAGACTGCTCGACCAATGACTACTCGCTGGCCTTTGGTCCCGAGGTCGTGTTGATGCCGCCAGATCGGGTGACGCAGGGTCCGTTCAACATCACGATTCCAGCGGGCACCTATGACATCACAGTGTCGAGTTGGCTCGGCTTCGAGGACTACCCGCTAGACGTGATGGAGCAGTGGTACTTCACGACCGATTCGGGATACACCTCGCCGCTGACGACCGATACGAGCCCCGAGCTGATCGCCAACGATCGGTTCTCGAACCAGACCCTTCCAGCGACGACGTCGATCACGTTGCATCACCGTTCACCGAGTTCGGTGCGAGAGAACTCGGTCCATGCATTGTGCGTTGGATTCCGGGCAGTCGCAGCTCCGCAGACCACATCGGCGCCGACCACAACAGCGGCCCCGACCACCACGACGGCAGCCCCGACCACGACCACCGTTCAGGTCGCTGCCCCGACGACGACGACAACGACAACAACCGCGGCACCGACGACGACTGCGGCTGTCGCACCGGCTCAGCTTGCGCTCACGGGCACATCTGAGTTGTCGATGTCTCTTGGACTCGTCGGTGCGGCTCTCACCCTGGCGGGTGTGGCAACGCTGATGGCTTCCCGTCGAGAAGAAGACGACCAGTAACGTCCCAGCCGGCGCCTGACGTCGGCACATCGTGGACCATGATCACCGATGAGTGCCCTCACCTGCGGGTGAGGGCACTCGACGTTTTCCGGCAGCGGTCGTTTCGATCAGGGGATAGGGCCAAAACACCCTTGTCGCGCCAGAAGTGCGCCTGGTACGACTTAAAGTGTTCGAAGACGACTGAGGAGTCCCACCCAATGCCATCGATGAAACTTCGCGCTGTTGCCCTGACCGGAATGTTGTTCGCTGCCGGGGGTGTCGTTGCGGTTGCAAGTCCTGCAGGAGCCCAAGGTAATGGCGTATGCAACGGCAAGGACGTCACGATCACGACGACACCTGGTGTTCCGACGAACGGCACCGATGGCGATGACGTGATCATTGGTACGAATGGTGCCGATGTGATCAACGGACGTCTGGGCAACGACACGATTTGCGGACTCAGCGGTAACGACGAAATTCGTGGGGCTGCGGGCGCCGACTGGATCAACGGCGGTGCAGGCGGCGACAAGATCTGGGGCGGCGACGGCCATGACATCCTCCAAGGTGGCGACGGCTGGGACCGCATGTTCGGCGGCTCTGGCAAGGACAACATGGATGGCGGCCAGGGCAACGATTTCATGCGTGGCAACGGCTGGGCTGACGTGATGCTCGGCAGCGCTGGCAACGACGACGTGCACGGCGGTCTTGCCAACGATGAGCTTTACGGTGGTACTGGCGATGACTTCCTCCGAGGATCCAATGGCACGAACACCTGCTCTGATCCTGATCCCGACACCAGGTGGGGCGGCTGCCAAATTCGGAACTTCGATTTGTAAGGGTTACGCCCAGCCTTCTTGGTATGACGGCCTGCGGATTTGGCGGTCCGGCTGAGCCAAGCGATCTCTCCAACAACGCTAGTTCCTATAGCGCCCACTCTCCGCCGCCGGACAATTCGACCTAGACATCAACGTCGGCAGTGTGACCACACCAGGCACCGCTGTTGCACACTCCAGAGGTGTCATCCTCGGCTCCTGCAATTAGATCTCGGCTAGAACTGCCCTGTAAGGTGCAATAAGATCAGGGACAACACATGGTGAATAGCAGGCGGACCACCAAGGCGATAACACTCGGTCTTGTGGTCGCGATCCTGTTCATCGCTGCAACGCTCGCTGTGCCGGCCACCGCCAACACCGTCGATCTTCCCGACACTACTGGTGATGTCGGGCTGTACCCGTCGATCGCACTGAAGCCAAACGGTCTTGCAACCGTCGCCTACTACGACGCCACCAACAAGGATCTCAAGGTCCGCAACTGCACAGATGTGGCCTGTGCGCCCGGTACTGGTACCACTCAAACGCTCAACTCCACCGCTGACATCGGCAACGACGTCGGGCTCAACCCGTCCATGGTGCTCGAACCATTCACCGGCAAACCCGTGATCGCTTACTTCGATGCCACAAATGGATCGCTCCGACTTGCTCGCTGCACGAACATCAGCTGTTCGAATGCGACCCTCACCACAGTGGATCCGGCCGCCAGTGCTTTGGAGTCCGTTGGTCGACACAGTTCCCTGCAATTGGACGCATTGGGAAATCCGGTCATCGCGTATTCGTTCCAGCGAATCGTCTCCGTGCTGCCGCCAGTGGTCGAGAGAGAAATCCGGCTGGTGCATTGCAACGACCCCCTGTGCGCGACCGGTGGAGACACGATAGAAGTGATCTCAGACAGTGGGGGGAGGCCCTCGTTGGCACTCAACGCGTCAGGATTCCCGGTGGTCTCGGTTTCGACCCAGAATGGTTTCTGGCCAGTGATCTTCGTCCGAACATGCAGCGACGTCAACTGCTCGGGCTCGGTCACCCTGAACGGCGCTTTTGGTCCAATCGGCCAGACCTCAGGCGTGTTCGCCGATATGGAGCTCGACTCGTCTGGGTTTCCGGTCATCGCGTTTGGGGGCAACGGCACACTTGGCTTACTTCACTGCAACGACCCGTTGTGCGCTGGTGATGATGAAAGTTTCGCGTTTCCTGGGCCTACAGGCGACGTCGGCCAAGGCGTCTCCATGGAACTTGACGCTTCTGGCAACCCCGTCATCTCCTATCACCGCTTCGACGGAATCAATGAAGTACGAATCCTGCGCTGTCTCGACCCGAACTGCGGGGGTGCGGGCTACCTCACAAGTCGACCCGTCGATGCGGACGCGAATTTGGCGGGCGACGACGCAGTCCAAACGTCGCTCGCTCTCGATGACAGCGGGTTGCCCGTGTTCGCCACGTACGAGGCAACCAACGATGACCTTCGGGTCGTTCGCTGCGACGATCTTGCATGCACCCGAACCTTCTATGTCGACCACACCGCATTCCTTGGCGCAAATAGCGGTGAGAGCTGGGACGACGCATTCCTCAATCCGCAACAGGCGGTCGCAGCCGCGCAATCGGGCGAGATCATCCGAATCGCCGAAGGCACATATCGGCCGGGAGCGGTTGGAGATCGCACAAGCTCCTTCGACTTCAGCGGCCTTACTGTGGTCGGTGGATACTCGTCGGGCGGAAGCAGCGAACCTGACGGAGCCGCGAATCCCACCGTCCTGTCGGGTGACCTTGGCGACAACGACACATCAGCAGCCATCGGTCATGCGAGTCGATCGGAAAACTCGTTTCACGTCGTCCGGACTGCCAGCTCGATATTCCCAACGGTCCTCTCACACGTGATCATCGGGAGTGGCAATGCGAATGGTGCAGGTGACGATTCGATTGCTGCCGGCATCGTGGCCGGTGGCGATATCAGGTTGGAGAACGTGACCGTCGCAGCGAACACGGCGACGAGCGCTGCCGGAGTGAACGTACGCGATGGGGCGCACCTCGAAGTTCGAGACTCTTCGATTCGAGATAACGCTGCATCGGCCAGCGGCGCCGGTGTTGGCATCGATTTCGGCTCATCTGCTGATTTCGTGAGCGTTCTCCTCGCGAGCAACGTGAGTGGCGGCGCCGGCGGAGCAATCAACAACTTCGGCGATACGACGATCGTACGATCGACTATCTTCGCCAACAGAGCGAACACCGGGGGCGGCGTCGCGAGCGTTGGTTCACTCACCCTGACCAACGATCTTTTTTCGCTGAACAGTTCGACGCTCAACGGCGGCGCGATTTGGGATGGCGGCACCGGCACGCTCGACAACATCACGATTGCCAACAATTCTGCGGGCGGTAGCGGCGGCGCCGTCTATGGCATCACCAACACGACGATGTTCAACTCGGTCGTCTGGGACTCTGGGGCGACGCCTCTGGCGGGCGCAGGCCTCTTCGCCCACTACTCGACCGTCGAAGGTGGTCACCCTGGCACGGCCAACTCCAGTATCGATCCACTCTTCGTCAACGCAACTGGGTTCAATTTTCGACTTTCAACAGGTTCGTCCGCCATCGATTCCGGATTCAACCTGAACGTTCCCGTCGACCATCTCGATGTCGACGACGACGGTAGCTACAGCGAGCCAACGCCCGATCTCGACCTCGCTCAACGCATCGTCGGTGGAACCGTCGACCGGGGCGCTTACGAAAACCCCGACTCTCCTCAAGGCCTGACGGTGTTGGGTGGTCCGTGTGTGGTGTATGACTCGTTTGGTGCGGGTGAGTTGCCGTTTGTTGGTGGGGAGTCGCGTGAGGTGCAGGTGACCGGTGTGTTGTCGGGTCAGGGTGGTGCTGGGTTGTGTGTGCCTGTGGGTGCGTCGTCGGTGGTGTTCGGTATTTCTTCGATTGATCCGTTGACGGAGGGCAACCTTGTGTTGACTCCTGCGGGTGTGACGGCAACGGGCAGCGCGGGTGTGGTGAATTATGGGGAGTCGAATGGTTTGGACAATGCGAACACGGTGACGGTTCCGGTGTCAGCAGATGGTGCAGTGGACATTGGTGCGAATGCTGGACCTGCTGGTGCGGCGCCGACGACGAATGTGCGTTTGATCGCGATTGGGTATTACTCGCCTGATGTTGATCCGGATCTCAAGTTCTTCCCATTGAACCCGTGTGCGGTCGCGGACAGTCGTACCGGTCAGGGCGCGGATAACAGCTTTGATGGGCCCGCGAATGATGGTTTGTGGCCGGTTGGTTCTGCGTTCCCTGACATTGATGTTGCTGGAACGTTTCCGGCTGGTCAGGGCGGGGCAAACACTGATTGTGGTGTCCCCACCTCTGCCGATGCTGTCATGGTGAATGTGGTTGCGGTGAACATGCAAGGTGGTTCCGGTCACCTGTCTGTTGGGACTGGTGACATAGACCCGACAAACGAGGCAACAACACCCTTCGCTGTTCTTACTCCGAAGATGAACAACGGTGCGAGCACGATCGTCAATGTCGGCCCAGGCGGAACGATCGCTGTTGATATCGATGGTGATGTTGGGGCATCAACGATGATCCGCGTCGAGATCTTGGGCTATTACGACAACGATGTCGCAGGCTTGGATTTCTTTGATGTGACGCCATGTGCGGTATTCGACACCCGAACCGGACAGGGAGCTACTGGCAGCTTCGAAGGACTTCGTCTGCATGGCTCTACGAACACGACCACCTACCAAGTCTCCGGTGAGAGTGTTCCCGTTGGCCAGGGTGGTGTTGTCGACAGCGGTGGTGGTGTCGGGGGTTGTGAGGTTCCTACTGGTGCCAAAGCAGTGTTGATCAATCTTGAGGCGGTGAACGCTGTTCGTGAGGGCAACTTCTGGGTGTCCGCGGAAGGCACCGCAACGACCGGTGGTGTGTTGAACTTCAACGCGGTGCTGCCAAAGATGAACAACGCCAACGCGGTTGTTGTCCCACTCTCCACAGCAGGGCAACTCAACCTTGAGATCAACGCTGGCAGTTTCACCACACCAGGCACCGCTGTTGCTCACGCACGAGGCGTCATCCTCGGCTACTACAACTAGGAAACCCGACCTAGCGGCACGTATGAGCGGGGTGCTGAATTCGTTGCACTAGCGATTGCTTGAGGTCCTTGTCTTGTAGGCCGCCCGGGACTCGAACCCGGCACCTTGGGATTAAAAGTCGCGGGTCGGTCGTATCAGGACGTGCGGATGGACCTCAATACTCCCGGATACACTGGCTTTCTGTCCGGTGAGTGTTGGATGGTGGTGTCTCGTGTTGGAATGTTTCGCGGCATTTTGGCCACAGTTGGTGCATCGAGTTTCGGTGATTCCTACTCGATGGTCAGTATGACGGCTTGTGCCACGGCCACGCATCGTTGGGACCGCTCGACGGCTTTCCGGGCGACTCCGGCAGCGATGCCGTCCGGTTCGTACTCGGCCCTCGTCTTGAGCGGCAGGAGTCGGCGCAGCTCCTTCTCGACGGCAGAACCGTCTGTCCCGGCTTGCTTCAGCAGCGTGAGTACCTGATCGTGATCGTCTCCTGCAGCTCTTTTCCCAAGGCGAGCACCACACACGGCGTCGGCTGCGTTGATCGATGCGTGAATTGCCAAACTTGTCGCTGCGACATAACGCTCCGACTCGAGTTCGTTCGAAGCAGCTTCTCCATACTCTTGGGCCTTGCTCGCGTACGCCCGAACCTGCGCCTTCGCCACCTGTCTCGTCCGCATTGGCTTAGGCACGGACCCGCTCTCGTAAATCGTTGAGGGTCGCACCATGGACCACGACCCCGTCGCGGGCGATATCTCGCCACAGGGAGCTCGCGCTGGCCAGCTTCTCGGTCACCTCAGCCCGATCGACTTCGATGACCTCGACCGGGTTACCGGTGAACGTACGGACGCGCTCGCGCCACTGCTCGACCCCGTCGCTCCAATCATCGTCGTCATCGTCGTCATCGTCGATATCGTCGGGCCGCACCATCACGACGTCGATGTCGCTCTGCTTATCGGCCTCACGTCGAGCGAATGACCCGAAGACGATCACACTCACGGGTGGAAGTGGTAGCTCGCGTGCTGCGGTGCCCATTCGCTCGAGCGCAATGTCGCGTGCGCGGGCGAGCTCAATCAGGACTTGTGCGGCCACGTGCTCGCGGTTGAGTCGGAACAGCGATGAAGGAGGGACCTCGTGGCGCTCGACGAGACCGAGCTCGACGAGACCGGGAAGCACCCGCGATGCTTGGGCAGGGCTCACGCTGGCCAGCCGAGCAATCGTCCGGAGATTCAGATCTGTGCTGGTCTGGGTGAGCACGGCGAGCACCCGACCCTGCGCTCCAGGAATTACGGCCTGCACGGGTTGCACAAAGTCCATGTGGGTAGCGTAGCGAATATCAATCAAATATGAAACAACCGTCTCGTATTTGTTGCTAACAAAGTACTCTCCGAGGATGACCGCTCGGCCGCCCTGGGATGAGACACGGGGACACCGACCTTGCTGTGATCGACCCAGTCGCACTTTTCGTCGTCGACGCCTCGACCAGCATGAATGCGTGCACCGACAATGAGCCTGACGTCGGGTTGTCAGTGGCCGGCGTCGCGGTCCTCACGGACGATCCGAGTGACGTCCTTCACCGAGAACGTACTTGTGTCTGTGCCCTCGCGTTCGATGGCGTCGAAGAACGCCGCAAGCGGACCTTCGTCTTTCTGAGTTCACGACGTCCCTCGTTCCAATCGTGAGGCAGCAATCAATCAGAGAATCGTTCTACCGACTCGAAAAATGGCCCTGCGGTACCCAGATTCGTTGTCGCCTCTCAGAAATCAGGGTGTCCCTAGGTCATCGTGGCTAACTCTGATCTGCGTCTTGTGTACAGCGTTCTTGAGGCGGCGGAGCTTTTGGGTATTGGCCGCTCGACTGCCTACCAGCTCGTAGCGAGCGGTGAGCTTGCGACAACTCGTCTCGGCGGTCGAGTTCTTGTCAGCCGACCAACCCTGACTGCTCTTCTTGGCGTCGAGCCGCCGCTGCCGGGCGAACTCGAGGCCGCTCGCCTCGAACTTACGCGCACGGCCAAATCGAGCCCC